>Ga0181593_10002932_pt1 | contig 15738 bp, 12 predicted proteins | sample 071ome_19_FD_133756 | JGI IMG/M metagenome (GOLD analysis project Ga0181593, IMG submission 133756) | Coastal salt marsh microbial communities from the Groves Creek Marsh, Skidaway Island, Georgia - 071413AT metaG (megahit assembly) | ecosystem: Environmental > Aquatic > Marine > Intertidal...
CATCTGGCCTGCGGGGCCGTGGTGGTGCCGGCTTCATGACTGGCGTGAAGTGGACCTTCCTGCCCAAGGACCATCCCGGGCCGGTCTATTTTTGCGTGAACGCAGATGAAAGCGAGCCTGGAACCTTTAATAATCGGATCCTGATGGAGGACGACCCTCATCAGATTCTGGAAGGCACGATTATCTCAGCCTTTGCCACACGAGCCAGCACCGCCTACATCTATCTGCGGTACGAATACCCACAGAGTTGGAACTCGTTGCAGGCAGCCATCGATGAGGCCTACCCAGCCGGCTACCTCGGCCAGAACATCCGAGGCAGTGGCTTCTCGCTCGATATCTACCTGCATCGAGGAGCCGCAGCCTACATCTGTGGCGAAGAGACTGGCCTGATTGAAAGCCTGGAAGGCAAACGGGCCTGGCCGCGGATCAAGCCGCCGTTTCCGGCCATCGAGGGTGCGTTCCACAAGCCAACCGTCGTAAACAATATCGAAACCATGGCCTGCGTGGCCCAGATCGCCCGTCGCGGGGTCGAATGGTTTCGCTCCATTGGCATTCCGGCTGATCCAAACAATCCGCGTGATCCTGGAAGTTACGGCCCCAAGCTTTACTGCCTTTCGGGGCATGTCGAAAAGCCTGGCTGCTATGAGGCACCACTGGGCATCACGGCCCGCGAATTGATTGACCGGTTCGGCGGGGGTGTCTGGAAGGGTCGTCGCGCCAAGGCGGTGATTCCGGGAGGCATCTCGATGGGGGTGATGACCGAAGACGAACTGGACACGCCGCTCGATTTTGCTGGCCCAGGCCGGGTTGGCTGCCTCGGTCTCGGCACGGCTGCAGTGGTCGTTGTGGACGAGACGGTCAGCATCGTTGACTTCCTGCACAACTCTTGCCGGTTCTTTGCCCACGAGTCCTGCGGACAATGCACCCCGTGCCGCGAGGGCACCAGTTGGTCGCTCCGGATGCTCGAACGCATCCGCGCCGGAAAGGGTCGTCTGAAAGACCTCGACCTGCTGGCTGAGATCGGCAGCACCATGGGCATGATGCCCGGTTCCACCATCTGCGGCCTCGCCGATGGCGCCGCCTGGCCAATCAAAAACTGCATCGCCAAATTCCGCGACGAGTTCGAGGAATACATCAAGCAGACCAACCCAACAGGCTACATGGAGACTGATCCAGTCCCCGCGTTGCCAATCGTGACCGCTCACTGACTCATCCCTTTCCGCTTGCACGCTTCCCGCCCATGCCCACTGTCATCGTTGACGGACAGGAAATCGAAATCGGAGCCGACGAACGGCTCAACTGCATCGAGGCCGCCCGGCGGGCTGGTGTCGAGATTCCCCACTACTGCTGGCATCCTGGCCTGTCAGTGGTAGCCAGTTGCCGGATGTGCCTAATTCAGGCTGGCAGCCGCAACCCGGAGACGGGTGAGGTTGCGATGATTCCCAAACTCGTCCCCGGCTGTCAGACACCGGTGAAGGACGGCACGGTCATCGTCACCAACAGTGAGGCTGTCAAGGAAAGCCGGGCCCGGGTGGAAGAAGCCCTGCTGATTGATCACCCGATCGACTGCCCGATTTGCGACAAGGCAGGAGAGTGCCTGCTGCAGGACTATCACTTTGAGCACGGGCAATCTGAGCGACGGGCTGACATCCAGCCGTTCCATAGCCGTCGTCGCGATGTTGGGCCGACCGTCACGCTGTTTGTCGATCGCTGCATCATGTGCACCCGCTGCGTACGGTTTACCCGGGAAGTCTCTGGAACTGCCGAACTGATGGTTTCCGCCCGTGGTGCCAAGGAAGAAATTGACACCTTCCCCGGGTTCCCCCTCGACAACAAACTGGCTGGCAACGTTGTCGATCTTTGCCCGGTGGGCGCCCTTGGTGACAAAGACTTCCTCTACCAGCAGCGGGTCTGGTTTCTCAAAAAATCAGAGAACGTCTGCGGGGGCTGTTCTGCCGGCTGCTCCCTGGTCACTGAACACAACCAGGACACGGTTTACCGGCTCAAGCCTCGTGAAAATCCTCATGTCAACAAGTGGTGGATCTGCGACGAGGGCCGTTATGGCTGGCACCACCTGCACGACGAGTCGCGGCTTGTCACGCCCGGTCGCCGGGCCGCCGATGGCTTTGACGATGTGGAATGGGCTGACCTGATCACCCGGCTACGTGATGACCTGAAGGCTGCCGGTCGGCTGGCCGTAGCAGTCTCTCCGCAACTGACCGTGGAAGAAGCCTGGATGCTCTGCGCCCTGGCTCGATCGATCGACCCTGAGGCCTTCCTGGCCCTCGGTTATGTACCCACAACAGGCGACGATGAGTCGTTCCCGGGGGGCTTCACCATCCGTGCCGAAAAGGCTCCTAATCGGCGTGGCGTTGAAGCGGTACTCGGCATGTTTGGTACGGCGGAGACAGACGGCAAGGTGCCGGGCTGGACCGACCTGCTTGCTCAGGTGCAGGCCGGTAAGGTTCAGGCTGCCTGGATTACTGCTGGTCATCCCACTCCTGAGACCTCGTGGTGCGACGAAGAGACAGCTGCCCAGTTCGACAGCCTCGACTGCCTGGTGGTGCAAGATCTGTTCGACTCTCCCCTGGCGGCTCGCGCCACCTGGCGACTGCCAGCTGCTGGTTTCGCTGAGCGGTCTGGCACCTGGGTTAACTGCGGTCAACACGCCCAGTGCTTTGAGCAGGCCATCCGGCCACCGGCCGGCGTCTGGCCCGAGGGTCGGCTCTACTGGAACATGCTTGGTCGGCAGGGGCTTTATGATCCGCACGGCGTCCGGCAACAGATTGCCGAAGGCTCGGCAACTCTGGCGGCGCTCGCGGGGAACCTGCCCGCCACCGGGGTTGATCTTCGGCTCCAGCAACTGGCGGCGACCTAAGGCTATTTCGTCACGCCCTTCTGGCTCCCCTTTCCTTTGAAAGACCCGATGACAGGATTCCTCCCCTCACTCGAAACGATCGCCGCTCTGGTCAAGATTGGCCTGTTGGTCGGTGGCCTGATGACGGCCGCCGCCTACCTGGTGCTGGTCGAGCGGTGGATTGCCGCCTGGGTTCAGGATCGCCGTGGGCCGAACCGCGTTGGTATCCCGCTGACAAAAATCAGGCTGTTTGGCCTCGGCCAGCCCCTGGCTGATGGTCTCAAGATCATCCTGAAGGAAGACTTCACGCCCAGCCACGTCGACAAGGTGCTCTACAACGCCGCTCCACTGGTGCTGCTGACCGCCTCTCTGGCGATCTTTGCGGCGATCCCATTTGGCAGCGTGCTGCCGCCGCTGGAAATTCCTGGGCTGCCCGATCCGGTTCCCTTCCTGGTGGCACCTGGCCTTGATGTGGGTGTGCTCTGGGTTTTTGCGTTGTCAAGCATTGCCGTTTACGGCGTGCTGCTGGGAGGCTGGGCCAGCAACAACAAGTATGGCTTCCTCGGAGGGCTGCGGAGCAGTGCCCAGTTGGTCGCCTACGAGATTCCTCTCGGCCTGGGTCTGCTCGGTGTTGTCCTCTCGGCCGGCTCGCTGCAGCTTGATGTGATCATGAACCAGCAGGCGGAAACCGGCATCTGGTATGTCTTCGCCCAGCCACTTGGCTTTGTTGTCTTCATGATTGCCAGTTTTGCTGAAGCCGCCCGCCTCCCCTTTGACCTGCCCGAGGCTGAACAAGAACTCGTCGGTGGCTACCACACCGAATATGCAGGCATCAAACTGTTGCTCTTCCTGGTCTCCGAATTTCTCCACATGGTCACTGCCGCTTTCTTGATCGTGATCATGTTCCTTGGAGGCTGGCACCTCTGGGGCGTGACGGGCAGTTCACAGGAAGTCACCTGGCTGGGGGCCGCCATCCGGTTCGGCGTTCTCTCAGCCAAGATCTTTGCCGTCATCCTTTTCTTTATGGTGGTCCGCTGGAGTTGGCCTCGGTTCCGGTTTGATCAACTGATGAATCTCGCCTGGAAGGTGATGCTGCCTTTGGGGCTGCTCAATCTTGTTGTGGTGGCGACCATTGAAGAATTCCGCCCACGACTCGAAGCCAGCCTCGGCAGTGGGCTGACGACTGGATTGGCCATCGGCCTTCCCTGGCTGGTCTTCTTTGGTGGCTGGATCGCCGCTGGCATCCTGACGCCCTCTGGCACCGACAACCGACCGATTCGTACTGCCGGCCCGTTCGATACCGAACACGACATCGAACGACAGGCAGCAGCAGACGAACAACGCCCTGAACTGGTGGAGGCCTGAGATGAAACCGAATGATGCCGGTATCACCTGGATTGAAGAAAAACCACTCGGCCTGGCTGAGCGGCTTTACTTGCCACTTTTCGTGCAAGGTCTGACCACGACAAGCCGCCATTTGGTCAGTAAGAAAAACACAGTTAATTTCCCCGAGCAACGGCCGACCGTTGGAAACCCGTTGATCTACCGGGGGGTTCATCGACTCAATCGCGATGATGATGGCCGGGTAAAGTGTGTCGCCTGTTTCCTCTGCGCCACAGCCTGTCCTGCCCATTGCATCGACATCGTGGCGACAGAGAGCCCCTGGGAAGATCGGGAAAAATATCCTGAGAGTTTTCAGATTGACGAACTGCGTTGCATCTTCTGCGGCATGTGTGAGGAAGCCTGCCCCGTTGATGCCATTGAACTGACGAGCCTGCTCGACCTCACTGGCAAGAGCCGTGAAGAGATGATCTTCGACAAGGAAAAGCTGCTCAGCGTCTACGACATGACAAAGGATGCCGAACCCATGAAATCGGCCGACCTGGGGGGAACACTGTGACCCCGAACGTTCTGCTTTTCGCCGAGACACCTGCTGGCATCGACTGGCTCTCACCGGGCGTTCTGTTGGCAACCGCTGTGACGAGTCTGGCCGTGAGCCTCTGGTTGCTGCTGCCCAAAGCTGGGCGGAGCGGCCCATGGTCTCGACGGATGGGTGGCCTGCTCGGCCTGCTGGCCTTGGGGCTATTCATCGTGACCGGCCAACGGCTTGGCAATCTGGGTGAAGAGGCTGTCCTTTTGACTGTCTCGCTCGTGGCCGTCGTTAGTGCGGCAGCCACCATAACCTGCCGCTCCCCTGTCTACGCCGCCATTTGGTTCGCGCTCTGCCTGGCGGGCGTGGCCGGTGTACTGCTGGTGCTGGGGGCTCAGTTCCTCGGGGTGGCCACCATTGTCGTCTACGCCGGGGCCATTCTGGTCATGTTCCTGTTTGTGCTCATGCTTGCCCAGCCGTCCGGGCTGACCACCTCAGACCGGATTACGAACGAACCGCTGCTCTCGGCAGTTGCCGGAGCGGTTCTGCTTGGTCTGTTGTCCCTCTCAATTGGTCGGCTATCAGCAGAAGAGGCCGCCTGCTGCCGGCTGCCCTCGAAGGCTGCCGCTCTCAGTGGTGCGGCGGCCACCCCCACACCCGCGACGGCCGAAGGGTTCGATCTGCTGGCTGCCGATCAGGTGGCCCGGCTCGGGGGTGAACTCTTCGGACGACACCTCGTGGCCGTGGAAGCGGTTGGGGTCCTCTTGCTTGTGGCCCTGATTGGGGCAATCGCCATTGTCTCACACGGGCTTGAGGGTGATCAGGCCGAAACCTCCTCACTGCAGGAAGGACGAAGCAGATGATGACCCCCGCTCTCATCGCCGCAGCTGCTCTTCCGCTGCTCCAAAACGGCCTCGTCGTTGGCGCCATTCTTTTCAGTCTGGGGCTCGTTGGCATCCTTACGCGGCGGAACCTGATCGTCATGTTCCTGTCGGCTGAATTGATGCTTCAGGGAATCTCAGTCAGCCTGGTCGCCTGGAGCCGGTATCACGGCGACTTTGGCGGTCAGGTGCTGGTGATCTTTGTGCTCTCCGTGGCCGCCTGCGAGGCTGCCGTTGCCCTCGTCTTTGTGCTTCAGGCCTTTACCCGCACCGGCAGGCTCGATGCCGCTGCCTGGCAGTCACTCCGTGAAGACAATCTCGACCGTACGGTCGATCGTGAAATCCCTGCCCTCGACGCCTCGTCACCAACCTTTCCCCGGCTCACCCAGGCAGGCAACCTGCCTGAAACGGATGAGCAAGCCGCCCTCCAGCGTGACCACGTTTGAGTTCCGTCCTTCCTCTTTTTGCAGCCAGCATGTCCCCCTCTCAACTTCTCGTTCTGGTGCCGCTCCTGCCCCTGCTGGCAGCGCTGTTTACTGTCATCGCGGGCCGCCGCCTGGGCAGTCGGGCTCATCTGCCGGCAGTCATTGGAATCACCGCATCGGCACTCGTCGCCATTTCACTCGTGGTGTCTACGGCCGCCAGCACCAGCGGTGGCGAGACGCCTCGGCCGGTCGACATGGTCACCACTCTCTGGGAGTGGGCCACTGTTGACGAAGCCTACGTGCCTGCTGCCAATTCACCGGCCGCCGTTCCCGGCACTGCCGTCGGCGCTGATGCCCATGCCGCCCGCCCGTTATCCATCTCGGTGGCCCTGCGGCTCGATCCGCTCACCGCCACCATGCTGGCAATCATTACTGGCGTTGGCCTCCTGGTAGCCGTCTACTCGATTGGCTACATGCACGACGACCCGGGCTACCCCAGGTTTTTCGCACTGGTGGCGATGTTTGTCTTTTCGATGTCGATGTTGGTAGCGGCCAGCAACTTCCTTTTGGTCTACGTTTTCTGGGAGGCCGTCGGGGCGTGCAGTTACCTGCTGATCGGCTTCTGGTTTCGGAAGCCAGAGGCGGCCCGAGCTGCCAAGAAGGCTTTTCTTGTCAACCGAGTCGGTGACTTTGGGTTGGCGATTGGGGTCTTCCTCCTCTGGCTCACCTATGGCACCCTCGACTTCCACGACACCCTCTCACCCGACGGCACCATTCTGCCGGGCATTCTTGGGCAGACACGTCTGGCGGATGTGTCGGGGTATGTCGGTGGCCTTGTTGGTACGGCGATCTGTCTCCTGCTGCTTCTGGCTGCCTGCGGCAAGAGTGCCCAGTTGCCGCTGCACGTCTGGCTGCCCGATGCCATGGAGGGGCCCACTCCCGCCAGCGCCCTGATCCATGCCGCCACCATGGTGACTGCCGGCATCTACCTAATCGCCCGCTGTGCGCCACTGTACATGGCCTGCCCAGGCGCATTGGTCACCGTGTCGATTGTCGGCACCACCACCGCGCTTGTCGCCGCCCTGATTGGCACGGTGCAAAACGACCTGAAGCGGGTGCTGGCCTATTCCACCATTAGCCAACTCGGCTACATGTTTGCCAGTCTCGGCACCGGCACGCTCCTGGGCTTCACCGCCGCCATCTTCCACCTGCTGACCCATGCCTTTTTCAAAGCCTTGCTCTTTCTCGGTGCCGGCTCGGTCATGCACTCGATGGGGGGCGTCATTGACATGCGACGCTTTGGTGGCCTGCGAAAGCTGATGCCAATCACAGCGGTTACCTTCCTCATTGGCAGCCTGGCTCTTGCTGGAATCGCGCCCTTTGCGGGCTTTTTCAGCAAGGACGAGATCCTTGCTTCGCTGCACTCGAAGGGCTGGCCCGATGCCCACCATGCCGCGACAGGAGACCACCATGCCTTCCTGCCACCAACAGGTATGGCAGGGGCCACGATTCATGATGTTGGCTACCGCGGTGTGGCAAGCCACGGCAGCCATCCGCTTGCTGTTGAAACGGTTGGCCTTGATTCGCTGAACCAGCCTTTTGTCTGGCAGACCCTTTTCTGGATGGCACTGATTACCGCTGGCCTGACCGCCTTTTACACCTTCCGGGCTGTCTTCATGACCTTTACTGGTCCGCTTCGGGTTCCCGAAGAGGCCGGGCATCACGCCCATGAATCGCCCCCCGTAATGACCCTGCCGCTGATCATTCTTGCCGTGCCGGCAACCCTGTCCGGGATCGTGCTGTTTACCACCGAGGGCCTGGCGCACTTTCTTGCCGCTACGCCATCATTCACGGCACCTGCCGTTGTCGAAACGGCCAGCCCAGCCGTCTTTCACTGGGACCTTGCAATTCAGGGCACGTTGGCAGCAGCCCTCGGCATTGTGCTGGCAGCAGTCGGCCATCTGGGCCGGCGCAGCGATGCCCCGCAGATGGAACGTTGGCTTGGCCCGCTGCGGCCCTTCCTGGAACACCGCATGTTCATTGATCAACTCTACGTTGCCTTCATTGTGAAGCCGATCGAGGCATTGGCCTACCTGGCAGCCATGTTTGACCGGGCCTTTATTGACGGCCTTGTTCACAGCGTGGCCCGCTTGCCGATCGCCACGGGTGCAATCGTTCGCCGGCTCCAGTCAGGTCTCGTGCAGCGGTACGCACTTGCTGGAGTGATCGGCGTGCTAGCCATCATTGTGATTCTGGCTTGGCGACTCTAAGGCCCGGCGGCATTCCCCACCTCTTCATCTATTTTCTCGCTTCCCCATCGCACACCCCACCACGTCATGAACCTGCTCGCTCCCTCAACCCACCTGCTCCTGGTGATTCTCATGCCCCTCGTGGGAGCAGGCATCATCTGGCTGCTGGGAGGCCGTGGTCGTGACGCCGTGCGCAAGTGCGCCGTCACAACTGCCGTACTAACCCTGCTGGCGGCTGGGTCGCTCGTCCTGCGTTATCTGGGAAGCGAAGAGGCCACACTGGGGCAACCTTATGGGCTGCTCTCGGTGCCCTGGCTGACTGGCGGGATGTTTGACATCCGTCTGTCGATTGGGCTCGATGGGCTGTCGCTCTGGCTCTTTGCCTTGTCGGCACTTCTCTCACTGACGGCCATCCTGGTGAGCTGGGATGCCATCACCGAACGGGTGGTCGGCTTTTACGTGCTGTTGCTCGTGCTTGAGACCGCCATGCTTGGTGTCTTCGCCGCACGTGACATCATTCTGTTTTATGTTTTCTTTGAATTCACGCTTGTCCCGCTGTTTTTCCTGATTGGCATCTGGGGGCATGACGAACGTCGCCGTGCCGCTGTCACATTTTTCATCTACACTCTGGCTGGCAGTGTGCTGGCCTTCCTTGGCCTGGTAACCATTGTGCTGTGGAACGCTGCCCATACCGGCAGCGTCACCTTCGACATCGATCTGCTCACCGCCGGCTTGACAGCCCACCCCTTACCCATGGATGCCGAAGGGGGGTACCTGCAGTGGCTCGTCTTCTTGGCCTTGCTGGTCGGCTTCGCCGTCAAGGTGCCAATCGTGCCGTTTCATACCTGGCTGCCGCTGGCTCATGTTGAAGCCCCTACGGGCGGAAGTGTCGATCTCGCCGGTGTGCTCCTCAAAATCGGCATCTACGGCTTCCTCCGGTTCTCGCTGCCAATGCTGCCTGAGGCAACGGCTGCCGCTGCCCCTTGGCTGTTTGCGCTGGGGGCGATCGGCATTGTCTATGGAGCGCTGGTCGCCCTTGTCCAGCAGGATCTCAAGCGGCTGATCGCGTACTCCTCCGTGAGTCACATGGGCTATGTGGTGATGGGGCTCTTTGCCTTGGAGCCCGTTGCCATCGAGGGGGCAAACCTCCAACTGATCAACCATGGCCTTTCGTCGGCCGGTCTCTTTGCCTTGGTCGGCATGCTTTACGAGCGATTCCACACCCGGTCGATTGCCAGCTTGGGTGGCATCGCCTCGAAGGCTCCTTGGCTGACTGTCTTGTTCATGCTCTTCACCTTTTCGAGCATCGGTTTGCCTGGGCTCAACGGATTTGTTGGCGAGTTCATGATTCTGGCTGGGTCCTTCCAGCGTGCCTGGACTGGCGTCGCGAGCAACCTCGAGCAGAGCTATCTCATTCTGGCATCCATGGGAGTAGTCGGTGTTGTCCTGGGCGCCTGGTACATGCTCTGGGCGGTTGAGCGTGTCTTCTTTGGTGCCTCCCGACTGCCACCGTCACAGCAGGCCGCTACCGATGAGGAAGACTCCCTCGACATTCGCTGGCATGAACTAGCCGCCCTGGCACCGCTGGCGTTCTTTGCCCTCTGGATCGGCCTGGCTCCCAATACCTTTCTGGGACCGCCGGCACAGACCGTCCGTCAGTTGACACTTCCGGCGAGCACAGCCTTTGCTGAACAGATGCGGCCGTCGCGGCATCAGCTGGACACCAGCCACACGGTTATCAGCATCCCGCAGCGAGATCCTCAGTCCACCGCTGCGGTCGCCATCCTTGACCACTCTGCCCCCATCACAGCCCCCATCACAGACTGATGACGACTTCTTTCGAAACATTTTTGCTGCTGGCTCCAGAACTGGTGCTTTTTCTCGCAGCCCTGATCGCCTTCCTCGGCTCGGCGTTTACTGGCCTGCGTGCCGGCTGGCTGGTCGCGGTCAGTGGCCTCGGCATCGCCCTGCTTCTTTCGGGAGGCCAGCCGAGTGGTGGTGCTACCATCACGTCCGGCCCCGTCACCCTTGATGGATTTTCTGCGTTTATCCGCATGCTGACATTCACGGCAGGGCTGGTGTTGTCTCTTGTGCAGGCGGGCGATCGGTTTCGGTCGGCAGTTCAGACCGACAGTGGCCAACTCCAGCGTCATGGCTCCGGTGAAGAGGCAGGCACATTTCTTATTCTTCTGGCCGGCTTGTCGATCGTCGGCCTCGCGAACGATCTGGTGCTGCTGTTTGTCGGCCTCGAACTGGTGTCTATCCCGACCTACATCTTGCTGTCACTGAAACGGTCTGATGCCGCCGGGCAAGAGGCTAGCCTCAAGTACTTCTACCTCTCACTGATTGCCTCAGCCCTGTTCCTCTACTCGGTGGTCTGCCTCTATGGGCTCGGTGGGTCAACCTCGCTGGCAGCAATCGGCAGCCAATTGCGTGCGCTTGGCACGGGTCTTGTCCCCGGCACCAATGTGGCTGTTGTCGGAACCATCACCCCGAGCATGGCTGCTGTCTTACTGCCTGTGACTCTCGGCATGGCCTTGGCTGGGGCTGCCTTTCGCATGGCCGCGGTTCCGATGCATTTCTATGCTCCAGATGTCTATCAGGGCACCAGCCCCGGCAATGCTGCCGTTCTCTCCACCCTTCCAAAGGTGGCTGGTGTGGTGGTGCTTGCCCGTGTCTTTGCCCTTGCCGTTCCACCCTTGGGGAATGGCAGCCCGGTCGGCCCCGTAGCCGAAACCTTACTGACCGAACTCTGGCATCTGGTGGCCGTGGTGGCCGCGATCACCATGACGGTGGGTAACTGCATGGCGTTGATGCAGAACAACCTCCGTCGGCTACTCGCCTGTTCATCGATCGCCCATGCGGGCTATTTGCTGGTCGGTATTGCCGCTGCTGCTGCTGCCAGCACCGCAGTGGGACCAATGGGCGAAACCACCGCAAGTCTTGATGGACTGGGGGCCACGCTTTTCTATCTCGCCACCTACCTTGCCGCCACCATCGGCATCTTCGGTGGCCTGACCTACCTTGGCCATCGCTGGCCTGAATGGTCAGCCACCAGCCAGCAACGGCCTCCACTTGAAGAAATTGAAACAGTGGACGACCTCAATGGTTTGGCATCAACGAACCCAGTTGTGGCCTTGAGCCTCGCCGCGTTTCTACTCAGCCTGGCTGGCATCCCACCCTTCCCGGGATTCTGGGGCAAGTTATCCCTGGTGACTTCCGCACTGAGCGTTGACAGCGGTGCCGCCATTTTTGGTGATCGCCAAAGCTGGCTCATTGGGCTGACGGTAGTCCTGGTTCTCAATGCTGCCATCGCCGCCGGCTACTACCTACGGCTGATTACTGCCATGTACTTCAAGACCACTGACAAGGGCACCCAGGCCGACGGTGGCCTTTCGGCTGGGCTGGCAATGGTGGTCTGCCTGCTGGTCGTGCTGTCGTTCTCGCTGCGGCCCCGCGGCCTTTTCACCGCAGCCAGCCAGGCCGGCAGCACCCTGTCTGGTGCAATCGTGACCGACATGAACCTGATCTCCGGCAACCAGCCCGGTTCCACTCACCTCCTTGCCCATGATTCCCCTGCCCCAGCCCAAAGCACCGAGGAGCCACGTTGAGTACTGCCCCAACTGCTGACGCGATTCGTTCCCAACTTGCTGACATCAATGATCCCGAGTCGGGCCGACCGCTGACAGCCATGGAGCAGCTGGTTGCGATTGAGGCCGCCAGCGATCGAATTGCAGTCACGGTCGGACTGACCAGTCATTCCGCAGTGCTTTGGAAACAGACGCGGGGACGGATCGAAGAACGGCTACGCACGGCCTTCCCTGCTGTTACTGACGTCAGCGTCACAATCACTCCACACCAGCGGGCTCCGGGGAAACTCGGCCAGATTGGCCTCGAGGCCAAAAGTGTAATTGCCGTTGGCTCGGGCAAAGGGGGTGTCGGCAAGAGCACCCTGGCTGTTTCGCTTGCCATCGGACTCGCGCGGGCGGGAAGTAGAGTTGGCATTCTGGATGCCGATGTCTACGGGCCGAGCGTGCCTCATCTTGTTGGCCTCGAGGGAAGGCCAGCAATCAATGATGGAAAAATCGTGCCGCAGCAACTCAATCCAGGGCAGCCCGTTGATCCGTTACCTGACGGGCTTGCCGTGCAGCCGATGCCGATCATGTCGATGGGCTTCATGGTGCCACCAGGCGAAGCGGTGGTCTGGCGGGGCCCTATGCTCCACGGCGCGATCACTCAGATGCTCAGCGACACGCTTTGGGGACCGCTCGATTATCTGATCATTGATATGCCACCAGGCACAGGTGACATCGCCCTGACCTTGTCTCAGGTGTTGCCGTTATCAGGAGCCGTGGTGGTCTGCACGCCTCAGGATGTCGCTCTCCTCGATGCCACCAAGGCGATTGCCATGTTCCAGAAGGTGAACATTCCGGTTCTCGGCATGGTTGAGAACATGAGTTTCTTTGTCTGCCCTGACACAGGGAAACGCTATAACATTTTTGGCACCGGGGGTGCTGAACGCACCGCCAAGGAACTGGAGATTCCCTTCCTCGGTGAGGTACCGATCCAGATTCCGATTCGGGAACATGGTGATGCCGGTAATACGGCCGCTAATTACGACGACCCGCAGGCTCGGCCCTATCTTGAGTCGATCTGCAGCCGACTTGTCGGTGGCCTCGCTGCCCGCAACGCGGCGGCGCCTCCTCTCCCGTCTCTGCCCACGCTCTGAGCCAGCACAAATCTCGTCGTGCTGACGTGAGCAGCCTGCGCTGCCGGAGAGCCGATTCACTCGCCCCAAGACCGTCCGACAATCAACGGCTGCCTGACAAAAACCAGCCACAAGGTTGGGAACCGCTACAATGCGAGCATGACTCAATCACTCTCTGCGGCAGACCTTGCCCAAAAAACCTGCGTCCCCTGTGAGGGCGGCGTCCCGAAATGTTCACCCGACGAGGCGGCGGCCCAGGTTGCTGCCCTGCCTGCCTGGCGGCTCACTCATGATGGCAGCCGGATCCGCCGCGACTGGCGGCTCAAGAACTTTCGTGACGGGATTCGTCTGGTCAATACCATCGGCGCTCTTGCTGAACGGGAGCAGCACCATCCCGACCTGCACCTGGTGAACTACCGCGAGGTCTGGGTTGAAATCTATACCCATGCCATCGGCGGCCTCTCGGAGAATGACTTTATTCTGGCTGCTAAGATCGACGCCGTTGCACCACCAGCACCGAACTGATCACTCAGGCCCTTTAGAGGAACTGCCGAATGATTATCCCGATGATCCTTCCGGTTTCGCATGATTCAAAAACGCTTGAGCATCGCATCGAGCAACTTGAAAAAGCGTTGTCTCAGTCTCTGGTAGCGATGCAGTCGATTGCTGGGGTGCTCGAAGACAAGTTTGGTCAAGGCTGCCTTCCCGCTGAAGTCAAGGCTTTCACGGGCGAAATGAGTACCGCTGTGCTCAACAAACTCATCGGTGACATCGACACCGCCTGCCGTGAGGGGGATAAACCAGCGGCAGCCCGTCAGATTCGCACGGCCCTGGCGTGCACCTGGGATGAGGCAAACCAAGTCGTCAAGCATTGGCACTCGTATCAGGCGGAACAAAAACTTTCTTGGCTCCGTATGGCTTGCTTCCTCAAAGCGAGTGAAGGCTAGACACTCCTCGCATCACTGCGAGGCTTACGAGTCAATGGAGGCTGTTCCTGGTGAACTCCCCCAGGACCTCGTGAAGCGGCCGCCACTACGCCTTGGCCAGGCTTGCCAAGGCAGCTTCAATCACAGCGAGTCCCTCTTCAAGTTCCTCCTCAGCCATCGTCAACGGAATCAGAAACCGTAGCACGTTTCCGTGGGTGCCACAGGCCATCACGATCACGCCATGTTCATAGGCATATCGCACCACCGCCTGGGCTGCCGCCTTATCAGGTGTTTTTGCCTGTCGGTCGCTGACTAGTTCAAGGGCCCGCATCGGGCCCAGTCCACGAGCCTGGCCGATCTGAGGAAATTGCTGGGCAAAGCCGTCGAGCCGCTGCCTGAGTTGCTCGCCCAGGTGCCTGGCATGAGCCAGTACGGCCGGATCCTCAAATCGGTCGAGAACAGCGAGCGCCGCCGCACAGGCCAGCGGGTTCCCGCAGTAGGTCCCACCGACTCCTCCCAAGCCAACAGCATCAATCACTGCTGCACGACCAGTCACGGCCGACAACGGCAGACCGTTTGCCAGCCCCTTGGCCATCACAACTAGATCTGGGGTGACACCAAGCTGCTGACAGGCCAGCAGGCTGCCCGTGCGGCCAAAGCCTGTCTGCACTTCATCAAAAATCAGCACGACCCCATGCTTATCGCACCATTCCCGCAGCAGTTTCAAAAATGGCGCGGGGGCTGGAATGAAGCCCCCTTCTCCAGCCACCGGCTCAATGATGACTGCGGCCACATTGGTCTCACCGATTTGGGCACGAGCCATTTCGGCAAACGCGGCAAATGCCTCCTGGCACAGGCAGCGTGAAAGCGGGCAGCCTGCTTCAGCAGCAGCCGGACAGGCCCCTGGGTCACCAGTCACACCAGGCCAGCGATAGAAGTCGGGGTATGCGGCCCGATAGACCTCGGCTGGAAATGGCGCAAAGCCACTCTTATACGGATGAGCCTTGGCCGTAAGAGCCATCGCCATGTATGTACGGCCATGGTAGCCGTGCTCGAAGGCAATGACGGCCTGCCGGCCGGTGGCAGCCCGGGCAAACTTCACCGCATTCTCTACAGCCTCTGCCCCTGAGTTGGCCAGAAAGGTCTTGCAGGGGCCGGCCTCGGGCAGCAAGGCATTCAGCCGTTTTGCCAGCTGGACATAGCCTTCGTAAGCAACAACATTGATGCTCGTATGCACAAACTGTTCGGCCTGCCTGGCAACTGCCTCCATCACGGCTGGGTCACGGTGACCGAGGTTCGTCACCCCGATCCCACTGGTCAAATCGAGGAAGCGGTTGCCGTCAACGTCAGTGATCACTGACCCTTCGGCATGGGCAGCCACAATTGGTGTCGTGTGAAACGGGCCCGGAGCCACATGCTGCTGCCGCTCGGCAAAGACCGCCCTTGAACGCGGCCCGGGGATTTCAGTCTGCAGATGAATTGCTGGCATCAAATTCCTCCAAAAACTCACTGTGATTACCACAAGGAAACGGAGCCCGCGACCTTTTCGCCGACAGGCTTGCTACGTTTTTTCTCCGTTTTCGTTCACCATTCCCGCTCTGTTTCTCGAATGCAACACCTTTTTGGCTCATCCGCACGACAAAAACTCAATAAAACATTGGAAATTGACCGATGGGCTTTGTCGGGGGGGGTCCTTGCGGGGAGGGTTCCGATGATTGATTTCTTATTGAAACGCTTTCATGAATCTACGGCGATTCTCTCCTTCTATCCGTCTGCCACGACTGGATGTTTTTCTCTTCGTATTGCTCATTTTTATATGGGC
>Ga0181593_10002933_pt1 | contig 15737 bp, 13 predicted proteins | sample 071ome_19_FD_133756 | JGI IMG/M metagenome (GOLD analysis project Ga0181593, IMG submission 133756) | Coastal salt marsh microbial communities from the Groves Creek Marsh, Skidaway Island, Georgia - 071413AT metaG (megahit assembly) | ecosystem: Environmental > Aquatic > Marine > Intertidal...
AGGTCAGATTTTGCCCATTGCCAGGCACCCGCGGCGACAATCGCGATGAGCAAGGCGGCAACAATTCCTTCTTTCCATCTGAGTAACGGGACAGAATTATTAAGGGCGGATCCCAGGCCGTCTTTTGCTGACTTGCCGAGCATTAAATTGAGCGAGACACGTCCTACAAGTGATTGCGCAAACGCATCGAACTTTGGATTCGAGTCTAAACTCGCACCCGCCTGTCGCATCTTTTGAATACTTCTGTTGACGGCAAAGGCAGCAAACAGGGAGAGAGGTACACCCACAAACAGAGCACCCACAGTTGCATAGCGTTCAAAACCGAACCAAGCCAGTACGGGTAACTGGCTCAAAGTCAGTAACCCAGCGCCCATAGATCCATTAAGAGCAGCCTGCCCCAGGTCAAACAGCCAAGGCAGACTTAACAGCAGAAAGGTTTTTGAAACGATTAACGACAGGGTAAATAGCCCGGCATTCACACGCACGAGTAGAGAACACAGAACGAGGATGGCAACCAGCCCCGCACTGGCCGCGTAATCCGGAATCATTCCCAAAAGGACACCCAGAACAACGGTGCTCCAAACATGCGCGGGCGATAAGCCGCCTTTCAAGAACTTTTTAACCGAACCGGCTAACATGCGCTACCCCCATTTCCTACAGCTCTAAGATACCCTTAAACCCTTCCTATTGAAGCGCTCGATGACTGACACCAAACATTTCACAGCAACAACTCGAAGCCCCGCCGCCTCTACTGAAAAATAAAAGAGTCACCGTTTTTTGTCTTTAAAGGCTGTGACATCCGATCACACGGCCAAAGGAAAGAGTTGCCGGACCGAGAAACGGAGAGCTACCAAACGATAGCGAACACTCAAACCACGGCCCTCTCCCGTATTCGTTAAGGCGCATAAATGCTGATAGCCGCAGAGCTAACAAGGACATTTACTTCACCGTTAACCGTGGCAGCTTTCGAGCCTACCCGTCAATTACCCAGAATCGGCTCTTGATTCATTATTCCGAATGTATCAACCGATCAGCCTTAACCAATCTTTCACAGACACGCTTCGCATTAGGTAGGTCATTTGCCAGCGCGCGTGCAGTTGCATCGTGGAGCGTGAAATCATGATCAAGCCAGCGTTGGATCAAACGAGATCGGAGCACATCAACGGGACTATCGATAAATATACGGTAATCGAACAAGGACGCCAGATTAGACCAGGGCTGCTCGTCCAGTAACAAATAATTCCCCTCAACCAAGATCAGGTTATCTTCCGGGTGTATTACACCCTTTCCGGCGATCGCTTTGTCTAAAGTTCTATCAAAGATTGGGTGATAAATCGTTTGATCTGATGTGCCAATCCGCCGTACGAGATGTGCGAAGCCTTCAAAATCAAATGTTTCTGGCGCCCCTTTGCGGTGCCGTAATTTCAGGTCATCCAAACGGTCATTGTCGAGATGAAATCCATCCATCGCTACCACTACTGACCTCAAGCCAACTACGCCGTTGAGATACTTACACAGGGCTTCTGAGAGGGTCGATTTGCCAGAAGCCGGTGGTCCAGCAATGGCCACGAGGAAACGGTCTTTATCACCGCGCGCCTGCAGAACTCTCGTTGCAATCGATTCAAGATCGAAGCCAGTCATCGGCTAGACGAATTTTAGGCCACACTGCTCGGCAACTTGATGCAGATGAACCAGACCCTTATCAATAACGTCGTCAGGATGAGCAGCGACCGGGCGCCAAATGGCAAGTGCTGATGCGATGGCGGGATGCACGTGATTCATACTCTCCAACGTAAGCACACCATCAAAACCAAGTTCAGATAAGGATGAGAAGATCGCAGTCCAGTCAACGCAGCCGTCACCTGGAACTCCGCGATTGGATTCTGATAAATGCACGTACCCAAGGAACGCCCCGCATTCGCTGAAGCCCTGCGCCATTGATCTTTCCTCAATATTCATGTGGTAAGTGTCTAGATGGATGAACACGTTTTCTGCCCCAATTGCCTCACAGTAGGCACGCGCGTCAGCCGCGGTGTTCATGATATGAGTCTCGTAGCGGTTACAGGGCTCAATCCCAAGTTTTAACCCATGCTGCTTTGCTGCATTAGCAGCCTTTCCGATGAAACGCGCTGTCCCATCGAATTCAGCTTGAGTACGAGGTGCGCCTGAGGTTTTACCTATGGTGCCGTACGTTACGCCTGATAGGGACGATGCACCCAAGCGAACCGCTACATCAAAAGCTGGCTCCAAGAACGCCAACCCGTCGTCAGGGTTGGCAATGACGTCAATTTCACCTGGTAGCCCTAGAGAGCATATGGGCTCGATACCCGTTCGTTCAAAGAAATCGCGGGACTCCTTAACTTCTATCTCTTTTGGGTCTAACAAGGGAATCTCGAGCACCCTGACCTTGTGAGTCATTAGGGTTTGCAGCATCGCGTCAAAATCCCGTACCTCCCAGCGAGGTGCGACCGCAAAAGTATGCAATCCAAGCTTAGCCATCTGCTTTAACCTTTTGCTTCATGAGCGGCAGCGGCTGCAATATCGCCACCTCCGACAATAGCGGAGACGATATCTGGCATTTTCGTATCATTTGTCACGAAATTCGCCACAGCACGCCCCTGTCGCAGGACAACAATCCGGTCGGTCACCGCAAGAACATCGTTCAGACGGTGTGAAATTAAGATTACCCCAATCCCTCGCGACTTAAGCTGGTGAATCAAACCCAATACGCTTTGCACCTCGCGCACGGCAAGAGCCGCAGTTGGCTCGTCCATGATCACGATTTTAGGGTCAAACGTTAGCGCACGTGCAATGGCCACAGATTGCTGTTGCCCTCCCGAAAACAAGCCCACAGGTCGCGTTAGATCGGGGAGTCTCGCGCCAAGCTGATCAACCATTATCTGAGCATCTCGCTTCATTTTCCGACGATCCACCAAGGGTATTCCCAAGACACGACGAGTTGGCTCGCGGCCCAAAAAAATATTTGAGGCTACATCCTGTTGTTTCGCCAGCGCGAGATCTTGGTAAATCATCTCAACCCCCCGATCCCGGCGCGCGCCGGGGGTAAGATCCAGTAAATTGTCACCTTCCAAGGTAATCGAGCCGCTGTCTGCTTGGTACATGCCCGTGATAATCTTCATCAGAGTCGACTTTCCAGCACCATTGTCACCAACAAGACCAATGACCTCACCAGGGCCTAATGTCATGTCTATACCACGCAGCACACTAACGGAACCAAAACCTTTTTCGATACCAGAGACTTTCAGGAGGCTCATACCCTTGCCTCCTCCTGTCGATGTTGAAATTGGTCAATAAATACCGCGAGCACAAGGACACCGCCAATAGCCATTTGTTGGTAATAACTCTGCACAGCAAGCAGATTCAGGCCATTTTGCAGAACCCCCATGATCAAAGCTCCAATCATCGTGCCAAGGATTGATCCACGCCCCCCAAACAGGTTAGTACCCCCGATGATCGCAGCGGTGATCGCGGTCAGTTCGTAAGTGATTCCGGCAGTTGGGTCGCCGGAGTTAATACGTGTCGCGAACAGCAGACCAGCTAGACCAGCTAAGCCACCAGACAGCACATAAAGCGAGAGCCTGTGTAACCCAACATTAATGCCAGCTGTGCGGGCAGCGTTTTCGTTATCCCCGATGGCCAGGGTGTGACGCCCATAGCGGGTGTAGGCCAGCACGATGTGCATGATAAAAGCCACCGAAACTAGGATGAGAACAGGCATCGGAATACCGTAGGGACGTCCCTGCCCCAAAAACAACATCCAGTCTGGTAGGCCGTAGATAACTCGACCATCTGAGATGACCAGAGCCAGCCCGCGTGCAACACCTAGCATGCCAAGTGTCACGATGAAGGCGGGAACAAAGCCGCGTGTGATGATCCAGCCGTTGATCAACCCCGCCAGCGCACCTGAGCCAATTGTCGCCAAAACCGCAACAGGCGTTGACATTCCGAGGTTTACAGCCACCGAAGCCCCCACCACGCCCGATAACCCCACGATTGAACCAATGGAGAGGTCTAGCCCACCAGAACTCAACACAAACGTGGCTGCGATGGCCAATACACCGATGGTCGATGTCGCCAATAAAATGTTCATGAAGTTACTGACCGACCAAAAATATGGCGAAAGCCCTGCCATGATCAGAACGAGACCGATCAGAACGACAACACTCTCAAGGCGGACATGCAGTTGCTCGTTAGCTTTTTTTTGTAGCCGTGTCCATATCCCGAATAGTCGCTCTCTGTGTTCTCTAGTCATGAGATTAGCTCGATCAGTGGAGGGTTAGATTTGAAAATTGGGGTCCACGCCAACCTAGCACAAGTTTCGCTCCTCTAAGTTCACTTCACAAATTCCAGAAGCGGCTCTGTACCAGTATCAATAAGATCCTTTGTCAGCACTAATGTGGGAACAACGAATTTGCCTTCAGCAGATCCAAATGTCACCGCGGTCTTTACCTTCTCTATCGCTTTCCTACCCACTAGGTACGGGAGTTGCGCCACCGAGGCTGTCAAGCGCCCCCTGTTTATCGACTTAATCGCATCAGAATTGCCATCGACACCAATGATGATTACCTCACCTCCTTTGCCGGCTGCAAAGACGCTCTCTACAGCACCAAGCGCCATACCATCATTGGCGGCAAAGATACCAACCAGATCAGGATTCCGCATCATAATGTCGTTGGTGATATTCGCCGCTTTTCCGCGGTCCCAATCGCCAGGCAGTGATGCTACAACCTCAAGACCTGGTGCAAGTTCGGCTAGTTTATTGACAAAACCCGCCGCTCGCTTCTCTCCCGTGACATTTCCTGACAGTCCCTCGATCACTAAAACTGGACCGGTTGCATCCGAGCCCAGCCGACTCACAAGGTACTGGGCACCCTGGGCTCCCGCCAGAACGTTGTCGGAACCGATCGAAAAAGTGATCTCAATGCCTGCAGAAGCCAAGATAGCGGGGTCAAGATTTACATCGAGATCAACCACCTTAATACCCCTTTCTGTCGCTGACTTCAAACAAGGCAATAGATTAGTCGAATTAATAGCTGCAGTGATCATCGCAACAGGTCTGCGCTCAAGCATCGTGTTGCACACGTTCAGCTGGCTCTCGGCAGCCTGGTCGCTCTCCACCGCTTGAATGTAATAATCCACGCCTGCACTTTCAGCTCCTGCCTTGACACCATCCGCCATCGCACCCCAGTAAGGGTTAGCAAGCGTTTTCATCAGAATGCCATATTCGTCAGCTCTTGTTGGCAATGTAAACATCACTGACATCAGCACCATAACCCCGGCAGCGCGATATTTAGATTTCTTGAACATGTCATCCTCCTTTTATTTACGACACCGACTAACCCAAATTATGACGCGCAAGCCAGACCGAACTAGTTGATTATTTGCATACTTTGCTGCTTCAGCGGCACCATTGAATCGCCGTATAACGTTGCTATCACCTTAAATTTATGTCCGCCGAACACGGAAGCGACAGCTTTTTTATCTATGGCCTCACTGCGGTGAGTGAAGGGAGTCTTGAATAGCCATGTTTTTCGCAAACAGCCTCCGCCGCGGCAGCACACCAAGGCCAAATAGTCAGGCACTATCACGGTTTAGACAAGACCACTAGCTTGGCTATTTCAACATATCCACAAAGTCACTCAGGATATGAACTTGGCCAAAAACACTCCGTCCGACTACGCACCGGATACTCGTGTTTATGAGCTTAACTGCATCATCGAAAAAGACCCGGACTTGTGAACCTATGTGAATACTTCGGGAGGAGACTTTGAAGGTTGCAGAACACATTTTTGCCGCCTAAAAAACCACCAGAGCGTGATATAAAGGCGTAAGGGGTAGTTCGGCGGCTCGGTAAAGAACCTCACGATTCTAGCTGAGGCCTCAAAATTTTCTGAAGTTACAGTATTAAAGGCTGAGTTCACGGCAATCTAATGACGGTTGGGACGTTCGAAGGTTGTTTCGGCTCGCAAAAGTGTGGGCACGTGCGCTGTCCTCAAGCTGGCTCGTCATAAAAGCACTGAAATACTAGTACCCTTATTTTCTCACCCGCCCTGGTAATGAGTGCACTGCTACTACGCCGCTCTCGCGGACGATAAATTGGTTTACTCAGTCAAACAATGAGTTTAGCTTTTGGCCCAAAAGGGGTATGTATGAAACCAATCGTCCTGTCGGCACCCGAGCCACGAACACTTGATCTCATTTTCACACCAGAAAAGCGTGAGCAGCTCCACGAGACCTATGAAATCGTCGAGACAACTGCTAGCTCCTTGTCTGCACTGCCCTCTGAGATTCTGCAAGCGGTACACTACGTGTTGGGCCAGCCGCCCATCTCGGATGAAACGCTTGGGGTGATGAAGCAGCTCAAAGCCGTACTGAACGTCGAGTCGAATCTGGTTAACAATATGCCCTATCCCACCCTGTTTGAGAGGGGAATCCACGTTTTGACGACGGGCGAGGTATTTGCGAAGCCTGTCGCAGAACTTGGGCTGGGTCTAGCGCTGGATCTTGCTCGAGGTATTACCGATGCTGACCTAGACTTCCGCAGTGGCACTGAGCGGTGGGGCGCAAAAGGGAATGTTGGTGCGCGGATGCTTTCCGGATCAGACATTGGAATTATTGGGTATGGTGATTTGGGACGGGCCTTACGCCATATTCTTAGCCCATTTAATCCCACAATCAGGGTCTACGACCCCTGGCTACCACCCTCGATGCTTCTGGAAGCTGGTGTCATCCCAGCCAATCTGAACGCTGTACTATCCCAATCAGATACACTTTTTATCGTCGCGGCCGTAACAACAGAAAACCAACACTTCATTGACGCCAAGGCTTTCGCAAATATGCGCCCTAGGTGCAATGTCATTCTCCTGTCCCGAGCAGAGGTGGTGGACTTTGACGCCATGATGGACGCAGTTCGCTCAGGGCATATCTGCGCCGCAAGTGATGTCTTTCCTCAAGAACCTTTGGCGAAGGATCATCCAGTACGCAGTCTTCCTGGGTTCATCCGATCCGCACACAGAGCGGGAGCACTAGATAGTGCGTTTAAGCTAATGGGTGACATGGTTTTAGAGGATATGGCATTGATGGACCGTGGTCTGGTACCGATGCGATGCAAGCGAGCAGAACGGGAAACCGTTCAACGGATGCGCTCCAAAACAGTTAACCAAAATTAGCGCGCCTATTTCTTCTTATTCTCTCTCTCTTTCTATCATTCACCGATAACAGCATCACCACTCGCCTTATGTGCAAGTTGCTGGTAAACCTAAACTACACGCTCCGTACACCACACAATCGAAAACGCACCAGATGTCTCGGCAGAACGCGAATTGTTCAGTATTAGTCCCCAAGCAGTCGGTGCGCGGGTCGTTTTCTGTCTGTCTAAAAGCAGTGGCGATATACCCCAAGGAGTCTTGCCCTACGCTCGCGATCCGGTATCAACACCCAGGAGCCTGACGAGAGTTGGGCCCGGGCGTATCCGAGAATTTCAGTATTATCAACGTAACAGGTGATTACTTCAGCGCTACCAACTCATCTGAAGGCACCCATTTTACGATTAACCTGCCATGCAGTGACCGGACACAAGTATCTGTGTCCCGTAGGGCTACACATAGAGATGGCAACTCAAGATCATTGCCATGAATACGCATAAATTTGTCACAGTGTTTCAGCATTCTTTGTTAGTGTCTTGGCGGACTGCTGATAAAAATATTCGTTGTAATAGCTTGGAAAAATGAACATGACAAAGGCCACAGCGCCATACAACCAGAGGCACACAGAAAACACTGGTTACGGCAGCAAGTCTTACCGAACCTACGTTCTCTCAGCACTGACCCTCATTTACATTTTGAACTTTGTCGATCGCGGACTTCTTGCGGTGGTAGGTCCTGACCTGGTGCCGGAGCTTGGCATTTCTGACACCCAGTTTGGCTTGCTAACAGGCTTTGGTTTTGCCCTGCTATACACCATTGTCGGCATCCCGTTGGCTCGACTCGCTGACACCGGACACCGTGTGTGGATCATGACCATCTGCATCGCGCTATGGTCGCTGATGACCGCACTTTGCGGTCTTTCCACCGAAATCACCATCGGTTCGATGACCATCGGAGCGTTCTGGGTCTTGTTGATGTGTCGCGTCGGAGTTGGTGTTGGTGAGGCCGGATGTACGCCCCCTGCAAACTCGCTGATTGCTGACTACTTCACACCGCGTGAGCGCTCTCAGGCACTCGGTGTTTACGCCATGGGCGTCACGCTCGGCGGTATGTTTGCCAACCTGATTGGAGGCTGGGTCACCGATGCCTTCGATTGGCGTACTGCTTTCTTTGTCGTTGGCTTACCGGGCCTGCTGATTGCCCTTATCTTTAAACTGACGGTAAAGGAACCACCTCGCGGCTATACCGACCCCGTTGGGACAGAGCCTAAAGACCGTGTCGAACTGCGTGAGGCCATTCGGGAGTTAATGACAAAACCTGCCTTCTGGTTGATGACAGCAGGCGCCACCATTGCCGCTTTTTGCGGCTACGGTATCTCGTCTTTCCAGTCGATCTTCCTCGTGCGTGCTCACGGCATTACCACCGGCGAGGCCGCCATATGGATTAATACGCCAGTCGCACTTGTTGCCGCCAGCGGCACATTCGCTACCGGTTGGATGGCAACCCGGGTCTACAAGAAATATCCCGGCGCCATCGCCTGGGTACCTGCCATTGGTTTAGCACTGTCGGTCCCTTTCTATCTGTTTGCCTTCACCACCGAGAACCTACTCTACGCAGGTATATGCTTGGGCATTGGTGGCTTTGTGAAGTACGGCTACCTGGCCGCCCAGTACACGATTGGTCAAGGTGTGGTCACGATGCGCGTGCGCGCAACAGCGACCGCTGTGCTGCTCTTTGTCGTTAACCTTATCGGTTATGGTTTCGGACCACTCTTCATTGGCGCCGTCTCCGACATCTTTTTCGTCAACGGGATTGTCGAGTTGGGCGTCACTGCCGAGGAACTAGCCAGGAATCAGTGTCATCCGCGAGTGATTGCCGAACTCAGCGAGCCACTCCAGAACGTCTGCGGTGCGGTATATGCCGACAGCCTGAGATCCGCTATGCTGATTACCGCCAGTCTCTATGCCGCCTGTGCCTTCTTCTTCCTCTTAACGTGGCGGCGTTTGGACAAGGACATGGTCGATCGCAATCCCGCGCAGGCAGCCTGACAGCCGTAACTGTTTAGCGGTCTAATGAGAGCAGTAAGCGCTCGATACCAGCTAATCCCAATCGCTCGAGCGTCTGAATATTACGCTTAGGGATCCGCTCCGGGTTCGGGTAGGTGTCCAACGCGTTCGTCACCATAGTCTCGCGAAGCAAATGAATGAGTGGGCAAGGCGCTCGGTTAGTAAAGTGACTTACGGCACCTACTGGCTCTCCCTCAAATCGATAGTCGGGGTGAAAACTGGCAATCTGAATGTCGCCGTCCAACCCCATCTCCTCAAGTACCGTCTGCGCGTCATCAAGAAACCCTAGATATTCATCAAACTCTTCTAAGCCCTCTGGGAACACAAGCACCGACGTGGCGATATCCGACTCTGATGACTGGCTGAGGAGATCAAGTTCGGTAATAACCAGTGTGGCAATGGCCTCGGGTGATGCCGATTCGCAGGCAACGATACGCAATGCATCCGATGAGACCACGGGACGCGCGAAGGGACATAAGTTGAGATCGACCACAAAGCGCTCGATCCACGCACGCACTCGTCCGATCGCCTGTTCATTAGTTATATTGGTCATAAACCTCGGGCAAAAAAGACGCCAACTGAGCGTATTCGTTGGCACAGTGCAATGCCAATTCCATAGGGAGTGCCTGAGGCACAACCAAGTGCTTCACAAAACGATTATCGGCAAGCGCCGCAGCAAGGCCTAAACCGCCCGCCATGGCTTCGAAATCCCTCGCTATCCAAAAACGGCTACGCATTTCAACCCCGCCATCGACGGGTCGAACGTAGTGAATTATGTCGACGGTTTTTAACAAGCCATTCGGTAAGCCCACGCGTACAGCGAGCATGGTGGCACCCTCCGGTAGCTCGTCAAATCCGAATTCCACAGGTGCGACAAAATCCAATCGCAATCTTGCAACTCCGATACCGACGTCCTCTACCGGAAAACGGCTACTGCCCCAATAAACTTTCGGGTTTTCATAGTCAGGCGCGTTCGGTGTTGGTGCCTGTGACATGGCGTAGTGCGCGCCCGGGTACCAAATTTTGTAGCGAATATCTTCCTCTCGCTGGGCCCATTCAAACCACCAATCAAGCATCTCAGCCGTTGCGCCCGGAAAGAATGTCTTTACCGCAATGTATGCGGAACCATCCTCAAATCGGGCCCAGCCGTTTTCGCCAGTGAGGTACCCCTCGTCCAACAGCCGGTGTCGTTGTTCCCATGTAAGTACTTCGGCTTCAGACAATGAGCCCTCAGTGATGGCAGCGACTACGTCTGGAGCGGGGTAGGCTCGGTTAAACCAGTACTTAGCCAGTGGATGTTTTAGCTCTTCCTCTGTGAGATAGGCGTGCCAGAGCGCCGAATCACTGGGCGGGGCTGATCTCAAATCAAACACAACGATAAGTAACATTATCGACACGATTACTGCTGTCACGGTCCGCACTACTATCGTCATTTTCGCCTAGCCGCTGATTGGGAAATTGAGGTCACGCCCGATGGCAACTAGTGCTCTAGCTGCTCGAGAATGCCTGCCATCGATGGTTTCTTGTTTACGATCTCCTCCTCGCTCAGGCCTTGCAGCTCGTAGGGCAGAACTAGCCACTCATCGACCTCATGAACATAGTAGTCAGGTGACCTACCAGTTTTATTTCGCGCCGGCTTGAAATACGGGGTTGCGACGCGAACATCAGACGGCATGTTCAATCGCAGCTTTTGTTGAAGCTCAGTTATGACTGCCTCGATGCTGTACCCAGAATTAAAAACATCATCAACTAACAACAAGCGATCATCTGCATTCAGGTTCTCGAGCAAGTACTGCAATCCGTGCACACGAATACTGGAAGGGTCATCCACCGACTTTTGGTACTCGGGCAATCCCGCATAGGACGTGCGGATGGCGATGTGATCGCTTTCGACACCCAGGAACTGCAGGCATTCCTGTACGTAAATACCTACAGAGGAACCACCACGCCAAATGCCCACAATGAAGGTGGGAGCGAAACCGCTTTCATAGACGGAAACTGCCATGCGGAATGCATCATTGAGCAGGGCCTCTTCCTCAACAAAGGTTTTTTTGATCATTTGATCCAAGGGCTGATTTCCTGAAAGTTGCTTGCTGATATCATAGGGTTTTAGCGGTTACCAAGATCACATTCATGAGCGCCACGAAAACATACCTGTCCGCTAATCAATTATTGAACGATTCGTTTCAATTGGGTACCCAAATCATCAACAGCGGCTTCAAACCCACCTTCATTGTGGGTATTTGGCGCGGCGGCGCACCGGTAGGGATCGCAGTTCAGGAAATCCTTGCCTACGCCGGCATCCAAACTGACAACACCGCCATCAGGACATCGTCCTACAAGCAGGGTATCGATCAACAAAAAGGCCATGTTGAGGTCTACGGCTTGAGCTATTTAGTAAAGCGCCTTACGCACGAAGACAAGCTGTTGATTGTCGACGATGTCTTTGACACCGGCCGCACGATTGATGCGGTCATGGATCGGTTACACAAACTATTACGCCAGAACACTCCCCGGGACATTCGCGTTGCTACCCCCTACTACAAACCCAGTCGGCGGAAGGTAGACCTAACGCCCGATTACTACCTTTATGAGAATGAGGACTGGCTCGTTTACCCCTACGAGATACACGGATTGACCGCTGACGAACTCAGAGGAAATAAACCCGCCCTCTTTGAGATTCTAAAGGATCACATCAAAACGTAGCTTTGGGGTTCCCCCGCAACTCGCTTCAGAGCAGTGCAAATTTGATAACGAATAATCCGGCTATCACTAGCGCACCCCAACTCACTTTGCGCTCCTCGGACGCAAGCAGGCTGAGCGCAACGTAGCTGATGAAGCCGATGCCGATACCATCTGCAATCGAGAACGTTAGCGGGATCATGATCATAATGAGCAAAGCAGGGATCAGGACGACCGGGTTGTCCCAGCTTAAGCGCCCGAGCCCTGAGCACATGAGCAGCGCCACGTAAATCAGTGCACCCGAGACCGCAAAGCTAGGAATCATCATTGCCAGCGGCGCAAAGAAAATGGCCAACAAGAAGAAAACGCCGACGGCACAGGCTGTCAGACCAGTTCGACCACCGGCAGCGACGCCCGCCGCACTCTCAACATAAGACGTCACCGGGGAGTTGCCGAGCAGAGCACCCAGCACACTCGACGTGCTGTCTGCTTTTAGGGCTTTGCTGAAGTTCTTGTAATTACCTTCTTCGTCGACCAGGCCTGCGTTAGAGGCAATGCCTACCAAGGCGCCGGTAGTGTCGAATAAGTTCACGATGAGGATCGAAAAGATAACGCTAACGAGAGAGACATTAAGCGCCGCCATGATATCGATTTGACCAACCAATGGTGCGATAGATGGAGGAGCGGAAACGATGCCCTGATAGGTCACCTCGCCCAATAAAACACCCAGTACGGTGACGGCGAGAATACCGAGAATCAGGCCGCCGGCTGCCAATCGCGCCGACAAAATGGCAACGAGTAAAAAGCTCAGCGCGGCGAGCGCCGTAGGTATTTGACTGAAGTCACCCATGGTGACGAGCGTGGCCGGATGATCGGCGATGATCCCGCCGTTCTGAAGACCAATGATGCCAATGAATAATCCAACACCCGCGCTCATACCAATCTTCAAATCATCAGGAATGCTCATGATGATCCACGCGCGGATTCGCGTTGTGCTGATGATCACGAAGAGCACGCCGGCAATGAATACGGCGCCTAGGGCGGTCTGCCAGGGGTAGCCCATGTCACCAACGATGGTGTAGGCAAAAAGTGCATTTAGGCCCATGCCAGGCGCCAAACCCACGGGCCAATTGGCGTAGAGACCCATCAGAAGACAGCTCAGCGCTGCGGCCAGACAGGTTGCGACGAAGCTCGCGCCCTGATCGATCCCCGCAATGGCCATGATCTGAGGGTTCACCACCAGGATATAGGCCATGGCGGCAAAGGTGGTGGCGCCCGCCATGATCTCGCGCCCAACCGATGTACCGTGCTCCTGCAGTTTAAAGAAATCGCTCATGCGCCCTACCCCAGTCAATTATTGTCGCGCCTCAGTCTGCCGATGAGTGCGATCGATTGCCACCCACCGATGGCTCTTCCCGTAGCAAAAACGAAAAATGGCAGCCCAAGGCTGCCATTTTCAATCAGTAGACCCAATCAGAAGGGCTCTTTTCCTCTGGAATCAAAAGGACATACCAACTCGAATACTTAAGTGGCGGGGCGGAATAAATTGATCACCCGTTGCACCAACACCAAACACATCCGTGAAACGCGCATTAATGCCATCCTGGTCCGTCAGATTCTTACCAATCAACTCCAACGTCCAAGGAGAGTTGTCGGGTGCCAGCTTCATCAACAAATCGAAGGTTGTGTAACTGCCGACTTCATCGGTATCGGGGTTATTAAAAACTCTGTGCTTGAATTCACCACGATAAGTCATGCTCAAACTTGTCTTGAGCTCGCCATACCCCTCAATCATTGCCGAGTGCGTCAACGCAAAGTTTGCGGTCAGCTTAGGTGTTTTCGGCAACTCATTGCCTTTCACATCGGTAATCTGCTCGGCGCGCGCTATTTGCACCGACGGATCGAAAAGATTCACCCCAGAACCGACTAGCGCACCTGTAGCGGCTTCAGATCTAACGTTGTCCAGCGCTAAGTGACTAGCCGTGATCTCGGTGTCAAGCCATGCAAGACGCGCGTCAAAGACGAGCGAGTCACTGACAAAGGCACCCAACTCTAGCTCAGCGCCATAAATTTCAGACTCAGGAATATTACCTACACCACCCTGGAACACCTCGGGGTCTGTCGCCTGATATTGAAGATTGTCGTAGGAGTACATGAATGCCGCCGCATTAAGACGAATCCGACCACCATTGAGGTCGGTCTTTAGACCGATTTCGTACGCGTCAATGGTCTCTTCTTCAAAGACAGGCAAAACCACGATGGGAGCAATTTCACTCTCACGCCCATAGGTCAAATTAGAACCGCCCGGCTTGAAGCCGCGGGTGTACGACACATATCCCAGCGTTGAGTCAGCGATATCTCGCTCGTAGCCGAGCCTGCCAGTTAACTTGTTGCTATCAATCTCAAGAATATCGGTGCCATACAGCCCGTAAAAATTGGTCACTTCACTGTAGACCTCATCTTTGGTGTAGCGCAGGCCCCCTATGAGGCGCGAGGTGCCATTCAAACTCCACGTTCCCTGCGCATAGACGGACGTAGATTCTCTTTCGGGTTTTGAGTTCGAGATGAATCCGGTGTCTGTATCAACTTCAGCCAATACATCGTCAACAGTGAAAGGGTCAAACACGCCGTCGGGAGCAAAATCAATGCGCTCAACAATCTCGATATCAACTTCTGTGTCCAGATAAAAAACTCCGACAACCCAGTCGAGTTTTCCAAAGGCGGGCGCAGCCGAGACCAGGTTGAATTCCTGAGTCACCGTTTTCTGGAGGTTTGTCTCCGGATCGAAGTAACTAGGAAGCAGGAAAATTGGTGTGTCCTGTGTCAACAAATCACCAAATAAATCATGACGATCATTGTCCCGGAGAATACTAATATCGTCTTCTTGGTAACTTGTTATCGACTTCAGAGAAAAATCCGGCAAGTCCCACTCAACCGTGGCACTGTAAATCTCAGAACTAAGCTCATAATTCGATAGTGAATCCTGAGCGAGGCGTCGCGCTCCGACAGTCGAGTCATAAATGCCTTTCTGTGCCTGACCGTTTACGTCCTCATCAAAAATTTGCGCGCCGAAGCTCACACTGACCGTGTCAGCTGGCTCCCACAGCAACTTAATTCGTGCAGACATACTGTCCGCGTCATCAAGGTCTTGGCCGTTTGACACATTTCGTGTGTAACCATCGCGCTCATTCGTTAAGAGCGACACTCTAGCCGCGAGCGTATCCGAAAATGGGATATTGACGTTTGCTCGTGCCCGCACGCTGCTGTATTGCCCCAAACTGACATCCGCTGAACCAGCAAACCCCTCGAAAGAAGGGTCCGCAGTGATTACGTTGATCGCACCGCCAGTCGAGTTTTGGCCAAACAAAGTGCCCTGAGGACCACGCAAAACCTCGATACGTTCGAGATCCAAAAAGTCGGTCTGCAGAGCGAAAGGAGAAGCAACATAAACACCGTCTAGGTGATACGAGACCGAGGGATTCGCAATCGCGTTCTGGTTCGCCTCGTTACCGATACCACGGATGGTAATGACCGTCTTGAAGCCTTCGTTCTTCGCAACGTTCACACCAGGAGCGATAGCACTTAAATCAACGAATGAAGTCAGCTGACGGTCTTCTACGTCAGCAGCTGTCAACGCCGTAACCGCCTGTGACAGGTCCTGCAGACTCTCTGATCGTTTCTCAGCAGTCACGATGACTTCTTCAAAGACGGGACCCGATTGCGCGAGGGCAGTCGAGGCAACTAGGGTGGATGCAATGGATGCACTTAACAAAGCTTTAGGGAAATGAGGCTTCACCGGAGTAGGTCCTTTTCTGAATAAAAA
>Ga0181593_10002935_pt1 | contig 15731 bp, 12 predicted proteins | sample 071ome_19_FD_133756 | JGI IMG/M metagenome (GOLD analysis project Ga0181593, IMG submission 133756) | Coastal salt marsh microbial communities from the Groves Creek Marsh, Skidaway Island, Georgia - 071413AT metaG (megahit assembly) | ecosystem: Environmental > Aquatic > Marine > Intertidal...
CCAAAGAGAGACTCGACACCGATGTTCATCCAGTCGATTTGGCTAACGTTCATAACGACCCCTTAGCTGGGATTAATAGAGGAGGAGGCCGTTACCCCAAACGACCCAAATGAGCCACACGTTGAGGGCGAGGCTGACGAGTAAGGCGAGCCCTGTGAAGCGGAGCCTCCACGTGAGCTCAGTGACCCGCGCCTGCCTAATCTCCTCGAGTGACCTAGGCTCCTTGGCTTGGGGTAGTGGCGCTCGGTACCGCTCTAGGTCATTGATCTCTAGCGCGGTGGTGTGTGCGCTGGTCTCGAAGTCTCCCGCTTGTAAGACGCTGAGCGGGGGCCCTGTTCGTGTGGAGAGCTGAATGAGGTACTTCCCAACCTGAAGCACGTCCCCATCGATCAGGGGGGCGGCCTTGGCGCAGAGCTTACCATTTAACCACAGGCTGTTGGTCTCGCTCAGCGGTTGAACGCTGAAGCCTCGAGCCGAGAAGCTCAAGCTCGCGTGCTCTCGAGAGACGCTCTCGTTTGGTAAGACGAGGTCACAGTGGGGTGAGCGTCCGATATACATGGCGTGCGAGGTGATCGGGAAGCGTTGTACCTCTCGGCTCTTTAGGGTGACGATCAGCTCCGCCATATCATAGACCTCAAGGGAGGGAGGCTTGGGTAGACAAGACGCGCCTCGCTCTTTACGAGGCGCTTGCGGTCTCTGTGTATCTCACTTATGGGTTCTTCTCAAGTGAATCGAGGCTCGGCGTGAGCGCGCGACCGAGGAGAGGTGTGAGTATGAGCCATCGTCAAGCGCATCGCTTGAGCTACACTCAGCGCTCGGCGCTCCGAGCCTCATGGCGCTCAGCAGTACGTCACACCCTTAAGGAGCCGGTGGAGCTTGAGGGGGTTGGCGCGCACTCTGGGCGTCGATGTTGTGTGCGTCTGACTCCTCTTCACGCGCCTCAAGGACTCGTGCTAAATGGCCTCCCGCTCTCGGAGTGGCGCCGAGAGGCGCGCTGGGCGACAAGGCTGACTCATCCAGATGCTCATGACACGCTGAGCACCCCAGAGCATCTCCTCGCGGCCCTCTACATAGCGGGTATAGATGACCTTGAGATCAAGGTGAGCGCCGCTGAGCTCCCGATCTTAGATGGGAGCGCCTTACCTTGGCTGGTAGCGTTGCGACCTGTCCCTACCGAAGGTGGGCGACACCCGCGCGTGTGGCGAACCTTACCGACGCTGAAAATCACGCGACAGGGTGGCTCGGTCATGACCTACTCAGCGCCCTCACGAGACGGAGAGGCGCCCCTCACGGCGAGGCTCAGCCTGAGCGTCGCCGAGCTTTATCCAGAGCTGCTTGACGAGCGTGTGGATGATCAGGTTCTTTATGAGCTTAAGAGGCCACTCACCGCGTCGTTGCTTCGGGCCCAAGATCTCTGGACAAGCGTCGCGATCGCGAGGACCTTTGGGCTACGGAGACATGAGCCGGCGCTCCGCGCGAGTGGGCTCATTAAGGGGGTGAGCGAGGAGAGCTGCCTCATACTCAATGATCATGGGGTCGCGCACCGCCCGCTGAGGCACCCCATGGAGCTCGCGTCACATAAGCTCCTTGACTGCTTAGGTGACCTCGCGCTCTCAGGTGAGCGGTGGACAGGCCACTTAGAGCTACGCCGAGGGAGCCACGCTTTGAACCACGCCCTGCTCAGCGCGCTTGAGAGCCACTGACATGATTGCTTACGATACGGATCCTGTGTAGGCTCTGCACGCTGAAGCTCAGCGCTCAAGAGAAGACAGATGGAGAAAATCATGACTGCCCTTTGCCTCGATCGCTCACCTCGTCACCGTCACCCTTCGCGTAGCGCTCGCTGTGTGGGCCTCACGCTTTTGCTCTTGACCGCCTTGAGCGTAGGCTGTGGTGGTGGTGGGGCACCCGAGCTGAAGCCTGGCCCTGCGATCGCGGGGCTCAACTTGAGCGGTGGCTTTGACTGTCAGGAGTTTGGCTTTATGAAGCTCCGGCAGACGGGACGGACCATACAGGGCACTTACGAGGGGATCCGCAAGACAGGTGACAACGGGACGATCCGTGGCAAGATTGAAGGGGACCTCGTGTGGTTTGATTGGATTCAGCCAGGTGACATCAACGCCGCTGTGTGGCCAAAGCAAGGCAAGGGCTGGCTGAGGGTGAGCCGAGATGGGCAGACCTTGACAGGTCGCTGGGGCTATGACGACAAACGCGATGATGGCGGGACGATCAGCTTGAGGCGCTCGGACTTCGTGTTCGATGAGTGAGCGCAGGGCTGTGATGTCCCACGCTCGTCGACTGCCACTCAGCGCGGGTAGACTTCACTCGATCTTGTGTTTGTGTTGGGCGTCTTGTGGTTCGCTCTTGGGAGTCACGCCGAGCGTCGCTGAGGCGACCCCTGAGCTCGTGACCTTACAAGAGGAGGCGATCATGCCGATCCCGCTTGGGCCTAATGAGGCTCGGGTGCGAACGGCGATCCGTGAAGAAGACTGGAAGACCGCGGGGCGACTCTTACGCCCCCCCTTCGCGGACACGAGCGTCCAATTCTTGAAGGCGTGGCTGTACCAAAAGGCTAAGGCCTGGCCTGAGGTGCTGAGCAGCTTAGAGGGGCTTGAGCGTGACCCTCGGCTTAAAGACGCGGTCCTCACGCTACGCGCAGAGGCGAGCCTTGAGCTTGAGGACTATCACGGGTGCGAGCAGGCGAGCGCACAGGTCTCTAAAGGAGACATGCAAGTCTATCATGAGGCCCTTCGATACCGCGCAAAGGCCCTGCGAGCGCTGAAGCGCTGGGACGAGTCGAGGTCGGCTTCACTGGAGCTACTTAAGAGCGATGAGGCGGATGACAGGGCGGTCGCGCGTCTCGGGCTCGCGCTCACAGACCTCGCTCAGGGTCGCGCTGAGGACGCGATCCGAGCGATTAAGCTCCTCGACATCAAATACCCACGGAGCTGGAGCGCCCGACGAGCGAAACAAGAGGCCTCGACCTTAATGAAAAAGGACAAGCGCCTCGAGCTGATCTGGCGGGAGCGGAGCCCCGCCGAGCAGGCGCTTAAGGTGTCGGCGCTTATGGAGGCGCGTCAGTACAGTGAGGTGGTTAAGGAGGCGAGCGCCTTACTCCGCCAAGCGCTCCCTGATGACCTCCGCTGTAAGCTCCTCGTCCTTAAAGGGAGAGCGTATGACAAGACCCGAAAGCGACGAGATGCGCTCAGGACCTTAAAAGAGGCGGTCGAGCTCTGTGATCCACAGCGACATGAGGACACCCCTGTCGCGCTCTATGTCGCGGGGCGCGCCGCGGACATCTTAGATCAAGATCGAGACTTAGAGGACCTCTTTTGGAGGCTGTTTGAGGGCTATAAACATCGCCTGAGCGACGACGCCGCGGTGTTTTTGATCCGCTATTACAGCGAGCTTGGGGTTGACTTTAAGCCGGCTGAGCCAGCGAAGAAAATCGCTCAGCGAGGCAAAGGAAAAAAAGGTCGTCGGGCGAGTAAACGCACGAAGAAGCGAAAGCGCGCCCAGTCAAAACGATCCGCGAGGCGCTTTGACCCGAAGTGGCTTGATAAGGTGATGAAGGTCGCGCGCCTGATCCCAAAGCTTCACCCAGAGGGAGACCTCAGCTCAGAGGCGCTCACCTTTGCGTTCGTCGCAGCGATGCGGGCTAAGAAATATAAGCCCGCCGAAGAGCTCTTAGGGCTCATGGGACAGCTCGCGCCTCATGACTTTAGCTATTACAGCTCTGGGCGACTCGACTATTGGCGAGGTCGGCTCTCAGCGCTTAAGGGTCGCCATAAAGAAGCTCAAAAACACTATATCCGTGCCATCAACAGCGCCCCGATCTCATGGTATGCGATCCTCTCTTACAGCAGGCTGTATGAGAGAGATCGGGCCTTTGCAGAGCGGGTCGTGCGTGAGTCTCTTGAGACCCCAAGAGGCGCGCTCGGGCTCCCGGGCGGTGAAAAAGAGCACTGGACATGGAAGATCTCTACCAAGGACCCACGGTGGCCCGAGGTAGAGCGCGCCTTAATGTGGCTCCGTCTTGGGCTAGAGCGCAGAGGTCGGCATAAGCTCTTAGAGCTCGCCCATGATGAGCGTCGACCCGACCTCCAGTGGCTCAGCGCGTGGATCTTTGACGCCTTTGAGATGTATCATTGGAGTCATGACATCCCTCGACGACAGCTGATCGAATATCGACATTTCCCCATCGTGGGGTCGACACGCAAGCATTGGGAGCTCGCCTTCCCCGCCCCCTACTCAAGACCTGTCAAGAAGGCCGCTCAGGATGAGGGGCTGGATGAGAGCTTCATTTGGGGGGTGATGCGTGAAGAGAGCGGGTATGCCCCAGCGGTGCGATCACACGCGAGCGCTGTCGGGCTCTTGCAGCTCCTCGTCCCCACAGCGAACATGATGGTGAGGCGTGGAGAGAAGAAGGTAGACGCGCAGGAGCTCAGCAAACCCTCTGTTAATATACCGCTCGGCGCACGGTATCTAGCGTGGGTGAAGCGGAGCGCGAGCTGCGCGTGGGCCCTCGTGCCCGCCGGCTATAACGCAGGGCATGGCGCGCTCAAGCGCTGGCTTCGTGAGCGGGGAGAGCTGCCTCTTGACCTCTTCGTGGAGACGATCCCTTATCAAGAGGCGCGCTGGTATCTGAAGCGGGTCAACGCCTCATGGGCGACCTTTAAGACGCTGTATGGCCGACGCGCGAACCAACCGATCTGGCCCTATGTGAGCCAAAAGACAAGAGAGGAGAGCCGATGAGCCTCACCGTGATCCACCCCCCGGAGTGGGTGGCGACCAAGGGATACAGCGCGGGGATGAGCGCCAGAGCTGGGACGCACCTGTTTATCGCAGGTCAGATCGGGTGGGACGCAGAGCAACGCTTTACGTCTGATGACTTCATCGAGCAGTTCGCCCTCGCCCTTGATAACGTCTTGAGCGTCGTGCGCGCCTCGGGGGGGGCACCGGAGCACATCGCGGAGATGACCGTGTACGTGACCGACCTAGAGGCGTATCGTCAGAGGGCGCGTGAGCTAGGTCCGATCTGGCGTGAGCGTCTAGGGCGTCACTATCCCGCGATGGCCTTGGTGGGGGTCAGCGGGCTCGTAGAGCTACGCGCAAAGGTAGAAATTCAGGCGCGCGCGGTGATCCCTGACGACGCGTCACCCTCACAGCGATAGGAGCGTAGAGATGAGCTGTCATTTGTCCCCTAAGGGGTTTGATTTTGAGATAAGAGGTGGGGTGGGTCTGATCACCTTGTCGAGGCCTGATCGGCTGAACGCGCTCACCTTTGAGATCTACCGTGAGCTGGGGGAGTTCTTTGTGAGCCTCCAACATCACGATGAGGTGCGCGCGGTAGTGTTAACGGGCTCAGGTCGAGCCTTCTGCTCTGGAGGTGATGTGGAGGACATCATAGGGGAGCTGTTCTCACGAGACATGAAGGGCTTGGTTGAATTCACTCGCCTCACGGGCGCGCTGATTCAAAACATGCGTCAGCTCCGTAAGCCTCTCATTGGAGCGATCAATGGCGTCGCGGTCGGCGCTGGCGCGGTGATGGCGCTGGCGTGTGACCTCCGCTACGCAAGCGAGAAGGCCCGCTTTGGTTTCATCTTCCCACAGGTTGGCCTCTGTGGAGCCGATATGGGCGCGACATACCTCCTGCCGAAGGTGGTCGGGCTTGGTCGCGCCTCAGAGCTCCTCTTCAGCGGAGAGCTCATCAACGCTCAACGGGCGCTTGAGATCGGGCTCGTCAATCACGTCACGCCTGTAGAGTCTTGCCTCGACGAGGCGATGACCTTCGCTCAAAAAATGTCGAGAGGGCCCGCTTTTGCGCACAGCATGACGAAGCAGATGCTTGAAGCAGAGGCACAAATGACGCTCGCGCAGGCCATTGAAGCCGAGGCGCAGGCGCAGGCGATCTGTATGCAACACCCAGACTTTTTAGAGGCGCATGAGGCATGGAAGGCCAAGCGCGCGCCCCGCTACGAAGGAGCCCCCAATGAGCAGTGAGACGACCATGAAGACAAAGACAAAGACCAGCAAGAGATCAAAGGGGAAGCCTAACCCAAAGGCGATCGCTAAGGCCTTGAGTGAGGCGCTCCCTCCGCTTCAGCCTACCCTGTCAACCTTTGACTTACCGATGTTCTTTGATGACTTCCATGACAAGATCTGTGAGCAACTGCTGAGCTTCGCAGAGGGCTGGGAGCCAAATGACTTCCAAGACGACTGGCTCGCGACGAGCCACGCGGTTGAGAAAATGAGCGAGGCGTCCCTGAGCAAGCTCTGTGTCCCAGAGATGTTTGGTGGTGAGGCGGTAGGGCAACATGACGAGCTAGACGTCCGCTCGATCACGCTCGCTCGTGAGTGTCTTGGCTACCTTGACGGGCTCTTAGATTGCGCTTTTGCCATGCAAGGGCTTGGGAGCTACCCGATCTCTTTCGCGGGCAATGAGGACCAAAAAGAGCGATATCTAGCGGGCTTCATCTCTGGGGAGCGCATCGGCGCCTTTGCGCTGACCGAGCCTGAGGCGGGCAGTGATGTGGCGAGCATGAAGACCAAGGCCAAGCGCTTAGAGAATGGGGACTACCAGCTGAATGGAGCGAAGACCTTTATCAGCAACGCTGGGGTCGCGACTCAGTATATCGTCTTTGCGTCAACCAACCCTAAGGCGGGCGCGAGAGGGATCTCTGCGTTTATCGTCGAGCCTACGGACCCTGGGTTTAAGATTGAGCCTTTTGAGGTCATGGCGCCTCACCCGATCGGGAGCCTGAAGCTCAATCGCTGTGTCGTCCCAGCCTCTCGTCGCCTCGGCGAAGAGGGGGAGGGCTTTAAGATCGCGATGAGGACGCTCAACACCTTTAGGATCTCTGTCGCGGGGGCGGCGCTTGGGATGGCGAGGCGCGCCATAGATGAGGCGCTCCGTCACACCTCGACCCGCGTTCAATTTGATCGACCTCTCATCGAGCAACAGCAGGTCTCAGCTGCGCTCGCGGACGCCGCGACGGAGCTCGACGCGGCGCGCTTGCTAGTCTATCGAGCGGGCTATATGCGAGACGTGCTCGAGTCCCAGTCGGGTAAGGAGGTCGCGATGGCGAAGCTGTTCGCGACCGAGTCTGCGCAACGGATCATCGATCGCTGTTTACAGCTACATGGTGGGTTGGGCGTAAAGAAGGGGGAAGTCTTGGAGCGCCTATATCGAGAGATCCGAGCGTTGAGGATCTATGAAGGGGCGAGCGAGGTGCAGCGCTTAATTATCACCAAGTGCCTCAGAGATGAGCTGAGTGAGCTCACTGAGCTCTAGTCGCGCTCATCCCCTAGCTCACCGATCGTAATACGCCACTCAAGGGAGTCGACATGTCAACACAAGAGCCCTCTGCTGAGGACACGCATACAGGTTTAGGGTCGATGATACGGTGGACAGCGGGGCTATTCATTCTCCTGTATCTGATCACGGCTGGCTGGAGCGCGTATCAGTTTCAGAGCGGGCTCTATGTCCACCTCTTATGGAGCTCTAGCGCTCTCTTAACTCTAGCCTTGACCCTGAGCCTCTGGTCCGCGAGCGTGCATTACCGAAAGGTGAGGTGGGTGAAGGGGGTTGAGCGTCACACAGAGGGGGATGGCCAGCGTTCTCAGGGCGCTCAGCGCTCATGGATTGAGGGGTTTGGAGATCGAGGGATGGCGATGATTAACCTGATCGCCTTGGGCGTTCATCTCCCGATCTTGATCGGGCTGAACCATGACCTTGACCTTGAGCTGTTTGGTCGAGACTCACTGTCGATCTTCACGGTCCCTTTAGAGGGGGTGAGCCGCTCGCATGACCTGCTGACGTGGCTCTACTTCTTAGTCGCGCAGTGCGTACCGATTAACACGGCGCTTGAGCTCTGTCAGACCTACCTCATGGACCTACATGTAGCGCAGTGGGTGGCGCAGGACAGAGGCTTAAGTGAGCTCTTAACACCGGTAGGTGAGGCGACAATGTTCTTGATGAACATCCTCATCTTATCTTTGCTGTTAGAGAGCCTCTATCGTCGTCAAGATCTACGAGGGATGCTGAGCGCACAGCTGAGCGCGGTGTCTTTGAGCGCGCTTATGTTAGATGAGCACGAGCGTGCACATCTAAGCGCCTTTCATCAGAGCCATGACCAGGGCGTGAGCCTCGCTGAGCGTCAGAGGTTAGAGACTCAGCGCGCAGAGGCCCTCTCGGTTCAAGAGGAGCGGGCACATGAGCTGATCTCGCGTCAGAGGTCCTTAGCGCAGTTCTTGTCGATCTTCCCTAAGCCATTCTTGCGTCGAGCGCTGTCGTTGGCGGTGAGGGACCATGGGCGAGGGGTGATCGCGCGGGCCTCGATCTTAAGCGCGAGCTTAGAGAGCCCTCTGCGCAGGCGACGACTTCGAGGTCCCACGCACCCCTTTGGTCCGCTCGCCTTTGAGGTGCTTTGTCATTCGCGAGCGCCTCAGCTCAAACGAGCGAGCCTCTTAAGCGCTGAGCTGTGGGCGAGCCCAGCTCAGCGAGAGGCGGTCATCCAGGAGGCCCGAAAGGTCGCACAGCAGAGCAGCGCTCAGGGTGGCTCTTTAGCCAAGAGCTTAGATCAAGAGCGCTTAACGCTCGCCTCGACGGTCGCCTTGATCTCACAGGGAGACTTGAGCTCCCTGAACGTGATGATCGGGGGCCTCAGGAGCCCATCTCCCCTCATCCGAGGTGAGTCTTTGTCGCTTTTCTTAGGCTTAGCGCGGACGTTGGGCGAGCACGCTGACACCACCGCGAGCGTACGGCTGACCTTAGATCATATCAGCTCGTTACTGCATCTATACCATGAGACAGAGCGCTCTCGTGGCCGTGATGAGCTACTTAAAGAGCGCTTACATGCGCTGTATTTAGCCCTCTCAGAGGCGCGCACTGAGGAGCGCTCTGATCCACGCTCCTACGCGCTCTGTGCCTTTGTCATTGACTTAACGCTCACGGAGATTGGAGGCGCGCTGAGCAAACCCTCTTTGATCAGCGAGAGCTATAAGCTGTTGAGCCTTGGTCGACCGGAGCACGTCGCGCGTGAGCTGTGGGCGATCTTGAGCGTCCGTCCCTTAGATGAGGGCGTCCGTAGAGAGCTCTTTGAGGGGCTCATTCAGCGACCTGCGCTTAACAGCGCGCTGATCCAAGTGACGCGACACGCGCTCCGTGAGGGGACCTACCAAGAGCGTATCGCGACGGCTCGCTTATATGGTGAGGCGCTGTATCACCACAGCCTCCATCAGGTGCTCTTAGAGGAGCTAGAGGAGCGCCTCGAGCTCAGTCAGCGGTCACCTGGACAGCTTGAGCTCCTCTTTGAGCTCATCTGTTCATTGGGGAGGCTGTGCGCTGTAGAGCGCCTTAATATCCCGCTGAGAGAGCGAAGCGTGGCGCTCTTATCGATACCGTTGACTGAGCGAGGCTTCACAGGCGCCTCAGCGGAGCGCTTAGAGGTCGCACGACGCTACGCCCTGTCATTCTTAACGCCAAGCGACCTGTTCGTGAGCCTCTTCGAGTGGGGTACAGGCCTCCCTCCACTCTTTGAACTTGAGCTCGATCAAGCTGAGGAGGTGGCGCTTGTTGAGGCGCTCACAGAGGAGGTCACCGCGCGGATGAGGAGGCCTGCCTTTGAGCTGCTTTGTGTAGATCAGCCACGGGTGAGCGTGTTCCTCAGCCGGAGCGAGAGGCTACGGAGCGCTACGTCGCGTGGTGAGCCGTTCAGCTTAGACGAGGAGGCCCTGAGCTACTTGAGGAGCTCATTATGGAGTAAGCATGAGGTGACGATCCCAGCGCCAGGGGAGGACTTAGGAGTGTTGTGGGTGAACGCGCTCGCGACTCAGACGAAGCGCTCGCCAAGCGCAACGACGCTCTTGCTCACCTTAGCGCTCCTTGACTCATCGTACCCGGTCGCGATCCAGCGGGCGACGCTACGGAAGCTTAAGCAGCACCAAGCCTTCTTTAAACGGTCGATGCTTGGCCCGCTCGCGCACCGCTCTTTTTCGGAGTGGGTCTCGTTACGGATCACCTCCTTGTTACGCACGCTCCCCACTCAAGATCGTATGTGGGGCTCACTGGTGTTGAACCTTGGTGCCTATAAATGTGAGCACTCCACAGAGACGCTCAGGGCGCTCCTTAAGGATCAACGATTAAACGCGCGAGCGCTCAAGGCGGTGACGAAGGCGCTCGGCCAGCAAGGGGGTGAGGAGCAGCTTGAGGCGCTACAAGACGCCTATCAGACGACAGCGAGCGTTCAGGTGAGGAGCGCCGTGATTGAGGCGCTCTCGCGGGCGAAGGGGGACCTCGCGGACGAGCTGTTGATCACGCTCATTAAGGCGTCGGTTGAGGGCACAGGACCAGCGCTGAACAATGAGGCCTTCACGCACGCCTTCAAGCGCCTTAAACAGCTGGGTGCGCTTGAGCTTGTGACCCCGCTCTATGCTGAGCTCTCTGAGCAGTCACTCGAGCTCCAAAAGGCCCTCTTTAAGGCCTATCGAGGCGCCCCATTTGGTGATCTAGAGCTGACTCGCTCACTCTGGAGTGTCGCGCTCGGGATCATTAAAAATGACGCGAGCCGGGTTGAGCTTCTGCGCGCTGTTGTGAGGGCGCTCCCTGTCCTTAAAGCTCAACTAGAGCGCCAGTTAGACCCTCGGGTGTACCCAGAGGAGCTAGAGGCGCTCTATGGCTCAACACACGTCGCGTTAAAGCTTGCGGTCAACGCTCGATCGCTGTCCCCTGTCGCGTTAGGTGACTTCGCGGAGTCCATCTCATTGTTGACGCCGAGTCAAGCGCTCAGCTGGTTAGAGATGAAGCTCCAGAGCGCAGACATCCAGCAGAGCTCCCAGCTGATCGCGAGCGTCGCGAACGTCTCACCTGAGCGCTTTGTTGAGCTCGCTACCGATCACCTTGAGCGATACAGCGGAGCGCTGAGGGCGGGGGGCTTCTCACCGAGCTGTGTCCACAGGCTCTCTCATCCTTTCTTGAGGTACGCGGGCCGTGAGGGGATCGCGTATATTAAGCGCTTGGTGTATGACCTGAACCCTGCCTACTCACCTTACCTCGTGCACGCGCTTCAGGCTCATGGTGACAGCCACAGCGACCGCTCATGGCTTGAGGAGCTCGCCTATGCGCTTCGAGATGAGCGCCTAGAGCAGGGGAGGGTTCGGGCGAAGATGGAGACCGCGCTCTTGAGCACGCTACACGCGTTTGATCACCCGAGGGCGCTGTCGACGCTCGTTGAGCTCGCGCTGATGGAGACGCGCTCTGAGGCAGAGGATAAGCTCCAGCAAGAGGCGCTCACGATCCTTGAGGGCTTCGAAGACCTTGAAGCGGAGCTCTTCATTCACCGAGATGAGGACAACGAGTCAGGCGGGCGTCATACGTGAGACATGAGGCGCTCAGCGCTTGCAATCTCCAAGAAAACAGGCTTAAAACCATGCTCATCAAAACGACACCAACAGCGCGTGGGTGAGCTGAGGGAGCCTCCGCGTAGCCAAGCGCGATCAGCGCGAGGAGGATCGACAATGAGCGACAGCACATCAGCACACAGCGCGCGCCTCGAGGCGTCTGAGATCGCGGCCCTGCTCAAGGGTCAGGTGGAGGTAGGCCAAGAGGTCTGTGTCCAGGGGTGGGTGCGCACGGTGAGGCACTCCAAGGCGGGCTTCAGCTTTGTAGCGGTCCATGACGGCTCATGCTTCTTGCCCATCCAGGCGGTAGTGAACAGTGAGCTAAGCAATTATCAAGAGGAGGTGATGAAGCTTGGCACTGGGTGCGCGGTGCGCGTCAGCGGAGCGCTCGTCGCCTCAGAGGGCAAAGGTCAGAGCGTTGAGCTACAAGTGAGCGAGCTAGAGGTCGTCGGCTGGGTAGACCAGCCTGAGAGCTACCCGATGCAACCGAAGCGCCACAGTATGGAGTTCTTGCGGGACAACGCTCACCTGCGCGCCCGAACGAACCTAATCGGGGCGGTGACCCGGGTCCGTAACTGCCTCGCGCAGGCGACCCACCGCTTCTTTTATGAGCGTGGCTTTAGCTGGATTCACACCCCACTGATCACCACGAGCGACTGTGAGGGGGGCGGGGAGATGTTCCGCGTCTCGACGCTCGACTTCGCGAACCTGCCACGCACTGAGGCGGGGGCGGTCGACTTTAGCCAAGATTTCTTTGGCCAAGAGGCGCACCTCACGGTCTCGGGTCAGCTGAACGTTGAGACGTACTGCCTCGCGATGAGCAAGGTCTACACCTTTGGGCCTACCTTCCGCGCAGAGAACAGCCACACCCGCCGTCACCTCGCGGAGTTTTGGATGATCGAGCCGGAGATCGCCTTTGCGGACCTGCAAGATGACGCGAAGCTCGCCTCTGAGTACATCCAGTATATCTTCAAGGCGGTGCTCGATGAGCGCCAAGATGACATGGACTTTTTCTCAAAGCACGTTGAGAAAACCGCCCGTGATCGACTCGAGCGCCTCGTAGACGCGCGCTTTGAGATGATGAGCTACACCGAGGCGATCAAGCGCCTTGAGGAGGCGAAGGTGAAGTTCGAGTTCCCTGTCTCTTGGGGGATGGACTTACAGTCTGAGCACGAGCGTTACCTGAGCGAGCAGGTGGTGAATGGGCCGTTGATCGTGACCGACTACCCGAAGGACATTAAGGCCTTCTATATGAGGCTGAACGAAGATGAGAAGACCGTCGCGGCGATGGACATCCTCGCGCCAGGGATCGGTGAGCTCGTGGGTGGGAGTCAGCGTGAGGAGCGCCTTGACGTCCTCGATCGCCGTATGGCGGAGATGGAGCTCGACCCTGAGCCATATTGGTGGTACCGAGACCTCCGTCGTTACGGGACTGTCCCACACGCAGGCTTCGGGCTTGGCTTCGAGCGCGCGGTGATGTACGCGACGGGCTGTGAGAACATCCGTGAGGTGATCCCGTTCCCACGCGCAGCGCGCTCAGCGAAGTTCTAAGCTCAACAGACTTAAGCTGGGGGCTGAGCTGGGGGCTGAGCTGGGCGCTGAGCTGGGCGCTGGGGCGCTGGGGCGCTGAGCTGGGCGCTGGGGCGCTGAGCTGGGCGCTGGGGCGCTGAACTGGGCGCTGGGGCGCTGAGCTGGACGCTGGGGCGCTGAGTTGGGCGCTGGGGCGCCTCACGCGAGCGCGTTCACTGTAAGGTGATGTCACCCGCGAGGTCGAGGGTGTCAAGGGGGTCGAAGTTGTCGAGGGTGTCAAGCCCAACCGCGCTCTCTAGGGAGTCGCTCAGCGAGTCAAAAGGATCGACGAGTGAGCCTTGGCTACGCTCAGCGGAGGGGCTTGCCTGCTCAGCGGGTGTAGGCGCTACAGGTCGAGCCACATAGCGAGGAGCAGGCCCGTCATACATAATGCGGTCATACAAGGTCTCGAGGTCGTTGCGATAGACGTCACCTTGCTCCGCGAAGCCGATCATCGAGTCGAGGGTGTCAAGCGGGACCGACTCAACGTGATCTTCAGGCCAAGGCTGGTCAGGGTCACGTTTTGGTCTGGTTGACTTGATCTGGTTGAGCTTCCTGATCTGCTCTTTCACCTCAGCGACACGGGGTCCCGTTAACGCGCTGGTCTCGATGACCTTCCTTCGAGGGATCAGTGCTCTACTCATTACGCTACCTCACTGTGACTGCAAAGGTGCATAGCCATTACTGTCACTTCTGTCAAGCGCGTAGCTTTATTTATGAACGAATGTTTGAGATCTGATGTATTATGATTGTGTAGCTATGTGACATTTTGAGTTGTTTTATAAAAGCTGTGTCACCTTGTCTTATTTAAAATATATTTGAGGGGGTCATGTGCTCGATCGCCTCAAGCTCACCTGCGTTGAGTGAGGCTAAAACGACCCTAACAAGAGCCGAGCGACGACGAGGTGAGCGACCCCACCATCGAGCCTTGATCCGCTTAAGGTGATCCAGCTGAGGCTCGTCGCGAGCGAGGGGCTAAGCGGGAGGTTTACGGTGAGCTCGATCAGCCGTTCATGATCTGACAGGTCCAGCTCTGTTCGCTCCTCCGACAGAGCTAAATAGGAGAGGCCGAAGGCGAGAGATGGCCCCGTCTGAGCCCATCCGAGTGGACGCGTGAGCTCTGTCCATGTGAGCGCGCCACTGAGGTGGAGCGGGTGGTAGTGAGGGGTCATGGCGCCTTGAAAGCCGAGCCCGACCTCTCCTCCACGAGCGAGAGAGGCGAGGGTGTAGTCCCCTGTGAGGTAGAGTCCCCAGCTCGGCAGGCCCGGCGCGATGGGCTTCGCTTGGGGGTAGACCTCCCCTTGGTGAGTCCACGCGCCCAAGGTGAGCTGAAGGGGGGCGCGCGCGCTAAAGTCACGGTCTTGTTGTGGGCTTAAGAGGACAGCGCCCTCCTCGTCACGCTCACCCTGAAGCGCGCCGAGGTGACTCGTGACTTGAGCGACATAGAACAAGCCCCCTTGATAGGCTGAGGGGCTGAGCCAGAGCCTCGCGCCGGTGGGGGTTGGGTCGATGGTCGTGCTCCCACCATCGAAGACCGCGACCGATAGATCTAGGCGGGGGCTCTGATAGGCGAGCTGAGCTGACCAGGCGGAGTCTGGGTAGCTCGGCATACCAAAGATGCTCGGGCTGTAGCCGGAGGCGCCGTTAATCAAGAGCGACTCATGCTCGCTCACCGCGAAGTGGTCATTCGCGTCGAGCTTCCCAAGGCGAGCGGTCAGCGCGGACCAAGAGCGCTCCCAATACAGCTCAAATAGCTGAGCTCTGTCCTCAGCCCTCAGGTTACTGTAGGCATGCGCGTCGTTGAGCAGGACGCCTCTTGCTCCCGTCGCCTCCTTGATGATCAGCCCTTGGGCGTTCAGCGCACCGAGCGCACGTCCTGTAAGCGTCTTAAGGTCAAGGGCGACCGGGACTGAGACTACCACTCGCCCCTCCCTCTGAGGGCTTGAAGAGGGAGCGGAGACCCGATGAGCGCTCTCAAGGCTGACTGTTGAGCTGACCTCAAGGAAGTCTCTCGGTGAGTCAGCATAGGCGAGCTCACTCATGCCTAGCGCGCTCATTAAGCCGATGAGGCTGAACGAGAGGAGCCAGGGTCTACAATGTCGCTTAAGCGTGGGAGGCAGGTGTATGGTGTTTGCGTTCATCTTACGGGCCCTAGCAGGGGAGTTCACTTTAACTAACGAGGAGCCCCGCGCTCAGGTCAAGCGTTACATTAAAACGGTGACCCCTTTCGCTTGAGATGTCGCTTGTGCTGCGGGGAGCGGGTCACCGAGCGCGAAGCGTAAGTCTCGCTCGATGGTGAGGCTGATCGCCGAGAGGGGGAGGGCAGGATAGAAGGTGCTAAAGGGGTTCTCAAGGACACGACCGACCTCATTGATGAGCTGAAAGGTCATACATATGAGGAGGTTCAGAGGGACGGTCCACCAGCCTAGATCATGGACAACGGCGAGCGGAAAGAAAACCCCATACAGCTTCGTGAGCTGGACGGCGAGGTAGCCATAAGCTGGGGGGAAGGGCGTCTTTTTAATACGTTCAGCGCCCCCTTGGATGTCGAGCAGGTGACGGACCGACTCATCGAGGTCACTGAGCCAAAATTCGCTGATCTTTCCTTCTCGGTGGAACTTGACGAAGGTCTTCATATGACAGGTCAACAGGGCGTGGTTGAGGTTAGAGGCCCCGCTTAACGAGCCCTCATCTGACGCGCTCTGACAGCGTTGATAATGTTCATCCTTAGAGGGGTCTTGGTCTCGGAGCACACAGCGTAG
>Ga0181593_10002942_pt1 | contig 15712 bp, 15 predicted proteins | sample 071ome_19_FD_133756 | JGI IMG/M metagenome (GOLD analysis project Ga0181593, IMG submission 133756) | Coastal salt marsh microbial communities from the Groves Creek Marsh, Skidaway Island, Georgia - 071413AT metaG (megahit assembly) | ecosystem: Environmental > Aquatic > Marine > Intertidal...
CCTCTTTCGATCTCGCTTCTTCAAATATTGCAGCCTGTTACCACTGGGATTGTCTTAGAGCTTGTCATTATGCTGGTGCTATTGATTCTTTCAGCACTTATTAGTGGTTCTGAAGTAGCTTTTTTTTCATTGTCTCCGCAAGACAGAGATGATCTAGAGGCGGAAGAAAGCCGAAGATCAAAACGCGTTGTGGACTTACTATCGAGACCAAATGCTCTGTTAGCCACCATTTTAATTGGCAATAATTTAGTCAATGTGGCCATCATTATCCTGTCGACATTTCTAATGCAATCGCTGTTTGATTTTGGCGATCAAGTACTCCTGGCTTTTTTGGTTCAAGTAATTATTGTCACGCTGATTATCCTTATCGTTGGAGAGATTTCGCCTAAGGTTTATGCCACCCGTAGACCCAAAGATTTGGCCCTTGTTATGTCTCTTCCACTCACCTTTATGAGGCAGCTTTTTTGGCCCATTTCAAAGTATATGGTGAGTTCAACGCGCAAAATCAATGCCCGTGCCAAGGAGCTAGAATCAAATAATAATCAAGTTACCGCAGATGAGTTAACCCATGCCATTGAGTTAACCAGTGACGGGAATACACAAGAGGATGAAAAGCGCATCCTTAGCGGAATTGTAAAGTTTGGAACTACTGAAGTGAGGCAAGTTATGACCCCTCGGGTTGATGTAGCCTGTTTTGACCAAGAGTTGGACTACGCATCGCTTCAAAAGCAAATTATGGACTTTGGATTTTCTCGAATCCCTGTTTACAAGGGTTCTTTTGATGATGTGGTTGGTGTGATTTATGTAAAAGATTTGTTGCCATACCTTGATGAAAAACCAGAATTTGATTGGAAACGTTTGCTTCGACCAGGAGTGTTTGTAACGGAAAACAAAAAGCTAGACGACCTACTCCGTGAGTTTCAAGAAACTAAAAACCATATGGCTATCGTAGTGGATGAATACGGTGGCACTTCAGGAATAATTACCCTTGAAGACATTATTGAAGAGATCGTTGGAGAAATAAGTGATGAGTTTGATGAAGACGAAATTGTTTACTCCAAGCTCGATGAATTCAACTACGTATTTGAAGGAAAAACAGCCCTCATTGATATGTATCGCATTCTTGATATTAGTGGTGAAAAGTTTGAGCAAGCTAAAGGTGACAGTGACTCCATTGCTGGTTTCATATTGGAGCTATGTGGTAAGATCCCATTGAAAAATGAAAAAATCAAGTTTGAAAATTATCAATTTACAATTGAAGCTGCGGATAAACGCAGGGTGAAGCAGGTGAAGATTTCGTTAGACCCAAAAGAACAAGAATGAAACAATTCTCAATGGTTCTTGCATGCATCTCACTGATCATTGTCGGATGTCAAGGAGATTTTGTTCCAAAGCCAAAAGCTTACGTACGAATCGATTTACCTGAACCATCCTATATAGCGCCTGACACAAACTCATGGGATTGCCCATACACCTTTGAGGCCTCTCGATATAGTTACCTCACTGTAGATAAGCGACACAGAAGTAAACCGTGTTGGTACAATATCTACTACCCAAAATTTGATGCCACCATTCATTTGACATATTCAAAAATTGACGGTGACCTGGTAACGCAAATCGAAGACAACCGCAAGCTGGCTATGAAACACGTGACGAAGGCTACGGCAATCAATGAAAGCAGAATCGAAAACAATACTTCGCGTGTTTTTGGACTTATCTATGAATTCAAGGGAGAGACCGCCAGTGACATGCAGTTTTTTGTCACGGACAGTACATCACATTTTCTAAGGGGTTCGCTCTATTTCAACGTAAAACCGAACAAGGATTCGCTTGCCCCTGTGATTGACTACGTCAAGGGAGATATCAAACACCTTGTTGAATCCCTTCGCTGGACTTCTGATGCTTGAATGAGTAGAGCAACCACACCCAACTCAGGAGGGTTACAAGAGCAAAGACTTGATGCGTAACCGCAAATTCAATTGGAGTTTGAAGAAGAAGTGTGGTCACCCCAAGTAAGAATTGAATCGTGATACAAATCGCGAAAAGCATGGTAGGTTTTCTTAACCATTGAGACACCCTGTATTGGTAAGCAGTGTATATCGCTAGGCCAAAAACTATTAAGCCCATGGTACGATGTACAAACTGAACTCCAGATTTGGACTCCATTAAGCTTTGAGAAATACTATCCAGGGCCCAAACTGCAGGAGCGATAATATGCCCATCCATCAAAGGCCAAGTATTATGCACCCAACCCGCTTTTAGACCTGCTACGAATGCACCATACACAATTTGAAAAACAAGGGCCCCACCCAAAAGCCAAGCCCAACTTGTACTGTTTGATTTATCGTAGGACTTATTCTGGTCTCGATACTGGAGCAACACCCAAAAAATATATGAGCATGTGATAAATGCGGTGGTGAGATGCGCTGCCAATCTGTAGTGGCTAACCCGAGGCACATCAACAAGTCCACTTTTCACCATAAACCAACCCAGCAAAGCTTGCGTTGCACCAAGTGCGAGGATCACAAAGAATTTGGGCAACATCGCTTTTGATATGCGCTTGGTAAAGACAAAAAACGCAAAAGGGATTATGAATACCAATCCAATCAAACGGCCAAACATTCGATGGATATACTCCCACCAATAAATTGACATGAAATCATCTAAGCTGAAATGACTGTGTAGTTCAATGTACTCAGGCGAAGTCTTGTATCGATCAAATTCTGCAATCCATGATGCTTCATCCATTGGGGGTAGAGAACCTGCAAAGGTCCAATCGACCATAGACAAACCCGAGTGTGTTAACCGAGTTAAGCCTCCAATTACCACCATGGTCAGAATCATCCCAATGCCAATCCACAACCAAATCATCACCGCCTTTGACGGACTTCCACTCTTCATATCTCCGTGTTCATTTCACCGATGCAAAACAACGGTGGATGTTTAGAAAATAGACCGAAAAATGTCGAAAATGTTCGGGAAATAGAAGGTGAAATCTTCTTTAGGTTCGCTTGTCTTTTTGCTCGATTCGGTAGTTGATTCATCAACTGCCACAGAAACGTAGTCTAAAATCTTACCTATTGTCGAACTCGAAACAGACTGAGCCTTGCCAGCCAACTCAACGTTTGAAATAGCCATGAGGCCAGCAGTGATGACTGATATAATAAGCGCTAAATGAATCCGTTTTTTCACCCCAACAAATATAATTGTAACAATCACATTTTCAACTTGATATAGCAATAAGCAGATGATTGTTAGAGGAATTGACACGAGTAATCGCTCAACCGAGGCATTTAAGAGATATTTGTAGTTGACCAAAACCAAAGATGACCAACGAATCAAGCAACGATGAAATGTCTTTCCTCGATCACCTCGAGGTACTTCGGTGGCACTTAATACGCTCAATTTCAGCCATTCTCATTGCTGCCATTGGGGCTTTCATTTTCAAGGGTTTTGTTTTTGACACTGTCATTTTTGGTCCTAAGCGCGCAGATTTCATCACCTATCGATTGCTATGTAAAATGAGCGATTTTTTTAGTGAATTGCTCCCTAGTCTCTTCCCGAATGGGGCCATATGCATAGGCCAGGACCTGCCAGATTTAGTGAACTTAACCATGGCAGGGCAATTCAGTGCTCACATTCTTACAGCCATAGTAGCAGGAATCATTATCGCATTCCCTTATTTGATTTGGGAAGTATGGCGATTCATAGCTCCAGGCCTTAAGGCTTCAGAAAGAAAGTATGCACGAGGTTTTGTTTTGGCGACTTCATTCCTCTTCATGTGTGGTGTATGTTTTGGTTATTTCGTGATTAGCCCGCTCTCAATAAACTTCTTTCTCAACTATCAAGTAAGTGATGCCGTCTTAAATAACCCAACCCTTAGCACTTATATATCCTTGGTAACTGCAGTGGCCCTGGCTTGCGGAGCAGTGTTTGAACTCCCAGTAGCGGTGTTCTTTCTCACACGGGCTGGAGTATTATCGCCTAAGGTATTAAGAGCCTTTAGAAGGCACGCCATTGTTTCAGCACTGGTTCTATCGGCCGTAATTACTCCTCCCGATATATTTAGCCAAATATTGGTGACTATCCCGATTCTCATTCTTTATGAAATAAGCATTTGGATATCAGGAATGGTCACAAAAAATGCCATTGAGTCGTGATACTATCGATCTTATGTAGATCCATTGCGCTAATGGTTTTCACTTTGTTCGTGAGCCTCACAAGTATTGCACAAAAGACAATTGTAGCAGGTAAGGTGGTCAATAGCGAAACGGGGGAGCCCATTCCGTTTGCAAACGTTTTCTTTCAAGACAGTAAAATCGGAACCATTACTGATGATAATGGCACCTATCGAATCGAAACCTACTACCCTACCGATTCACTCGTTGTTTCCACTTTGGGCTATAAACCTTTGGCCAAAAAGGTAAGAGCTGATCGGTCGCAAATCATCGATTTTCAAATTGTGGTCACTGGTATTGCGCTTGGACCGGTTACCATCACTGCAGATAAGCGAGACAAAGACCCCGCAGTGGAATTGATGAAGAAGGTGGTTCGTAATAAAAAAGCGAATAACCGGGAAAAACTTCTCGCTTATGAATATGATGTCTACAACAAGATTGAGTTTGATATGAACAATATCAACGAAGGCTTTAAAAACCAGCGCGTGATGAAGCCGTTTGATTTTGTGTTTGACAATATTGACAGCACATCTGAGGAGAAACCTTTTCTACCCATATTTCTTACCGAATCTGTATCTCGATACTACTACCGAAAAAACCCCAAAAGCTCTATGGAGTTTATCGAGGCAACGAAGGTAGCCGGAGTAAAAAATGAGAGTGTAAGCCAGTTTTTAGGAGACATGTACCAAAACACCAACGTTTATGAAAACTATGTGGATGCATTTGGTAAAAGCTTCGTGAGTCCTCTGTCCGATTTTGGGCCGGTATCTTATAAATACTATCTTTTGGATAGTGCAATATTGGATGGTAAAAAATGCTTTCAAATCGCCTTCATACCTCGCAGGCGAAGCGAACTCGTTTTTGAAGGTGAGATGTGGATACATGATACTACTTATGCGGTGAAGCAGATAGATGCCCACATTCTTGAATCTGCCAACATCAATTGGATCAATAGCTTTTCTGTACACCACGAATATGATCAGGTTGAAGATGAGGTTTGGATGCTTACCAAAGAAAATGTAGTGGTTGATTTCAACATCTCTGATAAAGCGGTCGGATTCTATGGTCGCAAAACCACTATCTATGATGATTTCAAGATCAACGAAGAAAAAGAAGATAATTTCTACAGCCGATTCAACAACCTTGTAGTCTCTGATAGTGCCAACTATCATACGGATGATTTTTGGCAGGACCAACGTCCAGAAAAACTCAGTGATAATGAATATAAGGTGTATGAAATGGTGGATACCATCCAAAACATCAAAGCCTTTAGAACTTATGTTGACATCATTACCTTGTTCATCAACGGACATTATGAGACTAAATATGTTGATCTTGGACCCTACTACACTGCGCTCAGCTTTAACCAAGTAGAGGGCGTAAGGCTAAGGATAGGTGGTAGAACCAATGCAAACTTTAGTGACAAACTTGAACTCAATGGATACATTGCCTATGGCACCAAAGACCAATGGTTTAAGTATAAAACTGGGGCACGATATTTCCTCTCGAAATCACCTCGCCAAATAGTGAGCTTCAGCGCTCAGAAAGACCTTGAACAGCTGGGCCAAAGTGCCAATGCTTGGAAAACAGACAATATCCTTTCATCCGTATTTCGGAGAGCCCCATTTCGATTCAATGCATTTGAGGAGTATAAAGGCGGCTATGAGATTGAATTCTTTCACGGATTGAGCTCCAAAGTTGAATTTGGCAGAAAGGATATGTGGTCGGTTGGTGATGTGCTTTTTCAAAGGGAAGCTTCAGACGGCACCATTAGGGATATCAACAGAATAAGCACAGCCGATCTCTCGGTTGGTGTGAGATTTGCTTTTCAAGAGCGCTTTATCGAAGGAAAGTTAGACCGAGTAAGCCTTGGAACAAAGTTTCCCATTGTTGAGTTAAATGCAAGGTTTGGAATCAAAGGATTCTTAGGTGGAGATTACGAATACCAGCGACTATCCTTAAGGGTAACGGACCGTTTCCCAATCAACCCCATTGGTCAAAGTGAAATTATTGTTGATGTAGGAAAAATTTGGGGGACCCTTCCATATCCGCTGTTGCAAATGTTTCCAGGCAACCAAACCTATTTCTATGATGATTATTCGTACAACCTCATGAACTTTTATGAGTTCATAAGCGATCAGTGGGTATCCGTTTTCTACACGCATCACTTTAATGGTCTATTCTTCAATAAAGTGCCATTATTCGGAAAATTAAAATGGCGAGAAGTTGCCACACTGCGCAGTGCCATTGGCGGGCTCTCTGACAGACATAGAACTCAGCTGGAGTTTCCTGCTAATCTCTATGACTTAAACCGACCCTATTTTGAAGCTGGCGTGGGCGTTGAGAATATTTTAAAGATTTTTAGAGTTGATGCGCTCTGGAGATTGTCATATTTGAACAATCCAAATGTGGTGCCTTTTGGAGTGAGGCTAACCTTCCAAATTGAGTTTTAATATGATACTAAAAGCTGATGCCCTTGTAAAGAAATACCGAAGTAGAACGGTAGTAAAAGGTGTATCTGTGGATGTATCGCAAGGCGAGATTGTAGGTTTGCTCGGGCCCAACGGAGCTGGAAAAACCACCACCTTCTACATGATCGTTGGTTTGATCAAACCCAACAGCGGCAAGATCTATCTCGATGGTCGCGACATTACAGGTCTCCCGATGTACAAACGGGCACAACAAGGAGTGGGATACCTGCCTCAAGAAGCATCTGTATTTAGAAAACTGAGTGTAGAAGACAACATTAAAGCCGTGCTCGAGATGCGCAAAGGCATGAGCAAATCTGACCAAAAAGCAAAACTAGAAGCGCTTTTGGATGAGTTTGGGCTACAACACGTGCGCACCAATAGAGGTGACTTATTGAGCGGAGGCGAACGCAGAAGAACCGAGATTGCTCGTGCACTTGCCTCCGATCCAAATTTCATCTTGTTGGATGAGCCATTCGCTGGGGTTGACCCGATTGCCGTTGAGGATATACAATTTATTGTGAGTACACTTAAGAGTAAAAACATCGGCATCCTTATCACCGATCACAATGTACAAGAGACACTCTCGATTACCGATAGAGCATACCTTCTTTTTGAAGGGAATATCTTAAAAGCGGGCTCTGCCGAAGACTTAGCGAACGACCCCGAAGTGAGGCGCGTTTATCTGGGTCAGAATTTTGAGTTGAAAAAGGTTAAACCTGTCAACAAAAAGGCTCAAGAAGAAAGCACAAACGAGTAGCTCTCCATAATCTGGTTGCAAAGAAGCTTTTTGCACGCCTCATCAACCTTGGCATTGGCAATAGATTCATTTTCAGCCTCCACTTCGAGCGTGATGTGCTTACCAATTCTCACATTAGTGATTTCATTCAACCCAAGATTACCCATGGAAGATGAAACTGCCTTCCCTTGTGGGTCAAGCAGATTGGCATGGGGCATGATATCGATTTCGGCCTTAAACTTCATACTATTCTATCTGTGAATTTGGTGCGCCAAAAATGGCATAAATCCATGAGAGCACGAAATACCCGATCATAAATATTGGGAGCACCAAATAGTCGATCAGCCCCCAATTAAACAAAGGGAGATCAATGTACGGCACCAAGAAAATGAAATAGCAAATCAATACCCAAATAAGTATGGAATAGCGCCATTTATTCACCGTCCAGCTAAGTCCTCTGAATTTTAAGGAAAGCATCGGTACACGAGTAACCATCGCTAAAGCCAAAAACACGGATAGCGCCTGATAAAACCAGCTTTGATTCATCATTTTTACAATGGAAACATCAGTAGCACTCCACCTTCGCTCATCTCTCAATACTTCGAGTAAAAAATCTGGAATAACATGATAAAAATTGAGGTGATAATTAAGCTCCAACACGAGTGGAATGCCCAATACTGCCAAGGTCATCGCAGGAGTTGGCAATCCAAGAAAATGAGGTGGATGCGACTGATCTAAGTTGAACACTCCCAATCGATAAACAGCCGCCATCGGCACGATCAAAGCAATAGAGGCATTTATCCACACATCCAAGGGCCACTGCGTTGAATCAACAAAATATGCGCCTTCACATATCACAATCATTTGAAATAGAATAAGCCCAGGCAGCGCTCCAAACGTAATGCCATCGGCCAGACTGTCGAGCTGCACGCCAAGTTCGCTTTGTACGCCTAACAATCGAGCAACAAAACCATCGAGAAAGTCGAGCAAAAGAGCGATACTAACGCAATAAACCGCACCAATCATGTTCTCATTTCCGATTAAAACAATACCAGCCACACCGCAAGCGGCATTGCACAGTGTGAGAAAGTTGGGAATGAAGCGAAGTATGGCTTTCAACATTTGGCGAATATATTGCGTTTAAACAGTAGTGTTTAGGGCAATTTTCATGGTAAAAAGCAGTTATGTCCGTTCCAAACCCGCAGCATAATTCCTTCGTACATTTGTTTGGCTTTGATTATGAGAAGTATTTCAATCATTTTTTCTGTTGTTTTTGTTGTTCTCAGCGTTTCTGTATTTGCTCAAACCCGCAAGTACAGCAATGAATTCCTGAGCATTGGTGTTGGTGCTCGAGCCTTGGGTATGAGCAAAGCGCAAGTGGCCTCTGTAAGTGATGTCACCTCAGCGTACTGGAATCCGGCTGGATTGACCAAGATCGATGATAATCTCCAAGTAGCTGCTCAACACGCAGAATACTTTGCGGGTATTGCCAAGTATGACTATGCTGGATTTGCAACCAAAATTGATGAAACCAGTGCCTTCGGAATCAGTGCCATTCGTTTTGGTGTGGATGATATACCCAATACTACTCAGCTGATTGACCAAAATGGCCAAGTAAACTATGACCGAATTACTACATTCTCTGCAGCCGATTATGGATTTCTGATCAGCTACGCCAAAAAGTTGGGTGCGAAAGGGTTAAGTATCGGTGGAAATGGAAAGGTCATTTACCGGCAAGTTGGGGATATGGCACGTGCTTGGGGCTTTGGCATTGACCTAGGGATGCAATATCAATTTGGCAAATGGAACTTTGGTGCGGTTGGCCGCGATGTGACTTCAACGTTTAATTCGTGGAGCTATTCGCTGGATAGCACTACGGTGGCGGTATTTGAGCAAACTGGCAATGCCATTCCTCAAAATGGATTAGAAATTACACTGCCTAAGTTGGCCGTAGGTATTGGAAGAAAATTCGTAATCAAGGATAAGGTGGGCATTATGCCTGAACTGAACGTGGATGTGACTACCGATGGTTTGCGAAATGTGCTCATCGCGGCAGAACCATTCAGTTTTGACCCGAATCTGGGGCTTGAGCTATCCTATCAATCCATTTTTTACATCCGTGGCGGTGTTGGAAACATTCAACGGATCAAAGCAGAGATTGGCGATTTCTATGAATACACGTTCCAACCCAATATTGGTGTTGGGGTAACCATTAAGGATGTGCTGAGTATTGACTATGCCTTGACCGATATCGGTGATCAAGGCGTTGCGCTATATTCCAATATTTTTAGCCTAAGGTTGGCATTAAATGGAAAAGGTTCGTGAAATCACTTTTACAACAACGACATCATAATTTAAAGTCCTATCCCAGTTCGATATGTGACTGCACAAGTTTTAAATAAACCTTAGCGAGCGTAAGCACATCTTTCTCGCAATAGGTCACGATTCGGTCGAGGTCGTCTTCTTCCCAAAATACGCGGCCCACATCGCTGCCATCGATATCATCTTTAGGCGATGGTATACCAAAACTATGCGCAAGCAACTTCAGCGATGTATAATTCTTAAAATCGCCAAACTTCCACATCTGCATCGTGTCTAAATGGCCAACTTCCCAGGGCTTTTTACCCATAATGTTCAAGATCTTAGGAATCTTCACGCCATTAATAATCATTCTCCGCGCGATGTAAGGGAAATCAAACTCTTTCCCATTATGCGCGCATAAGAGGTGATCAGGACTGTTGTAATGACTGTCAAGCAAGCCAGCAAACGATTCGAGCAATTGCTTTTCATCTTTTCCAGAAAATGACTTCACCCGTAAGTCAGCTTGGGCCACATTTTGATTTATAAACCCCACAGAAATACAAACGATCTTTCCAAATTCTGCGTAGATACCCGCACGCTCGTATACGGAGTCCACACTATCCTCTTCTTCTTTCATTAGAAAGTTTGCCTTGAGTTCCCAGAGATCTTGATGTGTCTTTGGAGCTTCTTCAAACGCTGGATACTGCGAAACAGTCTCAATATCGAGAAAAAGAATCTTGCTTAAATCCATGGATTGTGATTTCGGTCAAAGTTATTTGATGAAATTTAATGGCGAATGCCATGACGATTGCACGTCCGTGTATCGCTTCGGCCCCTACCGACTCACGGTCGGGAGTTCAGCATGACACTGCGTACTGTTTTTCTAAAACACATCTCAACTCTGTGATTCACATAACGATTGATTCTTTGCACCTTCGCGCTTGAAATTGAAAAAAATGGACAGAACAGAGCTTAGTAACATCGGTGAGTTTGGCTTAATCGATCTCCTTACCAAGGATCTTGAAATGAAACAAACATCCACCAAAATGGGTGTTGGAGATGATGCCGCAGTTATAGACCGAGGTGATTACTATGAACTGGTCACCACCGACATGTTGCTCGAAGGAATTCACTTTGACATGAGCTATACTCCACTCAAGCATCTAGGGTACAAGGCGGTGGCGGTGAACCTTAGCGATGTCTTTGCTATGAATGGCACTCCCACTCACATTACCGTTTCTATTGGCGTATCAAACCGCTTTTCGGCTGAGGCCGTATTGGAACTTTACCAGGGAATCAACCTTGCATGCGAGCGCTTTGGGGTAGATCTCATTGGAGGTGATACCACATCGAGTGTTTCTGGATTGACCATTTCGGTCACGGCTATCGGTAAAGTCGAAAAGGATAAAGTATGCTACAGAAGCGGAGCAAAAGAAAATGATTTGATATGCGTCAGTGGTGACCTTGGTGCAGCATATATTGGACTGCAAATACTGGAAAGAGAGAAAGAAGTTTGGAAGGAGAATCCGGACCTGCAGCCCGACCTTGATGGTTTCGACTATGTGCTTGAACGCATTTTAAAACCAGAACCCAGAGGTGATATAATTCAGAAACTGGCCGGATTAGAAATTGTGCCAACCAGTATGATTGATGTCTCTGACGGATTGAGCTCTGAGGTATTGCACCTCTGTAAGCACAGTAGTTGCGGTGCTCGAATCTTTGAGGAAAAAATTCCTATTGATGTGTTTACAGCTACTCAAGCTCAAGAATTTAAACTCGAACCAAGCGTATGCGCAATGAATGGTGGCGAGGATTATGAGCTGCTATTCACCGTTTCTCAAGCCGATTATGAAAAGGTAAAAGGAATTGAAGGAATAAGCATCATTGGCCACATTGCCGACAAGGCATCGGGTGCTGCCGTTGTTTATCCTCAGGGTGAGGAAATAGAAATCAAAGCACAAGGTTGGAAAAGCTTTAAATGAAAAACGGCAGCAACACACGATGTGTGTTGCTGCCGCAATCAATTATCCGAACATAGTCTTAAAGACTAACTTTTAGATCACCGATATCGCGATCATAACTAGATCAACCAAAACAGCTAAAAGGATAGATCTAGTAACTAGTTTCATGGGCGCAAGTCCCAACATCATTGTCACAGAAAACATTGAAAACGCTACAATAATTGCCAATTTCCAAATTGCGTCAAAGCCAAAGAATCCAGCGGTAATTCCTCCCATACATCCTACGATTAAAAATCCTATGGACATGATGACACACCGACATTGTCGCCCATTTGCGCAAGGTGGTTCATCAACTGCTGAACGGTAACCTGGCCATGGACTTGCATAAACTCGATGATGGCCGAATGGCGGTCGAAGATCTTTTGGTAGGACATGATGCCGAAATTAACCAGTTAATGCGTCAAGATTTGACGTGTGTTTATGTTATAATTGCAGTGGGGAAGCTGAAAACCTTACAGAGAAAGCTCAAATAAGAAAAATAAAATAACCATGGCACTTTAGAGATTAACTGCAAAAAGAGACATGGGGAATGTAATTAAGAAAGGAACAACTGTTACGGTATCTACAGTTGGAACCGCGAAGCCTCAATTTCATCATGTGAAGAAAGCTCTAGACATAACAACTTCGTTATCACCGGCAATGACAGAGCAATATTGGGTTTTTGAGAAATTGGACTAACGCAAGAAAAATCAGTGTTCGGCAACATTATACACGATGAAATTATTTAACTCAATAAGTGCGGCTACCGTCAAAGCTAAAAACACAATCTCATCGAAAGCACAGGAGTCAGTACAAAAGACTGAAATAGTAACGAAGCAGGCAAAGGAGAACGTTCAGAAAGAACTTACCTCAAAACTTAATGAAGCTTTCGATGAGGTGATTCAAGAAAACCGAAGTCTTGAGGAAATCAAATCCCTGATTGCACTTGGTCGGGAGAGCTCTGATAAAATGATTGACAAGGTTGCGAATAAAAATGCCTTGATAGCAGGAGGGGCTTCTTTGATTCCTGGACCATGGGGTTTGGTAGCTGTTGTTCCAGAAATTTATTTGGTCACAAAAAATCAACTTCAGCTTATTCGGGATCTTAGTATTGCTTACGGTTATCAGGAAAAGCTAAATCGAGAACTGCTGATGTACCTCTTTGCCTCATCTGTTGGTGCAGGTGGAATCGGTTTGGGCCTAATCCATGGCGGTAAAATCATTGTTAAACGTTCAGGGCTGCGAGTTCTGCAGAAAATTGTTGCTGTCCTAGGTGGAAAAGTCACTCAACAGGCCCTGAAATCAGTAACAGCAAAGTGGCTTCCGATTGCTGGTGCAGCACTGATGGCCGCCTGGGCTAAGTACTCTACTAAAAAAGTTGGAGAGATTTGTTGTGAACTGCTGGAGAAAGAGATTGTTTTCAGTTCTGAAGAGCTGACAGAAATTGAGTCGAATGAAGGTGTTGACCAGAAGGATGATGGCCAAATCGATAAGCTTGCAGCGATTGAAACGTTCAAAATTCTAGTCAACTTAGCTAAGGTAGACGGTTTGGATAAAGAAGAGATACAATTTCTGAAAAATCGACTTAACGAACTTGGGGTTGACCAAGAAAAGAAACTTACACTCACTTCTGAGATTTTATCAGATGACCTGCTTTCAGTTGACTTTGATCTTCTGAGCAACCCACTTGACATTTTATTTATAACTGAAAACATGAGGATTCTCTCAGAGGTTGATGGCACCGTTTCGGTAGAAGAAGCTGCTTACATTGACCAAGTCAAGTTAAACTTAAGTCAACTAGCAACATCGAATTAACTGCAAATAGGTTAGGCATTGTTTCATGATATCAATTACAGATAAACCCATAGAAAAGGCAGGGGAAGACCTGCTAAAGGTAGAGCGTCATTCGAGGGCGCTGAATGAATTCATTGTGAAAAGTGACACACCTCTGACCATTGGATTACAAGGGGAGTGGGGCAGCGGAAAAACATCGCTAATGTACCTGCTGCGAGAACAGTTGCAAGATAAGCAAGTGGCCACTGCCTGGGTAAATACGTGGGAGTACAGTATGTTCCGTGGTGCGCACGAAACCACGCCTGCCGTACTACAAGGGCTACTGGTAAAGCTGAAAGAGGCATGCGGTGATAAATGGACATTGAATGATGAGGCCAAGGAAAAATGGAAGTCTGTAGTCCGGTTTGCGGGTGCCTTGGGAAATCAGATACTGGCCAACAAAACGGGACTGGACGCCAAGGCAGCCATTGATGAGGCGGCAACCGGTGGTTCTGGAGCAACCATGACCGATATTGCCGATCTGAAAGCTGGCATCACCGATGTTATCCAAAAGTTGATTTCTGATGCAAGGAATGATTTTCAGCGTGTGGTCTTCTTTGTGGATGACCTCGACCGGATAAGTCCGACCGATGCGGTTGAAGTATTGGAGGCATTGAAAAATGTATTCGATATTCCCAATTGCATTTTTGTACTTGCCATTGACTATGAGGTGGTAGTGAAAGGGTTAGAAGGAAAATTCGGCCCCAAGACGGAGGAGAACGAGCGGGAGTTCCGCTCTTTCTTTGACAAGATCATTCAGTTGCCATTCAGTATGCCAACGGGCACCTATGACATTGAGAATTTTTTGGTGAAAAAGCTGAATGAGCTTGGTGTTTCGCTCCCAGAGGACAGGCAGTCGGCATTCGGAAAGGTGGTGAAGTACACGGTGGGTTACAACCCACGCAGTTTGAAGCGCTATATCAACTCGTTCAGTTTGCTGAACAGCATACGGAAGTTGGATGAGGCCGAAAGCGATGATGCCCCTGAAACAGATGAACTGATGTTGTTTTCCCTGCTGGGCATTCAGATATCATACCCGAAGATATTCCGCATGCTTACGGCCTCGCCAGACTATTTGGAGTGGGATGCTGCTTTTGGGGCCAAGCAAGGTCTCGAGTGGGACTCTGTATTGGAAAACCTTAAGAAATTCGGTGATAGCGAGCTGACGAATGAGTACTGGGAACGTGTTGTTTGGGGCAGTTGCCAGCGCGATACATATATGAAAGCCCGCGTTACCAGCGTTCTGGAACTTCTGAACTTGCTGCGCGATACGTTCAAGGACTCTCTGAGCAATCAGTTAGAGCAGGCCATGGAATTCGCTGCCATTACCTCGGTAGATGACGATGTCAACACCAAACAGGCCATACAGCAATCGGGAAGCAAAATACGTTTCACGGGTATCGAATTCAAGGTGCAACAACTGAAGGAACGAGGTATCCCTGCGGATGGTATTGAGATATGGCGCCACCTGTGGGACAGATTGGATGCAATGGCGCAGAGTAACGAACACTACTCCATCAGTTATGCAAAAACTGCCTGCTCTTTCAATGAACCAAGAAAGGGGAATAAGGAGAAGCAACAGATCTATGTGGGCGACCCGAAGAAAACCTCGCTTGGGTACGGATGGTATGTGAAGAAATCTACTGGTAAGACCGTGGTGTTATTTGACCGCTTGAAAAGCTCTGGTATTGACGGGCTCTCGGAAGAAATGGAACTCACAACCGGCAAAGACCTGTACTTTTCTGTGCCCCTTGGAAGTGTGATCGGTAAGGAGAATTTTAAAAAAGTGATAGACATTGTGCTCGATGAACTGGGCTATCCGTGAAAAATGAATAGGTGTCTATTCATTCTTTTCATGCTGATACCTTTTGGAATTTCGGCACAGATACTTGATGTGGACGACATTACGCCAACTGCAGATTCCTTGAGTTTCAAGTATTCGGTATTTGGAGCATTACAGATAGACAGACCCATATCCTTTGTTTACAATGCCCGATTGGGTGGTTCTGTAAGTCTCTCTGCACCCAAGCATTTTCTTGTTGCGGACTTCAACGGAGGTGTCAACATTTCGGGAAGTCAGCAGTTGCTGAATGGAGGAACAGGTCATTTGCGATATCGTTTTCTGCCCCAGAAGCGGATACACCCTGAGTTGTTCTTGTAGGGGCAATGGGATGAGGCACGTGGTATGAAATA
>Ga0181593_10002946_pt1 | contig 15700 bp, 11 predicted proteins | sample 071ome_19_FD_133756 | JGI IMG/M metagenome (GOLD analysis project Ga0181593, IMG submission 133756) | Coastal salt marsh microbial communities from the Groves Creek Marsh, Skidaway Island, Georgia - 071413AT metaG (megahit assembly) | ecosystem: Environmental > Aquatic > Marine > Intertidal...
GCTGAAGTGGCACTTAAAGAAGGCATTGTTGTTGATCAGCGTCCTGAGCACATGGCAGGAGATCGAGTCACAAAAGTACAGGTGGTGGAAGAATACATTGATCGCCACCAAGCCCAAAATGAGTTTGAAAACGTTTCGGCAATGTTGCCAACCTGTCCATTCAGAACCTCAGACGATGTAAAAAATGCTATTTCCTTATTTGACAAGCACCCAAACAAAGATTTTATGATTGGAGTAGTGGCATATGACTTCCCCATACAATTGGCGCTTGAAAAAATCGAAGGTGATCAGGTAAAAATGCTCGATACCAGTGGGTATGTCACTACGCGAAGTCAAAATATTGAAGCTCGATATCATCCAAATGGATCAATATACACGGCCAAGATTGAAGCCTTCTTAAAAACAAAGACATTTTTTAACGAGACAATGCTGGCCTATGAGATGCCTGCAATTCGCTCATTCGATATTGACTATCCATATCAATTTGAAATTGCCGAAGTTTTGGCAAAAAAATTATCCAACAATGAATAACCCCTATATCAGTAAAGTAACTGGACCTGTAATTCCACTACCCGTTCCCTTCAAAGAAGACCAATCTGTAGACCTCGACTCTTTGTCAAACTATGTGAAGTTTCTTGTAGACAACGGCATTCCAAATGTCATGACCACCGTGGGTACAAGCAGGTACAACCTTCTTACTTGGGACGAGATGAAAGCTGTCAATGAAACGGTAGTAAACGCTGCAGCTGGAAAAATCAATACGATTGTCGCCAACCCAACCACTGGAGGCGTTCATGCCGCCATTGATTTTGGAAAACATGCTCAGTCTATCGGAGCAGATTTTTATCTGGTTTATTTTCCCGAAAGACACTACGGAGACGACAATACGTATGCTTTTTTCAAAGAAATTACAGACCTTGTTTCTACACCAATTCTAATTCATGAAATGCCCATGCGCAATGGAATGGGCCCTGGAACCGTGCAGTATTCCGTCGATCTTTTACATCGACTCTTGGATATAGAAACCATTGTGGGCCTTAAGGAAGAAGCGCTTGATCCAGAATACAGTAACGAAGTATTAAAAGCTGTGATAGACAAGTCAGTGATTATTGGCGCAGGCGGAGGCATGAGCCGATATTTACAGCGTGATTACGCTTTAGGTGCCAAGGCATTTTTAGGAGGCATTGGCAACTTTGTTCCATCATTAGAATTAGAATTCTTTGAAGCAATCACTAGTGGAAACCAATCAAGAGCGGAGAAGATCGTCAATGACATAGAGCTTCCACTTTTTGCAGACACAGTACCCATCGGTTGGCATCCTTCATTGAAAGGAATGTTGAGTATTTTGGGGCTTTTACCGAAATATGAACGAAAACCGATGAAGCAACTGTCTGAGGATGAAATGGCCCATTTAAAAGCCGCTTTAGCACGAAATCAATGGATTTAAACACGGAAATCAACATAGGAGATAAGCATATTGGCCCCGGCCATCGTCCTTACATTATTGCCGAAATGGCTTGTGCACATGATGGTGAATTCGAGAAAGCTAAAAGGCTGATTGACTCCGCAGTGAATGCAAAGGCTGATGCGGTGCAATTGCAATTCTTTGTTTCTGATGAAACGGTAACTCCGCACCACGAAGCCTATGACATCCTGAAAAGGATTGAGTTTTCGAATGAGCAATGGGGCGAACTCTTCCAATATGGAAGCGACCAAGGAATCGATGTTTTCGTTTGCACATATGATGTTCCATCGGTGAAACTCGCAGGCAAACTCGGAGCAAAAGGCATAAAACTAAACAGTGCTGACTTGGCCAACCCAGAGGTAATAATTGCCGTTGCTGAACTGGGCATTCCATTCACCCTCGGAACAGGCTCTTCTACGTTTGAAGAAATTACCAAAGGACTGGAACTAGCCGCTAAACATGGTGCAAAAGATGTGGTGCTTATGCAAGGCGTACAGAATTTCCCCACACAACCAAAAGATCTCAATATCGCGAAAATTGATCTTTTGAGATCAGAGTTCGGAATTCCAGTTGGGTATGCCGATCATATTGCTGGTGATGATCCATTTGGAAAAATGGTTGATTTATTAGCGATTGGACTAGGGGCAAATGTTTTGGAAAAACACATTACGATTGACCGTAGTGAAAAAGGCATCGATTACCAAGCTGCGCTTGAGCCCGAAGAGTTTAAAACCTATGTATCAAACATGCACACCGCATTTACAGCATTGGGTAGCCGTGAAATTTTGCCTTTTACGGAGAGTGACTTGAAGTATCGAAAATTTCAGAAGAAAAGCATAGTTGCGGCTGTGGATATTGAAGAGGGTGAAACTTTAAGTCGTGATAAAGTAGCCTTTATAAGAAACGTAGAGCCTGGAGTTGCGCCAATCAACTTTCCTGAAATGAGTGGTAAAAAGGTGATTCGCAGCATTCAAAAACACCAGAATATTCTACCAGAAGATTTGCAATGAAATTTAATCGAAACATAATCATTGGCGACCGCACGATTAGTGATACAGCGCCCGTATTCATCATAGCGGAGGCTGGTGTAAATCATGGTGGAGATATCGAAATTGCCAAGCAGCTCATCGATATAGCTGCAGAAAGTGGAGCCGATGCCGTAAAGTTCCAAGCATTTCGCACGGAAAATCTGATATTGAAGTCGGTTGAAAAAGCGCCCTATCAGCAGCAAACGACAGATGCCAAAGAAGGCCAGTTTGAGATGCTGAAAAAACTAGAATTGACCAAACAGCATTACCAGGCGCTCAAGGACTATTGCGATCAAAAGGACATCATTTTCATGATCACTCCGTTTGATGAGGAAAGTCTTAAAGAACTAGAAGAAATTGGGGTTAATGCATACAAAGTTGCCTCTACAGATACCACCAATATTCCCTTCCTCAGAAAGCTGGCAATGACCAAAAAGCCACTCATACTTTCGACAGGGATGTGTTACATGGATGAGGTAAAGCAAGTGGTAAGTGAAATATTTACATACAACAAAGACCTCATTTTACTGCAATGCACGGCAAACTACCCAATAGAGGATAACGAAGCCAACTTAGCGGTTGTCAAAACCTACATCGACACATTTGATTGCATAGTAGGATACTCTGATCACTCGGTGGGCATAGGTGCCGCGCCACTTTCCATACCCATGGGTGCCAAAGTGGTGGAAAAGCATTTCACCATCAACAAAGAAGACTCAGGTCCAGATCACTTGGCATCGCTTGATCCGGAAGAGCTAAAGGCTTTTGTGAAATATGTTCGACAAATCGAGCAATACATGGGGCAAGGCATTAAAGAGCCCACGGCCTCAGAAGCAAAAACAAGGAAGTCTTTGCAAAAATGCCTTGTAGCTAAAGAAAAGATCAATCAAGGTAAAACCTTTACCGATGAAAATTTAGTTGCTAAACGAACGGGGGGAGTTGGTATCTCTCCTCTGCATTATCCAGATTTACTAGGAAAAGCAGCGACCAAAGACTATGAGCCAAACGACATCATTGATGAGCAAGCCTAAAGCAATACTTGGTGCTGGTGGGCACTCGCGATCTGTGATTGGCGTTTTGTTGGACTTAGGTTTCGAATACATTGGAATTTATGACGACTCATTTGACCCAAATAAAAACGAGTCGATCCTGGGTATTCCGCTTTGTGGCAAAATCAATGACTGCCCAAATGATGTCGATATTGTTTTAGCCGTAGGTGATAATGCAAAAAGAGCCGATTTAGCTCAACGATTCCACAAACAGATTTTTAAGGAACCGATTATTCACCCGAGCGCCACGGTTCACCAATCAGCAAAGCTCGGTGTCGGTAGCATTGTTTTTCCAACAGCTTTCGTGAATGCAGAGGTGACCATTGGTGAAAATTGCATCATCAATTCGGGCTGCATCATTGAGCATGAAGCCACGATTGGAAACAACTGTCATTTATCCATCGGCAGCATTGTCGCAGGCCGAACAAAGGTTGGCCAGTCATGCTTTGTTGGAGCTGGTGCCGTGTTAATTGACCAAATAACCATAAGTCAAAACACGATTATTGGCGCAGGAAGTGTCGTATACAAATCTTTAAAGGAATCGGGCACCTATGTTGGTAATCCCGCCAAACGGATAAAATGATTTACGTATCATCATCTTGCATAAGGTCTTCCTCAATCAAAGATTCTATTGAAACTTTGGTTCAACTAGGCTATCTAAATATCGAGCTGAGCGGTGGCACAAGACCCTACGATGAACTCGAACGAGATTTGTTGTCGCTACAAGATGCGCATGGAATCAATTATCTATGTCACAATTACTTCCCTCCACCTTCAAAGGACTTTGTGCTGAATGTGGCGTCCCTTGATGAAGAGATTTCAGAACTTAGCGTAAATCATGTATTAAACGCCATTAAACTGTCACAGAAACTAGGTGCCGACAAGTTTGCATTCCATGCTGGATTTAGGATAAATATTCCCTTGGCACAAATCGGAAAACGAATCGAAAAACAAGCTTTGTTTGAACTTCAGCCCTGCATTGATCGTTTTAAAACAAACCTGAGTAAGATTAGGAATGCATTCCCAGATATGGATCTCTACGTTGAAAACAATGTGGTTTCACAGGTCAACTTTGACAGCTTTGAAAGCACCGATCCATTTTTCTTGACGAATACTTCCGACTTGGAATTAATTTCACCATTCAAACCCTTAGTTGATGTAGCCCACTTAAAGGTGAGCTGCAATACGCTTGGTTTGGATTTGAAAGAGCAGCTATGCCATTTTTTCGATCTCACGGATTATGTGCACGTCAGCGATAATAATGGCTTTGCTGATCAAAATATGGGCATAGATCCGAAAGGAACACTTATCGATCATTTGAAAACACAAAACTGGAAATCTAAGACAGTGACACTCGAAGTATATTCGGGGTCGGATGATATTCAGTCATCGTATAACACTATATCCAATCTATTAGGTGAATCTTAAAGAAAGTACCGCTCAAATTGGCACCTCATTAAGGTCATTGCTTGAGGCAATAAACAATAAACCAGCGGGTATCGCATTCATTACGGATGAAAGCGAAAAACTGTGTGGTGTAGTCACGGATGGTGATTTCCGCAGAATGTTGCTGAATGGAAAAACCCTAGAAACTACACTCGGCAAAAGTGATTTCGGAGATTACGTTTTTGCAAAGCAGGGCGAAAGCGTGCAGGACCTGGTAAAGAAGTCGAATAAAAAAGTTCGCACCATACCAATTGTTGATGACCAAGGGCGCTTGGTAGACTTTTTCAGGTATGACCATCGCGTGCGAATGATACCCGTAGCTGAACCTGATCTTCGAGGCAAGGAATACGAATACCTCTCAGATGCATTTCTATCCACTTGGATATCGAGTGCTGGCAAGTACATCAATCAACTTGAAGACACATTTGCCAATTACTGTGGTGTAGATTATGGTGTGGCCGTTTCAAACGGTACGGTGGCCTTGCACCTTGCGCTAAAGGCATTAAAAATCGGTGAAGGTGACGAAGTCATTATTCCAGACCTAACCTTCGCGGCAACGGCAAATGCGGTGTTGCATGCAGGAGCTACTCCTGTGTTGGTAGATATTGAACCCGATAGTTGGTGCATTGACCCAAGTGAAATTGAGAAGGCAATCACAACCAAAACCAAGGCTATAATTCCAGTGCATGTGTATGGTCAACCTTGCGATATGGAAGCCATCATGGGCATTGCAGCTAAACATGGTCTCAAAGTAATTGAGGATGCTGCTGAGGCGCATGGTGCAGAGTTTAAATCAAAACGTGTGGGCTCCTTCGGTGACATTGCTTGTTTTTCATTTTTCGGCAATAAGATTATAACTACGGGCGAAGGCGGAATTTGTGTAACAAACTCCAACGAGCTGAATGAACGTATGCGTTTGCTTCGTGACCATGGCATGAGCAAAGACAAAAAGTATTGGCACGAAGAAGTTGGCTACAATTACCGGATGACCAATTTGCAAGCTTCCATTGGCTGTGCACAATTGGAACGTATTGAAAAGATTCTGGAAAGTCGAGACGAGATTGAAAACACATATGTAGATCTCTTATCCAAGTATGACTTCATTGAATGGCAACCTAAGCTCACCGACCGAAGGCGCGTGGTTTGGCTCGTTTGTGCTCTAATAAAGGACGGGAAACGAGACATTGTAATGCAAACACTTAGAGATAATGGCGTAGATGTGAGGCCGTTTTTTTATCCACTGCATGAGATGCCTGTATTTGAATCATATCATCATTCTAGCGAACGAGCGACTCAATTAGCCTACCGTGGAATTAACCTACCGACCATCAACAATGTAGAATTCGATACCATTGCAGCTGCATTCGAAAAGGTGAACTCCATATTAAAAAATGAGTGATAAAACTGTTTACATAGTTCATGCCGTTGATACGGAAGGTCCAATCTACGAAGACCTCAATGCAACTTTCGAGCGGTTGAGAGAAATTATTGGAGTGGATATGAAGCCCAGTTACAAGACCCTTGAACAGCTGCAGAATAAGGAAATAGACTTAGATGGAAAAGAAGAAGTAACGGCAAGTTTCCTCAGGCCATCAATGCGCGTTTACAATGAAAGCTGGCATCAAATCACTAAGATGCTCGAGCGCATTATGTCCGAGAAATATCGAAAGCAATTTCCAGATTCTTTTGGTGGCGGTTGGGTCTATAATTGGTTTTGTCTGGACTATGTTTATTTCTTAGACAATCCAAGAAGAAAAGAAATGGGCTACCATTCGATCTACGACCGATACATCGAGTATATCGACAGGTTCAACTCACCTCAAGATGGCATGCAATGGCATTTCCATCCAATGACCACATACCGCGAAGCGCACCGTTTCGCCACCTCATTTACAAACTCACCTCACTTATACGAAGGCCTTTCAAAAAAAATCATCGAACGAGAATTCTTTCCAAGTGCCTTTCGAGCTGGTTTTCATACCGAACGCCCCGATAGTAATTGGTTTCTAGAACAATGGATTCCTTTTGATTGCTCCAATCAAGCCGTTGAGGATAGCAGTGAAAAAGACAGCCTTTTAAATCTCAAAAACGGTAGGCTCGGTGATTGGCGCAGGGCACCAAACACATGGGAGATTTATCATCCATCCATTTATGACTACCAGACAAAAGGCGATTGCAATCGCTTTATTGCTCGATGTCTAAACATGAATGCGCGCCACTCTAACATCACCGAATATGAGGTGCGCAGAGCTTTTGATCAAGCGCGCGAAGGCAAACCTGCATACCTTGGAGTAACCAACCACGATTTCCGCGAGATGTCTGACGAAATAGACCATGTAGTTGAGTTGATTCGAACTGTTTCTAAAGACTATCCTGATGTGAAATTCAAGTATAGCGAAGTCAACGAAGCATTTCGAAAAGTAGCTTTAAATGGCGAGTTCGAAAAGCTTGAATTAGACGTAGATCTTTACAAAGACGAAGGGAAATACAAGCTAAAAATTGAGACAACTAATAGCAAGGTTTTTGGCCCTCAACCATGGCTGGCGCTACAAACCAAAGGTGGGCGCACATTGCAGGATAACCTTGATTTTGGTCTGGATGGGAAAACTTGGTATTACGTATTTGACGAAAGCACCGTTCGATCGAATGACCTTGCGGCAGTTGGCGTTGCCGCCAATAACAAGTATGGCGATACTTTCGTGAAAGTGATTCGACCAGAATAACTCATGATCGACTCACCCGTTTACATCAGTGGCCATTACAGGAGCGGGACAACCCTCATATCAAATATCCTAGATCAAAATCCTGATCTCAAAATCACCTATGGCACAATTCATTACCTCAGATCCTATGGCAAGTATGAGCCCATATCCGAGCGATATGGTGAATTAATAAAAGATACCTGTGAAAGGCTCCGCAAGAAATGGCAATTGGAAGCCCAGGAACTTGAGATGATTCAAGAAGTGGAAAAGTCGACCAACATTACAAATGCTGTGGTTTACGATGCATTGATGCGCGTGTTTCTTGAAACATCGCAAAACGAACGTTGGGGTGAAAAAACAAACGTTCAATGGGAAGGAATGCTGCCTTTCTTGGACATGTTTCTCAACGGCAGATGCATTCACATTATTCGGGATCCACGTGCGGTGTTGGCATCCTTCAAGCACTTTACTTTCCAACCGACACCGCGATATCTAGATTCCAATTTCGCAGCTATGGCCATGTTTGATTTTGTGGCTCGAGATGAGATTAAGTCTGACCCAAGGATACTATTACTGAAATACGAAGACTTGATCTTAAACCCTGAGAAAGTAATTCGCAATATATGCGACCACTTGCAGGTTACCTTTCATGAAAAAATGCTCGATATGACTGGGCAAGCCAATGCACCTTATGAAGCGAATTCTTCTTTTCACGATGCCAAAAAAACCATCGATAGTGCAAGCCTCGATTTGTGGAAAAATAAGCTATCCAAAGCCGATATTGCCTTTACCGAAGGCCTGTTAGGCGAGCGAATGAGTAAGTGGGGTTATGAAAAAACAAACCCAACACTTAGCGAAGATGATCGCAATGAGCTCGATGGTTTCAGGAATCATCCATACATAAAGCAACGACTAGAATATGTCGCTTCGCATGGAACTGGACAGCAAGCGTTTCCGGATGATGAAAACGCATATCAACTTAAATAAAACCGTTGTTTTTCATCCAATGGTTTAGCGTAGCTAACCGCCAAACCAGTTTTGCGTTGCTGTTATCTCCAGCATTATAAGCATACAAAACCTTGCTCGTTTTATTTGGATCCAACATGGGTAAGCCATCAGGATTAATTTCTGTAAGGTGCTTCAAGGGCCCTCTCAACCACTTCACTTCTCCAGGTGTGACAAACCCTTTTTTGTCCTTTCGGTTCTTAATGGCAGAGGGCAAAAAGTCGCGCATAGATTCTCTAAGAACATACTTCGTTTTTCCTTGATAAATCTTATCCTGATCTGGCAATGAGAAGGCGTATTCTACCAACCTGTGATCCAAAAATGGAACCCGAGACTCAATCGAAAACGCCATGGAATTTCGATCTTCATAGTGCAGCAGTGTGGGCAGTGTTGAACTAAATGTCGCGTGGTATAAGTATTCTGTGAACCTGCTTTGTCCTAAGCTAGGATAGTTAACCAAGCTATCGGGTGCTATGGATGAAGAGAGATAGGCAAACTTCCTCTTCAATTGCCCAACGGCCATACCCTGTTCATCCGTGATTGACGAGTATAAGCTTCGAGCCAACAACGCCACTTTGTCCTTAGCGCCCAAACCTTGATCCTTCGAATGATGAGCCATTCTAGATATGCTCTCAGGAATATTGAATCGAGATAAACTGGTGCCAATCAGGCGATAGAATGCATGCATATATCCTGCGAGATACTCATCCGAACCTTGGCCATTCAGCAATACTTTAATTCCGTGCTCTGCCGCCAACCTCATCACGAAGTATCCCGAAAGTGGGGATGAACCCGAAACAGGCACATCTTGGTGATATGCAAATCGATCGAAAGCATTTATAAGATCCTCATCGGTTGGAGAAAGGAAGTGTGGCTTAAGCGTAGGGTATTTATCTGTGATTTGATTTACCCACGGACGCTCGTCCACATCACTTGCTCCGCTACCTTCATAGAAAATGTTGAAGGTTCTGAAGTTTACATCGGGGTACTTTTGACCTACCACTGAGGCAATGGCCCCGCTATCGAGACCTCCACTCAAACAACCACCAACTTCAACATCGCTGCGCATATGGAGATTAATGCTATCGATAAAAAGTTCCTTGAATTTCTCAATTCGATCGGCTTGAGACTTCAATGTGCATTGATTGGAAAAATCGATATCCCAATATCTAGATGTGGTTAGCTGTCCATCCTTAAATATTGCGTTATGAGCACTAACCAAGGATTTGATGTCTTCAAAATGTGTCTCTGAATCTGCACCAAAAGGCCCTAGATGTAAGGCCTTAAGCACTACTCTTTCATTGTACCGATTTTGAAACAACCTACTCTTTTTCAGCGCCTTCATCTCAGATGCGAAATAGAACGCACCATCTTTATGGATGTAGTAAAATGGTTTAATTCCGAAACGGTCGCGACTGCAAAAAAGCTCCCGATTTGCATCATCCCAAATGGCAAATGCCCACATTCCAACAAAGCGATTCACACAATCACGCCCCCATTTTTTGTACGACTCAATGATTACCTCGGTGTCAGATTCAGTCTTGAACTGAACACCCTGCCCTATCAGCTCCTCACGAATTTCGAGGTAGTTGTATATCTCTCCATTAAAAACCAAAGCTAAGTCTCCACGTATCATCGGTTGATTCGAATCATCTGACAAATCGATGATACTAAGCCGATTGTGACCTAGGAATACACTGGGACTTACTTCGAACTGACCTCGTGCATCTGGGCCGCGGTGCTCAATAGATTGCAACATCTCTGCAAGCACTATCTGTCCTTGTTCAGCAGATTGTGCAAAATCAATATGTCCAGCTATCCCACACATTTAATTTGTGAATTTCAGATCGAAGATGCCAATTAATTGCAAGGGAATTGCCTGTTAAACCTTTAAGATACCAATCCGCCATTTTTAGTGTCTGTTGGAATAACTTTTAATTCAATACACCTACTTCCACAATGGTCAGTTTATTTGCAAAAAATTAGGCGAATGTCGGAATTTGAAAAAGCCATAACATCTGGAGGTGATGAACGCATAGAGCTCAAGGATAATGGACTTAATAAGTACTTTCTTGATCCTTTAAATGCTGAAGGACTGTTGACCAGAGCATCATGCACTTGCTCACCACTAGGCACGGATGTGAAGGCTAGAGTTAAGGCCGCATTTAAGATGATCACGTCAGAAGAGGCATCTGTCGAAGACATCCGTGTGAAGCAGCGTTTTCGAATGAAAGCATTGCTGCAGAACTCAAACACATCCGACTTCAATATTTTCTTTGCGCCTTCAGGAAGTGACTTGTGCTATTACCCAATACTTTTCTCAAAGATCATTGAGCCCAACAAACCCATAATGAGCTTAATCACTCGACCCGAAGAATTGGGTACGGGCTCTATTTTGGCCAATACTGCGCACTACCATGCCGAAAAAACTCAGGTATTGGATAACGTAGAAAAGGGTGGGGAAATTGGTTGTGGAATCAAAGTTGATCACATGCTCTTTCCGGCTAGAGATACCGATGGAGGTATTGTAGATCATAAAAGAAAGATTTACGAAGCCATTGAAACGTATCGGGAAACACACACGATACTCGTCAATCTTGTAATTGGCAGTAAATCTGGGATAGAAGATAGTATAACCATCATCAATGATGGACCGAAAGATGTTACGTGGGTGATAGATTTATGCCAAATGAGGGCTAGACCAAAGCTCTTCAACGAACTTTTGGCTCAAAACTGCCTCCTCATGATTACCGGTTCTAAGTTTTACCAGAGTCCACCATTCAGTGGAGCTTTACTTGTTCCAGAGGCATACGCTCAGGAGGTAAATAAGCACCAAGCATCCAAGGAAATCGTGACAGGTTTTGACACGGTATATAGTAAGTATGATATACCACCTTCATATAGAGAGCTGCGCGCTTTGTTTCCTGAGGTAAAAAATATTGGGCTAACACTGCGCTGGGAGGCGGCCATTTGCGAGTCTGAAAACTTGAGCAAATATACCGAACGAGAAGCCACCTATGCCATAAGTAATTGGAACAGACGCGTAGTCAACTACCTTGAAGAAAAAGAATGCTTTGAGTTGTTGCCTGATCAAGAGCTTACGAACAACTCGTTGCTTTCGGTTAAAGTGAAAGGTAAAAATGGCTATTTCGATGCAGAGCAGTTGAAGCGCTTATATGAACGATTGGTTTTAAACGGGCATGAATACCAAACGAAATACAAGCGATTAGCCATAGGGCAACCCGTCACTTATGAAGAACATGCTTTCGTGAGATTTGCCTTAGGTTCGACCAATGTAAGGTCATTGATTGAATCAAACCATGATATGAGTGATGACTTCATGCTGATTGATGTGGTTGAGAAAATCGCGTTAGAAATAGACCAAGCTTCTTAGAACGCTCTGTCAACCCCAATCAACCATCTGAATTGGAAGAACTGCTGGTCGGCTGGTGGCCTGTTCATCCAAATTGGAAAGTCCGCACGAATTGTGGTCTTTCCCAAATCAGACCAATTTCCCCATGAATTGACGTTGAGCGCAACCCCAAGTCCAGCATCCGCACGAAGGTTTGAAAATCTCAAAGATTCGTTTGGTGAGTTAATATTTATCACTCCTGCATCAGCAAAGGCGTAGGTATTCAAATCAATATATCGCTTCAACTTTGGAAATGGTTTGACAAGACCATCAAACTCTAGTTCTGAATTTAAAGATGCTCCCGAGTGTCCTCTGTAAGCGAAAACCAGATTTCCATTTTCATCAGTCTCGGGAAGCAAATAGTTATTATATCCGCGCAAATTCAGCCCTCCACCCGATTGAAACCAACCCGTACTTGTTCCAATCATGTTGCTACCAGCAGGTATAAATCCAGCAGATCTTATCCAAGGATTCTCTTGCATCATTTCTGGGTTGGCGCCAGCTGCATATAGCTGAGATTCTGGCGCCCAATTGTCACCCAAACCGTATTGTATAAATGCCCGATTACGCCAATGAAGTTTCCACAACGACCAATTATTCTGAGCATCTATATTGAGATATCCATATTGGTAGTCGGCTCCTACGAAAGGTGACCGAACCTGAGCTATAATGCTGCCTCGATTCTTACGATTCGCAGAATAAACATGACGAACTTCAATGTCCATAAAGTTGTTCCACTGATCTTCTACCCAATAGTTTGGATCAATAAGATAATTGAGTGACGCTCTGTTGGTTCGATACAAGCCACCGATGGTTTGGCTTACGGTGGTTTTTCTGTCACTCAATTGTAATTGCCAACCGATGGAGTTATTCGCCAATCCATCCATAAAGCTCGTGTGCCAAATGAAATCAATATCGTCATTGAGCTTTTTGAATGGTGTACTATAGTCGACTCGATACTGCAGTCGATTAAAACCATCCTCAAACCTTTGATATGGAAGAGCATTTGTTTGCTGACCTATACCTGTGCTGAACCAAAGCCCCACATCAAATTGATGGTAACGATTATAGTAGCCCGCCTTTGCCTGAACACCAGCCTTGAAACCATCAAAAGCATTGTACCATAAACTTGGGTGCCACTCAATTTGATAAAGCTGCTTTGGTCTTGTATAACTTAGATTATCGACTGTTATTTCTACTGGCATTGGCACCTGGTTATCCAATTGATACACATCAGCAAGTCGATCAGTCTCATCAATTTTAACGTGTTTAATGCTGCTTTCTGTTTCCACGTGTACCGTGTACTTGTCGTTAAAATCGTTCCAGCCCATCCACTTTGGAAGTACCGTTGCATCCGTTGCCTTGTTAAAATCATCGATTGGAATCCAGTATCTAAGGATGGTACTGTCTTTAAGCGTTACTGTCAAACCTATCGGCATTTCCATCTCGCCCTTGCGAGCAATATCGATATCGAACCCGTTTTTGCCATGCCTCTGCACCCCGGTAATAGCATAGTCTAACGTCTCTTCGCTATGCAGCCATTGGTCAAAAAACCAATTAAGGTCCACACCGGTAAATTGAATTATACTGGAACGAAAATCATCGATGTAAGGGTGGCAAAATTTCCATTGATTAAAGTAATGCTGCATTGCCGCTAGAAACAAAGAATCGCCCAAAACATATTGCAGATTATATAGTATGGTTGCCGTTTTGTAATAAACCTGTCCGTAATCGTATGAATGAAACTTATCACTGTGTGTACTCAAGTTTGGACTTCTTCCTCTACTTATTGTTGAGTTGTAGAAACCTTGATAGACCTGAGCAGTTTTTGTAGACCGTTTTTGTTCAACAGAATATTTGCCTGATTTATACGTGTCCCACGGTATAGTATCGCCCTCTAAGTGCTCCATACACCAACTTGTGAGAAATTGAGTAAACCCTTCATCAAGTGCGGCTCTGTAGGTTTCATTGTTACCCACCATACCATAAAACCAATTGTGCCCTATTTCATGTGCAAGTAGATCACGATAATATGGATCACGACCGCCATCAAGGGTCAGCATTGGGTATTCCATTCCATCTCCGGCATCGGCAACTATCATTTTTGGATAAGCATATTCGCCAAAATCACGAGAGTAAAGTTCAATGACCTTAGCCGCATACTCCGCAGCATTTTGCCATCCATTTGCATGGTGCTCTGAAGCCAGCGCGTAGCAGTCAACGATCTTTCCAGAAGGTAAATTAGCTTTAGCATAGCCAATGCGGTAAGTTGGATCTGCGGTCCAAGCGAAGTCATGCACATACTCAGCTTCAAACCGCCAAGTTTTTGTTTGTGATGATTCTTCAATAATTGTAGAGGGCTCTTGATTCCAAGGTTTGTCATCAAACTGAGTTATGTCGAGTTTTTCCATCAAATCTGGTGGGAGCACCTCATTCCTATTGGTTAAAACACCGGTGCCATCAAGAATGTAATGTTCAGGTAAGGTAATATTGACTTTGAATGATCCGAAGTCTCCATAAAATTCATGACCGAGATGCTGGTCTTTCGTCCAGCCAAATTTGCGATCATACACTGCAATTCTTGGATACCAATGCACCACATTAAAGTGTTTGTGACCGTATTGCTGATACTGTTTCATGCGGCCATGCTTAGCACCGAATTTTGTAACAAAGTCAATTGCTATTTCAACAGATTGGCCCGATGGAACTGGTTTGTCTAAAGCGCACTTTAGGATGGTATTGTCAATGCTGAATTCTACGTTTTCTCCATCCACAAGCAACTTTGAAACCTCTGTTCCATTTCTTGTAACCGATGAAGGGGCTCTCTGACCATTACGCATTTTAGAAGCATAAGAGTTAGAGTCAAACATATTTTGATAGAGATGGAAGTATAGCTCAGACAGTTCATTTGGGCTGTTGTTGGTGTATTTCAACTTAAGAATCCCACGAATTTGATCTGATTCATCATCAAGAGTTGCATCGATGTTGTAAGCCACATCTTGTTGCCAATATCCATCGAATGGTTTTCTATTCTTCCAGTAATTATCCGTAGTTTGAGATAGTGCATGAACCGAAAAAAAGCACAAGACAACACCCAATAGATACCGCATCATTCTGTGATTTTTAGACTTATATCCAAACATTTAACCGAATGCGTCAAAGCGCCCACAGAGATATAATCGACCCCTGTTTCTGCATAAGCACGCACTGTGTCGAGGGTAATTCCTCCGGAGGATTCCACCTCTAACCTGCCATTGATTTTTTTCACTGCTGAGCGTGTGTCTTCAGGAGTAAAATTATCCAGCATTACCCGGTTGACTCCTTCACATGCAAGCACCTCATCTAGCTCATCAAAGTTTCTCACTTCTACTTCGATCTGCAGTGGCTCACCAAGTTGCAAGCAATATTGTTTGGCTTGGGAAACAGCAGAATCAATCGACCCTGCCGCATCTATATGATTGTCTTTAATCAGAATCATATCGTACAAACCAAATCGATGGTTCACTCCTCCACCGTGCTTTACTGATTGCTTCTCAAACCATCGTAAACCAGGCGTGGTTTTGCGTGTATCCAGAACCTTGGCATTGGTATGA
>Ga0181593_10002949_pt1 | contig 15695 bp, 16 predicted proteins | sample 071ome_19_FD_133756 | JGI IMG/M metagenome (GOLD analysis project Ga0181593, IMG submission 133756) | Coastal salt marsh microbial communities from the Groves Creek Marsh, Skidaway Island, Georgia - 071413AT metaG (megahit assembly) | ecosystem: Environmental > Aquatic > Marine > Intertidal...
AAGAAGACTAACCATATCGCATCAAACAATCCAAAAAACGCGATGAATCTCAATAGCACAATAATTAATTCTCGACTCCCTTCTAAATCTTGCAGTCCACCATTTAATGTAAATGGATAAATAAATACTGAAGGAATTAATATATACAATAAACCTAAGCTACCAAAGAAAAGTAATGCAATATGCACACCTGACCATGTTGCTTTTTCTGCTAGCTGAGGTTTTCCTTCACCTAATCGCTGCCCAACCACGACAGCTACTCCAATCATTAACCCCCACATTGGCAAAAATGATAAGGCGTTTATATTAAATGCAATATTGCTTGACGCTAACTCATAAGTGCCTAGCGTGCCAACAAACATAAGAAATGCAGTAAAAGCAGACATGTCAATAAACATCCTTGCGCCATTTGGCATTCCAAAATAAATAAGGCGTTTAAATAATGAATATTGAAATTTCCAAGAAGATAAAATTTGAAATCGTTGTTGACGAGCTTTTGTAAAAATGAGCAATACAAACACTACAAACCCAACTAAGATTGCAATATTTGTCGCATATGCTGCTCCACGGATACCCATTTCAGGAAAACCATATTTACCAAAAATAAATATGTAATCTAGAAGCAAATTAACTACAGTAATTAGGATATTGACCCACATTAATATAACTGTTTTGCCAAGCCCAGAAAAAAAACTCCCAAGAGTATTGTTAATTACAAGTAGTAACGCGGAATACATCAGTATTTGGAAATACTGAGTTTCAAGAACCTGCAAAGATTCAGAGTGCCCAATTAAGGCAAAAAAATATCCTACTAAAAAGTAGGCCGGAATAATTAATAATAGAGATGTAAAACTAAAGTAAATCCCCTGCCATACAATTGCACCAATTTTATTTTCTTCATTGGCACCATAATATTGTGCAACAAATGTATTCAAATAAGCGGCTGTTCCTATGTAAAAACATAACATGGCAAAACTAGCCAAACCTGCGGGCATTGCTGCGGCTATAGCTTCAGATGAATACCATGATAAAAACATACGATCAAAAAACAGCAGCAAGCTCCAAGAACCTGTGCTTAATATCAGTGGCACAGCTATCAATAACAGCTCTCGATAGCCACCTTCATCGTGCCAGCGTTTTTTAATAGCATGCAGCATATAAATATATTTAGAATGTTGTATGTATATTTGTAGGTTATTTATTCAATAAGCTGTTATCTTTGAATGGCTGGATACGTTCTTTAGTTGCAGGATGTGTAGAAATATAATCAAACGGACTAGCTTCTCCTTCTCCGCTTTCACCTGTAATCTTTAATAGTATTGTCGCAAAGTGATTAGTATCAATGTTATGAGTTTTCATATAATCAAGTGCGTATGCATCAGCTTCTAATTCAAATTTTCTCGAGTAATTCGTTTCTAATAAAATAATTGGCATTGCTGCAGCAAATCCACTCGCCGCGCTAATGTCACCCGTCACTGCTGTAAGTAACAATGCAACGGCAGAGCTTTGCAATATAGATCGCAAGCCATGTTCATGTACAACATGACCAATTTCATGTGCTAAAACAGCCAATATTTCCTCATCATGATCAGCCATCTCAATCAGCTCATCTGTTACTACTATATGACCTGAGGGCAATGCGAATGCATTAGCACCCAACCCACTTCGAAATAGTAAATGGTAAGTGTGCTCATCCTCAGCATGCTCTACCATGTCCAGAAATTTTTCTTCTATTCTATTTTTAGTTGCGCTATCAAGTTCAGAAGCAGACAAAATCCTTTCGTCTAATATTTTTAATGTGCCTTGAGTGATGCTTTCATCAACACTTACTGGTAGCGCCTCAGCAACTGACTTGGCTAAGGCGGGAATCCCATAAACCACCATACCCAAAGTAAATGCAACAACTGCTAGTGATGCGACTAGCACAGTTTGCCATTTAGATTCTAAATTATGTAGAAATAAGCTAAATACAGAAGAGTTATAACGTTTTTCTAGCTGATTTATTTGCTGATGATCATGACATTCACATTTAGCACCATTAGGAAATTTGAGATAACGAACTGTCTCACCCAACTGGTTACTGACATCAATATCCTTCCATTGACATTGATATAACACTTCCTCGCCAATCACTTTGACTATGCCAGAGTCATTGACCAATAACGTGACATCTTGTGCCACGGGATGCACCCCATCATAATAGATGGCATTAAATTTCATTACATCCCTATTTCGATATCAAGTATATCGCCCATTTCGCTTCCAATAGTACCGACTTGATCTTGTTGCTGTGCCGTAATTACCTTAAGGTCTGCAAGAGAAGCAACATGTAAATTCTCAATTCTATATTTCGCAAGACGCACTTTTGCCCAGGGGATTAATAAACCCACACTTAAAATAATGCCAATAGTATTAGTAAAATATATATAAAACATTTTATTAAATTCTAAGCTTCCCTTAAACGCCATCAAGGGGACATCTGGTGTATTGAACATAGGTCGAGCCGCTTTTTCTAAACTTGTGTTTGACCACACAGCATTAAATGTTCTTGCTTTAACGTAAGCCGCTGCCACTAAATATGCTATTAAATAAAATCCTAACATCATAAAAATAGAAAGGACCGTCCCCGGATTAAGTCCTGGTTGTGTGCCTGGTTCGCCTGAACCAAGTAGCACACCTATTGAGGCACCAAAAATTAAACTTGTCAGTAATCCAGCAATAAACATCACCGCAAATAATATGAGCAAGGCAAGCAAATAGTATTTGTAAAATGCCTTAACAACACTTTTTAAGCGAAAAATATATTGCCCATAACCATGATTATTTACACGATATTTTTGTATAGCATGCATGTAGTAAGGATAGATCAATCCCAAAGTCAACGGGATTAACAACCCAAGACCAATAAATGTCTTAACCGAATCAGAAAGATTATTGTTAAAAGAGAAATTTAAATTCCTATAAGAAGAATAGCGTGCATTAAACATCATGCTACGCATGACTAACCACGGTAACACTAAGAAGAAAAGAATTAAAAATATACCTTCAGCCAATGGATAGAAATACTTAGTGACCGAATACATCACTAGTATAGCTACAACAACAAGACGACCTTTAAGAATAGCTACTGGACTTGCATTATATTCAAACGGGGAACCATCAAGAATTGTATTACCGTAGAAGTACTGCTTATTTCTTACTTTCGCCCATGCCGAATAAATACCCAGTGATAAGATGCTGAGTAAAATATTGACGATCCAAATACGAAAATACTCACCCGCCCTCCCCTGGAAACCAAGCTCAACAGGCTTAAGCATTTTATCTTGAATCATGCATCTCCCCCGTATGATTTGAGATATATTATTATTTTAGTCTTGCAATATTATTAAAATGTAAGAATTTAGTCAGCATAAACTGAGACCAAATGCAGATCAAATGGGGTTAATCGTTAAAATTTATTTTCTTTGAGTAATTTTGTTTGAAATTTTGCCAATATTCTCAACTTCGCACTCAACAACGTCACCAGGCATCAAGAACTCAGGAGGTGTGCGCGCATAACCCACACCGCTAGGCGTTCCTGTCGCAATAATATCGCCTGCTTCTAACTCCATGCCTTGTGACAAAACTGAGATAACATTGGCAATCTTAAATATCTGATGCTTTGTATTAGAATCTTGCTTTAGTTCGCCATTGACCCAACTGCGTAATTGCAAATTATGGGGATCAGGAATTTCATCAGCAGTCACAATCGCAGGACCCATAGGACAACACCCTTTGTAACTTTTGCCTATATAAAATTGTTTATGCCATTTTTGACGATCACGAGCTGTCACATCATTAATTACGGTGTAACCAAACACATGCTGCATAGCATCCTCTTGTTGTATCCCAAAGCCCGATTTACCGATAATTACACCTAGCTCTGATTCCCAATCCATTTTTGCAGAAACATTTGTATCTATCTCAATATCAGAGTAAGGACCGTTCATGCTATTTGCCGCTTTAGTAAAAACTATAGGAGAACGTGGCAATTTAACCTCTTCTTTACTAGCACCTGTTGTTTCAGAGACATGATCAACATAATTTAGCCCCAAACAAATCACGTTCTGCCTTGGTCTTGGGATAGGAGAAAGCAGTGTCACCTCTTTAGTCGCCACACAATGTGAGTCCTCAGTGTCTTTAGCGATTACCTTCAAATTATCAAACATCTCATGACCTGCATCGATTAATGCCAGCATGGAGTTTATTGATGCATCCCACTTTGGATGGCGATAAGGTAAAAATATACGATCACCCAGCTCAACTCCCAGCCAAATTTTATTTTCATACTCACAACTAACTAAGCGCATAAATGCATAAACTCCTGACTAATCCATTAATAATATTTATGTTAGGCCTGATTTATTAGAGTAGCACTACTTAGAATGTTAAGAGACAAAGAAAAACAATGAAAAAGAGCACTGTATAGGTGAATACACAATAATTTTATGTTGTTTTTACAAAGCATCAGAACAAATCATAGCTTCACTAATTAAAATTTGAACAAATTCCTAACACATCATGTAAGCTTGATAACACTGTGCAGGTCTATCAACAGGTGAATACAATCTCAAGCTTGGCATGAAAAGAATTATAATATTTTTAATCATTGTTGCGTCGATTATTTTATCGGTAATCTATTCCGATATCGGCAGTTATCTGTCTTTCAATGAATTAAAGAACAAACAAGCCGAGCTACTTACTCTCGTTAATAACAATCCAATTAGCTCTGCGGCTATTTATCTTGCTATCTACATAGTGGCAACAGCAGCTTCAATCCCTGGCGCGGCCATACTCACGCTGGCAGGCGGCGCGCTATTTGGTCTTTTAAATGGCACTATTTTAGTCTCATTTGCTTCAACTATTGGCGCCTTATTTGCCTTTTTAGTGTCGCGTTATTTTCTGCATGACTTTGTGCAAAATAAATTTACTGACCGCTTACAAACAATAAACAAGAAAATAGAGAAAGAAGGTGCTTTCTATTTACTCTTTCTACGCCTGGTTCCCGTGTTCCCATTTTTTTTAATTAACTTAGTTATGGCTTTGACACCTATCAGAGCCTGGACATTCTACTGGGTTAGTCAACTGGGCATGCTTCCCGCCACAATCATTTATGTTAATGCCGGTACACAGATAGCTAAAATATCCTCAATAAAAGATATTGCCTCACCCTCATTACTGATCGCATTAACATTGCTCGGTTTATTACCATTAATAACAAAAAGCATTATGTCATTTATAAACAATCAACGTGTTTACAAAACATTTAAAAAACCTTCATCTTTTCAATATAACACGATTGTATTAGGTGGTGGTTCTGCTGGTTTAGTAGCTGCTTATACTACCAGCACACTACAAGGCAAAGTGGCATTAATAGAAAAACATAACATGGGCGGCGATTGTTTAAATACTGGTTGCGTACCTTCAAAAGCAATACTGCGTAGCGCAAAATTTATAGCAGATATAAAAATTTACTCACACTTTGGATTAAGCAATGCACATTATGAAGTTGAGTTTGAAAACATTATCAATCGTGTCAAAAACAAAATTGCTACTATCGAGCCCAAAGATTCAGTACAGCGTTATAGTGAGCTAGGTGTTGACTGTGAACAAGGTGAGGCCACCGTAATATCGCCATGGGAAGTCACTGTTAACGGAAAAACACTAACAAGCAAAAATATTATTATCGCGACTGGCGCAACACCCAAACTGCCAGCTATTGATAACCTCGATCAGATTCCTTATTTAACTACAGATACTGTTTGGTCATTAACACAGCTACCAGAAAAGCTATTAGTTATTGGTGGCGGACCCATTGGTTGTGAACTGGGCCAAGCCTTTGCCAGACTTGGTTCTGATGTCACCATGGTGCAACGACGCTCTACAATCTTACCAAATGAAGAAATACAAGCTGCAGAACAAGTTGAGCTATCATTAATAAATGATGGCATTAACTTGCTGACCGATTTCTCTGCTAAGTCATTTTCTAATAGTAACGGCAGACAATCACTTACAGGCTACAAAGACAATGAACAAATAAATATTGATTTTACTCATTTACTCATTGCGACCGGCAGACAAGCAAATCTTGATGGCCTAGAAAATCTTGATCTAGAAATTAACCAGCAAGGGAAAATTGTTACCAACGAGACACTACAAACTAAATATCCGAATATTTATGCTTGTGGCGATGTCACTAGTGACATGCAATACACTCATGCGGCTTCTCATCAAGCATGGTATGCCGCCTTCAATGCATTGTTTCACCCTTTGAAAAAATTTAAATGCAATTTTAATAACTTGCCACGCGCAGTGTTTACCGACCCAGAAATTGCCAGCTTAGGAATCACCGAAGCTCAAGCCAAAAATAATGATATTGACTATCAAATCACTACTTTCCCTATGGATGATATTGATCGCGCCATCACGGATAATGCCACGACAGGCTTCATTAAAGTCATAACACCCAGCAATAAAGACAGAATTCTTGGTGTAAGTATTGTTGGTGAACATGCTAGTGAATTAATTGCTGAGTTTGTTTTAGCAAAAACAAATGGTCTAGGTTTAAATAGTATCCTTAAAACAATTCATATTTACCCTACAAAAAGTGAAATTAATCGTATGGTTTCAGGCAAGTGGCGTCGTGCAAAATTAACCAATCGTGTAACAAATTTGTTATCTAAATATCAACAATGGAGACTAGGCAGCTAGGTCATTCAATGAGAGATACTAAACATTTATTATTTCCTGGCGACTTTCCTGCCATTAAGCGCAAGCAACTAAAAACCTTGCAAGTGAATCTTGGCTACAAATGCAATCAATCTTGTACACATTGTCATGTCAACGCAGGACCGACACGAACTGAAATGATGCAAGACGACACCATAGATTTGGTGATTGATTATATTTCACAACATCCAATTACATTACTTGATTTAACGGGTGGCGCGCCTGAATTACATCCGCGTTTTTACGAACTTGTACAAATAGCACATAAACTTGGCATTACTGTTCGTGATCGTTGCAACTTAACTATTCTTTTTGAGCCAGAGAAAGAGACCTTGGCAGAATTTCTTGCGCAGCACAAAGTTGAAATTGTTGCATCATTGCCTTGCTATACAGAAAAAAATGTCAATCAGCAACGCGGCAAAGGGGTGTTCTCACTTAGCATTCAAGCCTTACAAAAGCTTAATTCTTTAGGTTACGGCACTGAAGACAGTCTTGACTTACATTTAGTGTTTAATCCTTCCGGCCCTGTATTACCACCCTGCCAATTGCAACTTGAACAAGATTATAAGCAACGGCTGTTTGAAGATTACAATATCGTCTTCAATAAACTATTCGTAATTACTAATATGCCTATTCAGCGATTTGGTAGCAGTCTATTATCTACTGGTCACTTTGATAGCTATATGACAACACTGCGTGAAAGCCACCAGTTGGCCAACCTCGACACTGTCATGTGTAAGGACACTATCAGCGTCGACTGGCAAGGCTACCTTTATGATTGTGATTTCAACCAAATGCTTGCAGAACCCTTACGTAATGCAAGCCATCACTCCCTTCATCTAAAAGACTTATTTGCCACCGAGACCAATGAGTTAAATATAAAAACTGGCAACCACTGCTATGGGTGTACAGCAGGACAAGGCAGTAGCTGTTCAGGCGCATTAAGTTAAACTAAATACAGGTATATTTGTCACTATTTTGATATAGTGACGTTGTACTGTATGCATGGGAATGGCATAAGGTACAATTCCCATAAGTTATGAATATTCAAATGAGTCAATTAATTCACTCAACAGCTATTGTGCTGCTGACTTTATTCTTTGCAAATGTGTCTATTGCTGCGGGTCCACCTGCTCGCACTAAGCCCGTGGTTGTCGATATTGCCCAAGTAAGAGAATTGGCACCTACAGCTCAATATTCCGGATCCGTTATAAGTAAATACGATGCTCGCATTTCTTCGGAGATTGAGGGTCGTTTAACTTGGGTGGCTGAAGTCGGCACAGTCGTCAAACAAGGTGACGTGTTAGCAAAGCTTGATGATATCTTTTTATCACAGCAACGCGATGAAGAGCTGGCCACTATTCAAAGTGAAAAAGCAAAATTACAGTTATACGAAAAAGAAGTTGCTCGTTATCAACGTTTAATTAAACAAAATAATGTTGCACAAAACCAATTAGATCAATCAATTTCAGATCGCGCAGTGACGAATAGTAATATTGCTGCAGCGCGCGCACGCCTTGCTCAAATTGAAGAAAGAATCACGCGTTCTAATCTACGCGCACCTTTTCCGGGCGTTGTGAGTGAACGTTTCGCACAGGCAGGTGAATGGACACAGAATGGAAATCCACTGGTACGCTTAATCGATTTTGATCATCCTGAAATTCAAGTACGCGTACCTCAACATATTTACCTACTTATTAAAGTAGGTGATCAAATCCAAGTAATCAGTAATTCTCAAACAATCAATGCCACAGTACAAACTATCGTACCGGTAGGCACTACTACATCACGATTATTTGAGTTACGCCTAATACCTGAAGAACCTATTCCTCCAGGCACACTGGTAAGACTTTCAATACCTACGGCAAAAGCACAACAAGTAATTTCCATACATCGCGATGCATTGGTATTAAGAAAAGGCAGCATCACGGTGTTTCGTATAAATAATGAAAATGTGGCTGAGCAAGTTCCTGTTGAAGTAGGTATCGGTGCAGGCGAATTCATTGAAGTGATTGGTGATATTCAAGCCAACGACCGCATTGTGACACGTGGTGGTGAACGTTTAAGAGCTGGCGAATCGGTTAAAGTCACTAACGATACAAGACCTAATCAAGCAAACAATCAAGCAAGTAATCAACAATGAGTCCAACCAAACTCGCCCTAAGTAATCCTACGGCAGGTTTAGTTACCGCATTATTAATTGTTTTATTTGGTTTTCTAGCATTACGCGCATTACCCATTCAGCTTACACCAGAAGTAGAGCGCCCAGAAATAACCATAACAACAGCTTGGCGTGGCGCTGCACCCGAAGAAGTTGAAGCTGAAATAATTGAACCACAAGAAGATCAGCTACGCGGCTTACCAGGGATGACAGAACTATTGTCTGAAGCTAGACAAGGCTCAGGCAAAATTACTATATCTTTTGATGTCGACTTTAGCTTAGAACGTGGTCTTATCGAAGTCATCAATCGCCTCAATCGTGTACCACAATATCCTGTTGAAGCAGATGAACCTGTATTAAGTACAGCTGGCGGTCGTAGTCGACCGATTGCATGGTTCATTATCAAACCGGGGGAAGGTAATATAACTAATATAGAAGATTATCGCGACTATATAGAAGAAGTCGTGCAATCTCGTTTTGAACGTGTCGCAGGTGTTGCACTTTCAGAAGTGCGAGGCGGTAATGAACGCGAAGTGCGTATAACCGTTGACCCTTATCGTGCCGCAGGCATGGGAATTGATATTGTTAATACTGCTATCACGGTTGGAAGCAATGATGATGTATCCGGCGGCAGTGCAGATGTTGGCAAACGACGGTATATATTGCGTTACACTGGGGCATTAGATCCGGACGACTTAGAATCATTAGTGATTGACTGGCGTGATGGTCAACCTGTGTATTTGCGTGATATCGCAATTGTTACTGTTCAACCAGCAGATCGTGACAACTTTGTGATAACACGTGGCGAACCCGCTATTGCAGTCAATGCTTATCGTGAATCTGGCGTGAATGTTTTAGAAGTCATGTCTGATTTACATATTGCCAAAACGGAACTTAGAGACGGGCCTTTAAAACGTTCAAACTTAACTATCGAACAAGTCTATGATGAGACGGTTTATATCGATAGTGCCATCGAATTACTCCGCAGCAACTTAGGCCTAGGCATTTTATTAGCCGTAGTGATTCTTTGGTGGTTCTTGAGGCGCTTCAAAGCCACCATGGTTGTCACCATTACTATTCCATTATGTTTATGTGTGGCGTTTGTCGTCATACTTGCCGCAGGCAAATCGATTAATGTGATTTCACTTGCGGCCATGGCATTTGCTGTCGGCATGGTGATGGATGCCGCGATTATTGTGTTAGAAAACATTGTACGTCTAAAAGAAAAAGGCAAGTCAGCATTTGATGCAGCTTTACAAGGCACTGCAGAAGTGTGGCCTGCACTGTTAGCTTCTACTGCAACCACTGTCGCGATTTTTTTACCGGTTTTATTTTTACGCGATCAAAGTGGACAATTGTTTGCAGATTTATCTTTAGCAATTACGGGCGCCATCATTGCCTCTTTGTTTGTTGCAACAGTACTTATACCAGCAGCTGCCATGGTGTGGTTACGCAAAACTACATTTGAAGATGGTCACACTCATGTATGGGACACATTAACCAGCAAAATTATCAATCTTACTCAATCTTCATTATCACGCATCGTGATTGTTGTATTACTAATTACTGTACCCATTGGCAGTTCCGTATTGTTATTTCCAGAACGTGATTACTTGCCCACTGGAAATCGTAATTTAGTATTTGGTTTCGTCATTCCGCCTCCCGGTGTCAACGTTGACCATATTAAAGATGAAATGGGTGATGTGATTGCCGAACGTATTCGCCCTTACTTATCTGGCGAACAAGAGCCTCATATTAAACATTACTTTTTTGTCGCTAATTCAGGATCAATATTTATTGGTGGACGTGCTGCGGACCCTAAAAAAGTAGACGATCTTGTAGGTGTGCTAAACCAAGCCGTCAGCGGTTTCCCTGACACATTTGCAATCGTACGAAAAGCTTCTTTATTTTCCGGCTTTGGCGCTAATCGTGAAATCGAAGTCAATGTACAAGGACGTAATATCGATGCACTGATAGAAACTGCACTTACTGGCTTTATTACGATTCCGCAAAAACTGTCTGGCGCGCGCGTGCGACCTCGACCCGGATTAGAACTCGCCGAACCTGAATTACAGTTTGTTCCACGTGATGACCGACTGCAAGAAGCCGGTTGGAATCGTGAAACACTTGCTCAAGTATCAAGAATCTTAGGGGATGGCATGCAAGTAGGCGAATACTTTGATGGTGAAGAGCGTTTAGATATATTAGTGCGTGCACCACAATGGGAAACACCAGAGCAAATCAATGCGATACCTCTATATACCCCTGATGCAGGCGTTGTACCTTTTGGTGAATTAGTTGATATCGTTCGAACCGCCGGTCCAAATACTATTCGACGTTTAGATCGTCGTCGTACTATAACTTTAGAAGTGACACCACCTGAAGATATTCCTTTAGAACAAGCACTGAATATAATTCAAACTGAAGTTGCTCCACTCATGGAACCACAGTTACCTAATGACGGTGTAATTCGTTATGGTGGATCTGCAGATAATTTAAAAGTCGCAATTGATAATTTAAGTAGCAGCTTTGTTGTTGCATTAATTATTTTATTATTACTAATGGCAGCACTGTTTAGATCTTTCTTTGATAGCTTATTAGTTATGTTGGCGCTACCACTAGCTACCATTGGTGGCGTAATTGCATTAAAACTACTGGCACTACCCGCTGACTTGTTAACACTAATCGGCTTTATTATTTTACTCGGATTAGTAGTGAACAATGCCATACTACTCGTATACCAAGCGAGAACTTCTGAGCGCAATGGCCTCACGCGTCAAGATGCCGTTAAGAATGCAGTACGTACACGCATTCGACCCATATTAATGAGCACATCCACGACTGTGTTTGGTATGCTGCCATTAGTTATCTTCGCTGGTGCGGGCGCAGAACTTTATCGAGGCTTAGCCGCAGTGATTGTTGGCGGTATGATTGTCAGCACTTTTTTCACTTTAGTGCTCATCCCTGCTCTTTTGCAATTCCACCTCAGAAACAAAACCACTTAACAGCTTGACTTACATATAGCTATTTATTAGTTTCAATTATCAAAATTATCAGCAATCAATTAGAACAACCGCGATACTTACTGCAGTGAAACTATTATTTGTTATTATCTGTATATACTTTCTCGCCAGCTGCAAAAGCGGAGGGTTACTTAGAGGAACTATTCAAGAACAAGATGTGAAAGCTGATGAATGGGACAGAAAAGATTTAGTAATCACTGTGCAAGAATCTTTAACGGAGCTTGGTTACAAGGCAGGCGAAATAGATGGTTCTGAAAGCAGTCAAACTCTTCAAGCAGTTAAACAATATAGAATTGACCATGGTTTAGCAATTAATACTGTTATTGATGGTCACTTAGAAAAGCATATAAATAGCTTCCTCTGGAAAACTAGGCATGAGCAGTCTGTGGATACTGCTGCATCTGCAAAAGCTATAGTGCAGAACAGACATAGGGAAGAATGCAAAAGACTATTAGGGGGAAATTTTCAAGATATCCCCTTCCCCAAAAACCAATCTACTAATGCCGAAATATATCTATAGGCTTCATAACTCATTGGGAAACCAACCAGATTATCCAGATAGCCAGTTATTTATCAACAATAAAGAAGTTGGCAAACTAAAACATAATGAATTCAAAAAACTTGAATTAAACCCAGGCAAATATACATTCACTGAAAAGGAATTAGAGCCAGTTAAAAGTAAACAATCAAATGATATTACACTCATAGTAAACAATGGCGAGACATACTACTTACATTTATCTGTCGGCAAAATCACCACACCAAATGCCACCTCAACTAGCCCTCCATTTTATTTTGGTTACGGAATCTTAGACGCATTAGTAAGCGAAGTAGTATGGGATATACAAAATTCAAACAAGTATGGAATAACTTATCATTTTTCTAATTTTATTCATTCAGATACTGATATAGGCGAATGTCACATTAACATATTAAGTAGAATTTAATACTTTTAGAAAACGTTAGAATCTAAATATGCATCAAATATTAGTTTACTCAGATAGTTTAACGTGGGGAATTATCCCTAACACAAGAGAACGTCTTTCTTTTGATAAACGCTGGCCTGGCGTGTTCGAAAATACATTAAATGCAAATGGAAAAAATGTAGTGTCATTGAAAACTGCTTGAATGGTCGCAGAACAGCATGGAGCGACCCTTTCAAAGATGGACGTGATGGCTCTATCGGTCTTGCACAAGTCATTGAGATGCACTCGCCACTTAGATTAGTGGTTTTAATGTTAGGCACCAATGATTTCCAAAGTACTCATGACAATAACGCATGGATGTCTGCACAAGGTATCGCAAAGTTAATTCATATAATTCGTCAAGCGCCTATAGAACCAGGCATGCCTATCCCTGACATTATGTTAGTTGCACCGCCCGCTATTATTAAACCTAAAGGCGTAATAGCAAATAAGTTTAAAGACTCAGAGTTACGCAGCAAAGGATTTGCTGATGAGTTAAAAATTATTTCTGAATTACATTCAACTTACTATTTTGATGCAAATAGTGTCACTAATGCCAGTGACATTGATGGCATTCATTTAGATGAAGACCAACATTTACAACTAGGCAATGCCATTGCTGAATCTGTTGCTAACACTGTAACGTTTTAGACCATCATGCCACATGGTAAAAAAATGGCTTTTATATGACCTACAATCAATTTAATAAATTTTGTCGCTCTTTGTCTGCAACATCCTATGTGATGCAATGGGGACATTCTCATGTGTGGAAAGTAGCAGGCAAAGTATTTGCCATTGGTGGTTGGGAAAAGTTAGACAATACCCCTGCGTTTACATTTAAAGTTTCAGAACTTAATTTTGAAGTATTACAAGAACAAGAAGGATTTCGGCCAGCGCCGTATATGGCATCTCGTGGTCTGAAATGGATTCAGCAATATGACGTACCTAAGAAAGATATCGATGAACTTAAGTATTACATCAAAGAGTCACATCGACTTGTATCTTTAGGTTGGCAGCCCGCAGGATTCACACCAGTTAGCACATTGCGAATCGTACTATCCTTACCCGCAGCATCCATGGCTTGAAACACCAATAACAATGAATGGCTATCATGCGCATACATGATTCTTTGTAAATCATGTATTTTCTCAGTTTGCTTTTTTAGTTTCTTTTTATAGACTTTATCGTCTAGTTCACTTTCACCAATGGAAGTGATGGCTTTTTTTATATTAAAAGACCCATCAAAAGGCACTAGGTAAGGACTATCTACTGCTTCAAACATATAATATGCCTCTTATTCAACTGCTAAAGTTTTGTTGCCTTTAGCAATCCAGTCCTTAATGCCTTTTTGCACGTTGTAAACACGAACAAATTGATGCTGTTTTGATAGATAATTAGCAATCATTCCACTTCTATTTCCAGAGCGGCAAATTAAAATCAACTCTTGATCAGGTGATATTAACTCAGAAGTTTGCTGCATCCATTGCTCAGTCAGCGGTTGACGTTTTTCATTAAAGAACATAATAAGGTGACTGCCTTCAACAACACCAGTTTGTTTCCATTCACCTGGTGTTCTGACATCAATAATTGTGACATCTGACGCAAGCAATTGTTTGAGTTGCTCTGTGCTAATTTGCACAACTTCAGCAAACACATTATTTGAAATAAATAATACTACTAATAAGAACCATCGCAGGGTACGCATAGTCACTCCTAATTAATTTTTACAATACTTCGGCAGTTGTCGTCTAAGTATTTCCTTAAACGTTTCTTTTTAGCCTCTACTCGACTCCGGTCAATGTAAACGCGCTCACCGTTTTCATCCAAGTCATAGTACAGTACACCGCCTTGATTCATATCCTCTAACTCTGCACGTATCGAGTGACAATTTGCTGTTCGTTTGGCTTTTTCTTGTTTTTGTTGATCGCGTTTCTGCTTACGCTCTAATCTCTCAGACTCTAGGTACTCCGAATACCTTTTTTGTCTTTCTTGTAATGTCGCCTGATCAATGTTTCCTGATTGACCATTGCTATCGCCCGCGCCCTTGAGTTTAACTTTTTCAGCATCTTTATGAGGAGGTATTTGACTGTAATGAACACGTCCGTTTTCATCAACTATGCGATAAACATTTGTCGCTGCTACTGGAAGGCTGTAAGAAAGAATAATGAATAGTATCGTGGTTTTATTCATTATAGCGTCATTGAGCCTGATAGCTCGTAGCAAAGTAATCTTGTAAAAACATATCAAATGATTTCTCGTCACTGTCCTCTAGTTCTTTCTGCCTAAGAATACTTCTCTCCACTCCATCTGAAATAACACAGGCCGTAGTTTCACATTTCTCTTGCAACGCAAAGTATCGGCAGTATTCTTTACCCAAAGATTCAATATACTCGTAATATGATAATTTATTTTCACGCATCGCTGCTAGCACTTGTGCAGAGAATGTAGCCTCTACTGATTCTATCGCCGGGGTGAACTGTTTCACAGCAGCTGTATATAGATGATGATTATCTTCATCCATAATTTCTGCTATATCCATTAACTCACTGAATATACGTGTTGCCAGCATCTTTAACTCAACGCTTTCGCCATTGTTTCTTAAAAATAGGTCTCGTTTTCGTCCATGATGCGATACTTCATACTGATTGATATCTATTTCTTCACGTTCTTTTCTGTCGATTAAATCTTCTCTACCAAGTAAACAATAAATAAATAACACCTCAAAGAATCTTAATTGTTCTATTGTCAGCCCATAAGGTGATAGAGGATTTAAGTCTA
>Ga0181593_10002951_pt1 | contig 15689 bp, 10 predicted proteins | sample 071ome_19_FD_133756 | JGI IMG/M metagenome (GOLD analysis project Ga0181593, IMG submission 133756) | Coastal salt marsh microbial communities from the Groves Creek Marsh, Skidaway Island, Georgia - 071413AT metaG (megahit assembly) | ecosystem: Environmental > Aquatic > Marine > Intertidal...
ACCTCTTAAAAATTTATTTGCAGCTTTTTCATCATAGGAGCTCACTGAAGAAAAATATGGTACAAGGTCTTTTGCCACGCCTAGGAGAGTTGGCTGAGAGCTTCTCATGGCTTCGATGATATCTTTGCTGTTGTTTTTCTGAGAGCAATCAATACCAACAATCTTGAGAAATGGCATCAATCTTTCTTCAAAATCATCAAAAGATAGAGCTGCTAAATGATGGTTGTTAATCCAATCAAGTTTAACAGAATCAAAAATAGCTCCTGCCTTTTGAACCTCTTGGATCCTAAAATCTGATATTAAATCCTCTATATAAAAAATTTCTTTATCTCCCTTGGACCAACCCAAGCGAGCAAGCATGTTAATCATGGATGATTCAAGATACCCTTGATCAAAATAGTCTTGCAAGCTGGTGACAGCATTCCTCTTAGATAGTCTTTTTTTGTCTGGACCAAGAACCATAGGTAGATGTGCATATTCAAGAGAAGGATAGCCCAATGCATTTTGAATATGAATTTGACGAGGAGTGTTACTTAAATGATCCTCGCCTCTGACCACTGTAGTAACTTTTTGCTCATAGTCATCAATTACATTGCAAAGATGATAGGTTGGAGTCCCATCGCTCCTGAGGAGAATTAAGTCATCCAGCTCAGAATTCTTAAAAATAACTTCCCCTCGAACCAAATCATGAAAAATTAACTCACCTTCTTGAGGTGTTTTTAATCTTAAGACAGTTGAAGCATCAGCCTCAAGAGCTAAATTTCTGCATTTACCATCATATTGAGGCTTGAGACCTTTGGATTGCTGTGCAGCTCTCATTTCATCTAACCTTTCTTTACTGCAATTGCAGTAATAGGCATTACCAGATTCTATAATTTGATTGACAGCTTTTTGATATAAATCTGACCTTTCGGACTGTCTTACAGGAGGCTCATCAGGATTGATGCCTAGATCAGATAAACCTTGCAGTATATTTGTTTCAAATTCTCTTGTTGATCTTTCAAGATCTGTATCTTCAATTCTTATAAGGAACTTTCCTTTGTTTTGTTTTGCATACACATAATTAAATAAAGCAGTTCTCACACCTCCAATATGCAAGGCTCCAGTCGGACTGGGTGCAAATCTTGTAACTTTCGTCATGATGGCTCTCTTGTTGAGTTAATTGCTTTAATTCTTTGATCATGTGCCAAGATCTCTTCTTGAGAGACCGTAATTTTTGGAATCGGAAATTTCTTAAAATCAATATTTAAATCGCCTGATTGATTGTTTAGATTTGAATTAGTGTTAGATGTTATAAATTCGAACTTGCTTTGGCCTCCAGTTAAATGAATATATACATCAGCTAGAATATTGGCATCAAGCAAGGCGCCATGAAAACTTCTGTCATATCCTGTTACCTCAAATCTATTGGCAAGGGCATCTAATGAGTTTCGTTGGCCAGGAAATTTACTTCTTGCCAGCAACAGGGTATCTTCAACTTCACATATTTCTTCAAGAGTTGGATACTGCGAAGAAGCCCTTTTTAGCTCAGCATTAAGGAAGCCTAAATCAAAAGCAGCATTATGAATTACCAAAATACTTCCTTCCACAAACTCTAAAAAACTCTCAGCAATCTCTGAAAATTCTGGTTCACTTGAAAGCCGTTCCATAGAAAGACCATGCACTTTCTCAGCCTCTTCATCAATCGATCGTTGAGGGTTTAAATATGAGTGGAAATGAAGATCTGTTCTTTTTCTATCTGCAAGTGCCACGGCGCCCACCTCAACAATTCGATGGCCTTGCTCAACCTCAAGTCCAGTAGTTTCAGTATCAAGAACAATAAGTTTTTTTGTCATAAGATGGAGTCTATTCCTTTGTTGGCCAATAAATCTGCCTCTTCATTACCAGCATCACCAGAGTGACCTTTAACCCAATGCCATTGTACTTGATGCTGAGAAATTAATTGATCCAATTGTTGCCATAATTCTTTATTTTTAACTTCTTTTTTTGCAGCAGTTCTCCAGTTATTCTTTTTCCAGTTTTGAATCCATTGAGTAATACCATCCATGACATATTTTGAATCGGTGAAAAGATCTACATGGCAAGGCTCTTTTAAAACAGCCAAACCTTCAATTGCTGCTGAGAGCTCCATTTGATTGTTTGTTGTATTGGCATGGCCGCCAAATATTTTTTTTTCCACGCTATCAAACTGAATAAATGCGCCCCAACCTCCTGGACCAGGATTACCTCTACAGGCACCATCTGTATAAATAATTACCTGTTTCATGAGTTAAAAAATGACATTGATACTTATGACTATTCAATCTATAAAAGCTTATACTAATCATTATATTTGGTTAATTGTAACTAATGAAGATAATCTTTTACCTCGATACAAAGATTTGTATCCAATCTATAAATTGTAAGATTTAGACCATGCCTAGGTTCCTATTATTATTTGTATTGCTTCTAGCTTCAGGCTGTGAATTACCATCAATTATTCAAGCTGATCAGTATCTGGATCCTATCCCCGTTGAGCCATCACCACATATCCCTAAGTATGAAAATGTCTGGGATCGAATCAAGGACAGCAGCTCATTGGATGCAGATAATCTTGATGAGAAAACTCTTGAATATGTTAATCAGTATCTTTCTAACCCTGCTCAGCTTGACAAACTCCTTGAAAAAGGAAGGTACTTTATTTATTTTGTTCTTGAAGAATTAGAAAGATACAAACTACCTCCAGAATTAGCTCTTCTTCCATACATTGAAAGTAATTATGATCCGTTTTCCATCTCATCATCAGGAGCAATGGGTATATGGCAGTTTATGCCAGCTACAGCAAGAATTTATGGCCTCAAAGATACTTGGTGGTATGAGCAAAGACATGATCCTCTGGTATCATCAAGAGCTGCTATTAGATATTTAGCCTACCTACATAACAGATTTAACAAAAAAATTACTTACACACTAGCTGCTTACAATGGTGGCCCAACTCTTCTTGAAAAAAGAATAAAGCTTAATAAAAAAGCAGGCAAATTAACTGACTTGAAAAATCTTAAACTGCCAACTCAAACTCAAGAGTATGTTCCAAAATTTAAAGCAATACTGGCCATAGTGCTTAATTCAGAAAAATATGAAATTAAATTACCAGACTTTCCCAATAAACCTGTTTTGGGAAAAATAGAGCTTAATGGTCAAGTTGAAATACTGGCATTTAGTGAATTTGCAGGTCTAAAGCCTGAATTTGTATATAAATTAAATGCAGGTTATACAAAATGGGCATCACCTCCAGGAGATAAAACAATTTTTAACATCCCAATTGAATTGGAAGAAGTGCTAAATCTTAAAAAAGAGAATTTTATTCAAACTAATCAAATTAACTGGGTAACTCACAGGGTTTCAAAGGGAGACAGTCTGTGGAAAATAGCAGAGGAGTTTGATACTGAGGTGAATGTTTTGAAAAAAGTCAATTATCTGTCGTCTAATGTTTTAAGTCTTAATCAGGAGCTTTTGATTCCCTTGAGCAACGATCAAAATCAAACATTTATTCCCTATCAAGCTCATATCATTAGCGAAGGAGATACATTATGGAATCTTGGCATTCAATATAATATTTCTCCTGCAGAAATAGCAAAGACCAATGGGTTAAAAATGAGCTCTCCCCTAAGAATTGGAAGCGAGCTAAATATAGGTAATAAAAATATTTACCGAACCATTAATTCAAAGAAAAGAACAATTTTATATAGTGTTAAACAAGGCGATAGTCTTTACCGAATAGCGGACATTTTTAATATTGAGATCTCTGATATTAAGAAAATAAATGAGCTTTCAACCAATGAAATAAAACCAGGTCAGGTCTTAAAAATTATTATCAAAGCGTTTTAATCTGAAGAAATTTTTGGATCTAGAGCGTCTCTTAGACCATCACCAAAAAAATTCAATGCAAACAAAGTGATCGTAAAGGTTAATCCAGGGTAAATAAGAAGCCAAGAATACTCCTCCATTGACTCAACCCCGTATCTTATCAAGGTGCCCCAGCTGCTCATGGGAGGTTGAATACCTAGACCAAGAAAACTTAAAAATGCCTCCAGCAACATAACTTGAGGAATAGTCAAAGTTGCATAGACCGCGATGGGACCAAGAATATTTGGAAATATATGCTTTCTAAACATTTGAATATTTGAGACTCCCATCGCTTGAGCAGCTAAAACATACTCCTGATTTTTTACAGTCAAGACTTGCCCCCTTACAATTCTTGCCATGGTAAGCCATTCAACGGCACCAATGGCACCAAATAGAAGCCAAATGTTTCTACCAAAAATTACCATTAGCAAAATAATAAAAATAATAAATGGAAGGCCGTAGAGAACATCAACTATTCTCATCATGACAGAGTCAACTCTCCCACCAAAGTAACCAGCAATAATGCCCCAGCTAACCCCAATAACCAAAGCGACTCCAGTAGCTACAAAACCTACAAGCAATGAGACTCTAGCCCCATATAAAATCCTGCTAAATAAATCTCTTCCTAGAGTATCAGTCCCTAACAGAAAATTTCCCGAAGGTGGTTGTGCGCCTAATTCAAGGTTTTGGTATGAATAAGAATGAGGGGCTATCCATGGAGCAAAAATAGCAAGAAAAATTAAGATTAGAAGTATGATTCCGCCAGCCACAGCTGCTTTGTTAGCAAGCAGTCTTCTCCAAGCATCTGTCCAAAGCGAGCTTCCTTGGCTCATGCTTCACTCCGTGCGCGAGGATTCATGAGTAGAACTGCAATATCAGATAAGAGATTAAAAAAGATAATAAGAGTTGAGAAGAAGATTGTAGTCCCGAGAATCATCGTATAGTCACGATTGAATGCTGCTTCAACATAAAACCTTCCAAGGCCGGGGATTTGAAAAATTGTTTCAACAACAAATGAACCCCCAATAAGTCCTGCAACTGCAGGACCTAAAAATGAAACTACAGGCACCAGACCACCTTGTAGAGCATGATTGATAATAACCTTATACTCAGAAAGTCCTTTAGCCCTGGCCGTTCTTATGTAATCTTGGCTTAATGTTTCAAGCATCCCACCTCTGCTCAGTCTTGCAATATAAGCTGCGTATGCAGCGCCGAGAGTAATAGAGGGCAAAATCTTATCGCCAGTCAAAGAACCCCAACCAGAAACAGGCAAAACCTCAAGGTGGATTCCAAAATATAAAATCAAAAGTGGGCCTAGTAAAAATGTAGGCATACAGATTCCAATCATTGCAATTGTCATAGGTATGTAATCTAACAGAGTATTTCTCCTTACTGCTGCAATAATTCCTGCAAGACCACCGATGATCATGGCAACAATAATGGCGTAAAAAGCCAATTCAAATGTTACGGGTAAGCCAGTAAAAATCATCTCGGTTACAGATCTCCCAGGGTATCTAAACGAGGGACCAAAATCACCCTGAATAAGATTAAACATATAATCTTTATACTGAACAACTAAGGGAGCATCTAAATTATATACGGCATTTAAATTCTTCATGACTTGAGGTGGAACAACTTTTTCCGCATCAAAGGGTCCCCCGGGAGCCATTCTTACAAGGAAGAATGTTATTGATGCAACAATCAAAATAACAGGAATAGCGATAGCAATTCTTTTGAGAATGACTTGAAGCATTTGCTGACTTATCTTTCCAAATAGATAAATTTAGGATGATGTGTATCTATAATGTTGGGATACCAACCCTTAACATCACTTGATAATTGATACTGCCTAACATAGGTATAAATTGGAATAATAGGCATTTCGCTGATCAATAATCTTTCTGCTTGCATTAGATATTCATACCGCAATGATTGCTCATTGGTTGAATTAGCAAGCTCTAATAACCTATCATATTCTTTGTTTTCCCAGCCAGTTTTATTATTGCCTCTGTTTGGTCTTAGGGTATCCAAAAATGTATTAGGATCTTCATAGTCACCAATCCAGCCAGCTCTGGATATTTGAAAATCACCTGTCATCTCTCTGGCTAGATAAACCTTCCAATCTTGATTAACTAGCTGCACTGAAATGCCTAAATTTTCTTGCCACATTTGTTGAACTGCCAAGGCTATCTTTCTATGCCCTTCTTGGGTATTAAAAAGTATTTCGAGAACTGGGAAACCAATGCCATCCTTGAAACCAGCCTCAGCTAATAAAGATCTTGCTAATACTGGATCAAATGGTATTTCAGTATCAGGTTCATAACCGGCAGATCCAGGAGGTGTAAATGAATAGGCAGGTTTTTGCCCACATTTAGAGACCTTCTCTACAATTTGAGTCCTGTTTAATGCATAGGCTAAAGCTAATCTAACTTTTTTATCTTTCAATACTGGATGCAAAGTATTGACTCTATAAAAATACGTTCCCATATAAGGTTCTATTCTTAAATTAGGGTTATTATCTTCAATATATACTGGGCATTTCTCTAAAGGAACAACATTGGTGACATGAAGTTGGCCTGCTCTGAACATCCTGTCCTCAGTAGATTCATTGGAGACAGGATAGTATCTAATTTCATTAAGCTTGACTCTGTCAGCATCCCAATAAAAAGGATTTTTTTCTACTGTAATTTGCTTGTTCAACTCCCAGGATTTTAGATTCATTGGTCCGTTGCAAACAAAATTTCCTGGACGAGTCCAAAGGCCATTCCTATCATCTATGGCGCCATGAGCTAACACTGTTTCTTTGTGAACAGGGTATGTGCTGTAGTGGCTTAGAAGGAGGATAAAAAATGGAGTGGGATTATTTAACTCTACTCTTAGCTCATGATCATTAATGGCTTTTACACCAACTGTAGAAAAATCATCGGTTATGCCTTGATGAAACTCAGCTGCACCTTTAACATAATACAGCATGTCAGGATATTGAGAGCCTAGTGATGGTGTTAAAATCCTCATCCAAGACCAAACAAAATCCTCAGCAATCAATGAATCACCATTAGACCATTTAGCATTTTTATTTAAATAAAATGTATACGTTTTTCCGTCAGGACTTATGACCCATGACTCGGCGACGCCAGGAAGATTTTTTCCACCCTTTGGATTTGCAATCGTCAAACCTTCACACAAAGAAATTAATAAGTGATGTTCGGGAACACCGGTAACAATATGCGGATCAAGTCCTTGCGGCTCACTCCCATTACCAAAATGAAGTATCTGAGCATCTAGACCTGAATCAACAGGAGTAATAGATTCTCCACAACCGATTAAAACAAAAAGAAATAATGCAGGAATAAATTTATTTTTCATACGAATATTATATATAAAAAAAAGGCCGGAAAATCCGGCCTTTTTAATTAGTTTATGCTCTTTTATAGTGAGATTTTAAAACCACCATAAATGAATGCTCCACCTGGAATGTCCCAAGCAAAGTCAAAGTTTTGAGCAAATGCATCATATGCTACTGGAGGCTCTTCTCCAAAGAGGTTTCTAGCTCCAATAAACACATTGATTGAATCACTGTATCTATAGTCAACTTGTAAATCAGTATAGTAATCAACTTCCATTAGATTGTATCCATAATCACCAAAGTTGTTAGCATCATCAGGGTTTGAACAATCGTCTTTCAAACCATAATAAGTTGATAACCAGCAATCATCTTTGTTGTCATCTAGGAATCTAAAGTTAACTGATGTTGTGAAGTCGTTGTACTCCCATAGGATAGAGGCATTCGCTCTCCATCTAAAGTCTGCTCCACCATCATACCAACCGAATGACTCAGAAGGAGTTGAAGTAGTGCTTTGGGCAAACTCATCTTTAGTGTAATAAACCATGTCAAATCCAGTTGTAAAAGAACCATAGTTTTCAACATCAAAGGAGTAGTTAATCACAAAATCAACACCTGAAACATTTTGCAATGCAGAGTTAACTTGTGAAGTTCTAACAGTTTGCAGGCCACCTGTACCTGTTCTTGTAACAAATGAACAGAAGGTATCATCCTGTAGTGAGGACTCAACGTAACATCTGTTAAGCACAGTTCCAACACCAATTGAACTAAAGATGTTCTCTAATTCAATTTCCCAGAAGTCAAGAGACATGCTTAAACCTTCGATTTGGCTCGGAGTATAAACAACACCGATTGTAGCATTTTCACCTTCTTCAGGATCTAAGAATGGGTTACCACCAACAAATGCTCTAATTTGAGTTGTTGGTTGCTCAGCACCACCAGCAGGAACGCCAGCAGCTAAACAGTTAGCCTGAGTTCCAGCAGTCTGACTTGGGAACTGATCTTTGTTACATGGATCAGTAGCTTGTGGGAATGACTCACCACCACCTTGATATAAGTTTCCAACTGTTGGGGCTCTAAAAGTCTCACCCATTGTTGCCCTAACTAATACATCATCGATAGGTCTCCATCGAATGCCAATTTCACTGGTTGAAGGATTGCCTGGATCATTACTGTTAGGAGTGTATCCAACCATGCCGTTAGCAGAGTAATCAGAGGTTCTAGCTGAAAGTGTAACTTCAAGCTCTTGAGCTCCTGGTACGCCCTCAAGAAGCGGAATATTAACCTCAACAAAGAATTCTTCAACTGAAGTTTTACCTGAAGTTGGCTCTCTGTAGTTAGTCGATGACTTGCCTGAGGTAATTAAAGAATCTGGAGTGTCAACAAAACCAGAGGCTCTTTTCTCAAAACCTGCAGCAAAGTATGCAGTTCCATATGGCATCTCAAACAATGGACCAGAGACCTCAAGCCAATAGTTGTCGCTATCAAAAGCTGAATTTTGATTACCATCGTAACCAACATAATCAACCATAGCATCATATTCAGCTTGAGTGATTCTGCCAGCAGCAAGACCTAAATCTGGACCACCAAAAATATTAAATGGAACACATCCTGAAATTGGTGTCTCAACTGTTCCACATGTTAAAGATCCACTTACAGGATCTCTAAATGAGTCTCCAACGGCCAAGGCCAGGTTTCCAAGATCAACAAAATTCTTTAACTGGCTATCATATTGGGCATCATTGATTTGAGTACCCGCGCTCCAGTTATAAGTGTTACCACCTATATCGAAACTACCGTCTAAACCAAGTCTAATACCAAAGATATCATAATCATATTCATAAATTCTTGGACCTATAGCAATAGACCTAAAACCGAATTCAGTATCTTCATTGAAAACATTAAAATATCCACCACCAGTGGCAAATCTTCCATTGTTCAATTGCCACTGAGGTCCAGCTCCGCCATAGGCTGTCATTGGAACTTGAGCTAACTGATTGTCTCGTCTAGATTTTGTGTAATTAATTTGGACGTATGCTGTAAGGTTGTCAGAAATATCATAATCAGAATATCCATACACTGAATACTGATCAAGTGGATTTTGAACATGGTTAACAGGCGCATAGTTATAACGTCCAGCATTTGACCATGGAATAAAGTCATCCACTGAGGCACCTGATTTGCCGGGCTCTAAATATTTATTTAAAGTGAAATATCTTCCATAGGCTGGGAAAGATGAACCACAAACAAAACTATCGCTAGCCGGAGCAAAGTTACCATATCCAGAGTTTTGTTCTGGACTCGGTCCAAGGTTTGTTGGGGAGTTTTGTGGACCCGTTCCAGAGTTTGGCACGTTAGAACAACCATAATAAGGCTGATTTGCTCTTGGGATTTCTCCAGCCATAATTTCTTCTTGGGCTGCAAATGAAAGACTTAATATGCTAGAAGACTTTTCTGATGTACTTCCAAATTGCATGCTAACAGTATCTTGCTTTCCATAACCAGCTTCATATTCACCGGTGAAAGCTCTCATTTCAAAGCCATCATAATCTTTCTTTGTGATGATGTTAATAACACCGGCAACAGCATCTGATCCGTAAATAGATGATGCTCCATCTTTAAGTATTTCAACTCTTTGAATGATTGATGCAGGGATAGTATTCATGTCAACTTGACCAAATAGGTCTGTTACCCATCTTCTTCCATCAACAAGAACCAAAGTCCTTCCAGCTCCTAGATTTCTAAGAGAAATTTCGTTAGATCCATCACCGCCATTTGTAGCAGTTGTAACTGGTCGAATACCATTACCATCATTGGATGAAATGCTTTGTAAGATATCACCAATGTTGTTAAGACCTGTTCTCTCGATGGCAGCATCAGAGATGATCTCTAATGGCTTGGAGCTATCAAAAACTGATTTCTTAATTTTAGAACCAGTAACAATAACTTCTTCGACATCATCCTCATCGGCATCTTGTGCGAAAGTAGTATTTGGCATAAGGCCTAAAGATAGGACTGCTACCAAAGAAAATTTAATCAATTTAGACATAAAAACTCCCTAAAAGTTTGTTAGTAGACGTAATTGTTGCCATTTTGTTTCAATATGTCAACATTTTTGAGCAATAAGATTTTTAAAAGTTTGCAAAAAAAAAGGGATGCGCTTACATCCCTTTTTAACGTTTTGCTTTCTCTTAGTATGAAAGTGTCATATTTAAGAAAATGTATTGACCAAAAGCATCAAAGTAACCTGGAAAAGTATTACCATTACCTGGCGCTGTACCAGCATCAGAAGTATATCCAGGATCCTCATCGAGCAAATTGTTGATGCCAAATGTAACCATCAAGTTGTCAGTCGCTGAATACTGAAGAGTTACATCCCAATATGTCATTGCATCAAAGTCAATTTTGTTTGAATTAAGATCATCAGTTTCGCCCAAATACCTCATTCCAAGAGAAATATCAGCATTATACTCTGTCATCAATGTGGCTTTGTATTTGCCAGATAGTTCAGGCATTGGATTTTTGCCACATGAACCACCCCAGTTACCTGCACATGAAATTGCTTGTGAGCCCGGAAGCTCAATAATATCAGCTGTATCAAGCATGGTTGTTACGCCCTCTAGAGCAAGCTCACCGTATTGAGTATCCATTGAGTAATCAAAGATAAAATCAAAACCACTAGTAGTTTCTTCACCAATGTTTGTAAGCTGAGCAGAAATATACCCGCCCGTTAACCACAAAGACCCGTTATCAGGTCTTCTATTGATTAAGTTACAGAACTGAGCTTGGCCGGTAGATACACATTTATCTAGAGCGGTCTTGGCGCTAACGCTTCCAATACCATCTTCAACAGTAATATCAAAGTAATCAACAGTTAATGTTAAACCTGGAATAGATTCAGGAGTAATAACAGCACCAATAGTTAGAGACTCTGATTCTTCTGGAGAAACGTTTGGATTTCCACCACCTTTTGTATTGTACTGATCTGCTGGTGAGTTGAGGTCAGTGTTATAGAGGTTTGCAGCTAAACCAGTTAAAGCACATTGTGCTTGAGTTGCAGTAGCAGGATCTCCATTTTGTTGAATGGAACAAGGATCATTATCAAGATCTACTAGGCCATCACTAACAGCTAAATATAATTCTTCGATGTTAGCGTGACGTTGTGCAGTTTGAAAGGAAGCCCTTAATGAAACAGTATCATTAACAGTCCAATATGCACCCAATTTAGTTGAGTCAGTATCATTCCCTGTTGAGTAATCTGCAGTTCTGTATCCAACTTCTACACTTAGATTATCCATCACTGGAATACCTAATTCTAGGAAGAATTCATCTACATCATACTTACCACCAATTGGAAGTGTCGCTCCTCCTGAACCAGATCTATCGCCCATAAGAGTTGGAGTATCAGGTCTAAAGTCGGTTGAAAGTTCTTTTGTTTCAAAACCAGCAACCAATGAAACTGAACCAGGAGCTCCTGGGAGAGTGAACCCTGTATCACCTGTAACGTATCCTGAAAGAATTTTTTGCTTTCCATCACCGTTAATAAAAGTAGATTTAGCTAAGTAATCTTGAGCAGTTTGACCGCTATCAATTACGCCTTGAATTCCGGCATCACCAGGTAATCCACCTTGAAATAGGTTATATGGAACACAGTTTGCATCAATGCCTTGAAGCTTACTAACACAAGTTGGTACGCCAGCAACGCTAATAACGTTAACCGCACGGTTAATTGCTATTACAGAAAGATCGTTCCTGTATTCATTACCATAGTTAACAGCTGAGTTTTGATAATAAATGTCGTATGACCAGTCATCATTAATATCGCCTTTGATTCCTAGAGTTGTGTTATAGCTCTTGTATGTTGTAATGCTCTGTCTAGGGTTACCCTCAACGTTTCTTTTTAAAGAGGTTAATGGTGCGCTGTATCCAAGAATAGTTCCATCAGCCACTGCTGTATTCAAACCATTGATATAAGCTAATGCAGCTGCGCCAGTTGCAAAATCAGGCGCATGTGATCCACCCATTCCTATCCAGTCAGCACAGGCAACTTGGTATTGTTGAGCTGAAAGCAATGCATTATAACAAGGCAATGATTCGATATTGCCGAAAGTACCTGAATATGCGATCTGAGCGTTTGATTCAGATTTCATTGCGGTGAAATCTAAATAAACTTCTGCATTATCAGTAATTTCATATTTTCCAAAGAATCCCATATTCATTCTGTCGTCAGGTCTTTGGAAGAAGTTCGTTGGGTTGTAGTTATATGTTTGACCATCTCTATTAACAAAATCATTTCCTTGCACTTTCCAGTCAACACCAGTAACTGTTGGATCAACATTTACAAATCCACCATTCTTATAACCACTAAAATCAGCCCATCTTCCTGGAGGAATAGTTGATGAACCACCACATCTTCCAATACCACCACTTAGCGCACAAGCACTAATATCAAATTCACCTTGAAGCATTGGTTTTGTATCGGTGTGCTCATAGAAAGCAGTTACATGACCTTTACCATCATTGATGTCACCACCAAAAGCAATTGAAAATTTACCAGTATCACCAGTTTGTACATCTTTAGGAGCATTTTCATAACCATAGCTTCTTTGGAGCTCTCTTAAGCTGCTGATATCATTTTTATGATTGTAAAAACCATGGGAGTAAGCGGCTTTAAACCCTTCAAACTCATCATCTAAGACAAAGTTAACAACACCAGCAACAGCGTCAGAACCATAAACTGATGATGCGCCACCTGTTAACACTTCAACCTTCTTTAAAAGAAGAGTTGGGATAGTGTTTAAATCAGCACAGCTTCCGCCACCAGTAGTTCCGGGGACAAGTCTTCTGCCATTCATCAGAACCAATGTTCTTGAACAACCCAGATTTCTCAAATTAACTGTAGCAGTTCCGTTGGAGCCATTTGAATTAGTAATAGATTGGCCAGGAGAAATTTGAGGCATATCATTAAGATAGTCTTCAACTCGAGTTACACCAGCATCAATTATATCTTGCCCATCGATAACAGCGATTTGAGATGAACTAATAATGTTGGGATCAACAATCCTTGATCCAGTTACAATAACTTCTTCAACATCTTCTTCAGAGTCTTGAGCAATGGCTAAAGGCACAGAAAGAGAGATTACTGCAAAAGCGCTGAATAAATATTTTTTTAAATCAATCATTTAAAATACTCCTAAGTTTTTTATGGTGCGCAAATCTTTACAAGACTTGCTGCAGGGCATCATAACCTTGTTTTCATGAGATTAGAAGTTTTAATGCATAATTATCTATTAGGACTTGCTTCAATTAATTCATTTGATTAAAGATAATTGAACTCATATATAATTAAATCGGTAAAAATTAATACAAGGTATATATAAATAGATGTTAGAAAATAAAAAAATACTAATAGCTGGGCTTGCAAATAAACATTCTATTGCAGCTGGTATAGCTCAAGCAATGCACGCTCAAGGAGCAGAACTAGCTTTTACATATCAAAACGAAAGGTTGAAAGGTAACGTAGAAAAAATTGCAACTGAACTTGGCACTGATTTGCTATTTGAGTGTGATGTTGCATCAGACGATAGCATTACAAGAATGTACCAGGAACTTTCAAAGCAATGGAAGTCTTTTGATGGATTTGTTCACTCAATTGGTTTTGCGCCAGCTCATGAACTAGAAGGTAACTTTGTTGATGTTGCCACTAGAGAGGGTTTTCAGATAGCTCATGATATAAGCTCCTATAGCTTTACAGCCATGGCCAAGGGGGCTAAGCCCATGCTCAATGAAAATGCTGCTCTTCTAACTTTGACTTATTTAGGGTCCATGCAATCACTCCCAAATTACAATGTCATGGGTCTTGCAAAAGCAAGTTTGGAGGCAAATACTAGATTTCTTGCTGCAGCTTTGGGCCCTGATAACATCAGGGTAAATGCTATCTCAGCTGGTCCAATTAAAACCCTGGCTGCTTCTGGGGTTAAAAACTTTAGAAAAATGCTCACAAACTATGCTAACAGGGCGCCCCTTCGCAGAGTAGTCACAACGCGAGAAGTTGGCAATGTTGCAGCATTCCTTTGCTCTGATTTGGCTAGCGGTGTAACTGGTGAAATTACCTATGTCGATGGTGGCTTTAATACAGCCGCCATGTCCATAGAAGAATATACTGATTAATTAGCTGTTAGGTTTTCCAAGCGGACTGTTTGTCCTTGTCTAAAAGTTCGATCAATAAATCCTGAAAATTGCTGAGTTAGATTCTCATTGTAAAAACCTTGGTATTGCTCGATTGCCTCTCCAAGCTCTTCGATTGTCGGCGTGGACTCATTGGAGGACTTAGCCCAATATCTGTCACCATTAAAAGCTTCATTTGAAACCAGAGTCCCAAGAGGTGATTCAAATACTGAGTTGATAATTTCAGGTGGCAGCAGTGAAGAAAATCGTTTAACACCTTTAAAACTTTCTAACGAAAAAGCATTTTCGGCAGGCAGCGCCTTCTCGCCATTGAGGATGCTCTGAGCTTCATTAGCAAAATTATTCATAATCAAATTTGCTTTCTCATTACGAACTTCCTGTATGGCCAAATCAGCAACATCCACAAACGGTCGAACGCTTGGCTGAACTGCCTGTGTCATCATCACAAAAGCATAGCTTTCATTGCCTTCAAAAATCTCTATGTTGTTAGGCAGTAGCGAAGAATCAAATAGTTCTGATGCTGAGATGTCAACAAAGCCTTCTAGCTCCAAAGATTCGATATCTTTTAAACCAGTAACTTTAACTGGGGCATCAATTGCATTGGCTAGGACATTCAAGGCAACCCCTTCAAGCACCAGTGATTCTAATTCTAGGAAATCATCTTGCATCAAAGCCAAGGCTTCAGCCTCAATAAGCTCACTCAATAACTCCTCAGACATTTCTGTTTTTGTTTTAATTTGCGGTTTGATAACTTCAGTTAATTTCAGAATATGTAATGAGTCTGTAAGCTCAATAATTGGACTGATGGAATTAAGCGTCATTGACAAGATTGCATTCTCGAACTCTTCGGGAAATGCATCCCCAGATGATAAACCTAAATCACCGCCGGTATCTTTTGATGCAAGGTCTTCACTGAATTTAGAGACCGCATCTTCAAAAAGAATTTCTTGAGATTGAAGATTCTCAAATATTCTATTGATTGTTGCGAATGCTAGAGCCGAGGTATCATAATTAGATTTTTCAATCATCAGATGTGAAATTCTGTTTTGAACCTGCCCCTCAACATCAATTAAATATTCAGCATATGCCTCATCGATATAATTGTCTGGTACTTGAACTTCATTTTTATATGCATCTTGAGTCAAAATAATATATGAAAAATCTCTTTGCTCTTTGGAAAGAAATAAAAATGGATTGTTGTTGTAAAAATCTTGACCCTCTTCAAGTCCAGCCTCTTGTTGGCTTACTAAAATATTTTTATCCAATTTAATAA
>Ga0181593_10002956_pt1 | contig 15671 bp, 8 predicted proteins | sample 071ome_19_FD_133756 | JGI IMG/M metagenome (GOLD analysis project Ga0181593, IMG submission 133756) | Coastal salt marsh microbial communities from the Groves Creek Marsh, Skidaway Island, Georgia - 071413AT metaG (megahit assembly) | ecosystem: Environmental > Aquatic > Marine > Intertidal zone...
AAAATACCATCGTTGTAGATGGGGCAGTTCTGCAGGATTTCGATAAAGGAGGCTCCCTGATGCGCATGGCCTTCCTTGATCACGGCGCTCAGGTGTTTCATTTCGGTATCAATGGAGCGGGCCACAAACGGGGCACCGGCACTGAGGGCGATCACGCACGGCGACAGGGGTCTATCCACCGAACCTTCTGGCGTTGAAGGTGAGCGAGTACCTACTTTCGATGTCGGCGAGTATTGCCCTTTGGTCAGTCCATAGATCTCGTTGTTGAACAGCAGGATGTTCAGGTCCACGTTGCGTCGCAGGACGTGCAGGGTGTGGTTTCCACCAATACTCAGGGCATCGCCATCACCGGTAATAACCCAGACATCCAGTTCCGGATTGGCCAGCTTGACGCCAGTGGCAAACGAGGGGGCCCGTCCGTGTATGGTGTGGAAACCATAGGTATTCATGTAGTACGGAAACCGCGAGGAGCAGCCAATACCGGAGACAAATACCTGGTTCTCACGGGGGCGGCCCAGTTCCGGCATCAGCTTCTGCACGGTTTTGAGGATGGCGTAGTCACCGCAACCCGGGCACCAGCGAACCTCCTGGTCCGAGGAAAAATCGGCGATGGTTAATTTATCGACTGCCTGATTCATGATCCAGCTCCGTCACTGGTTAAGTTTGGGGTTAGCCGGCCAATTCGGCCGTGATGGCATTGACGATTTCCCGGATCTTGAACGGCTGCCCGGCGACCTTGTTCAGGGGCTTGGCATCGATCAGGAATTCGGAGCGCAGCAATTTGACCAGCTGCCCGGTATTCATTTCAGGGACCAGGACCTTGTCAAAACCTGCCAGCAGCGCTTTCAGGTTGGACGGGAACGGCCACAGGTAACGGATATGGATATGACTGACATCCATGCCCTGCTGGCGGCAACGTTTGACTGCCTGATGGATGGAGCCATACGTGGAGCCCCAGCCCACCACGGCCAGTTTGCCGCTGGTTTCACCCTGGTCAACGTTCTGCAAGGGAATATCCTTGCTGATGCCGTCGATTTTCGCCTTGCGGGTATCTGTCATCTTCTGATGGTTGTCCGGATCGTAGGAGATGTCGCCGGTCTCAAAGCTCTTTTCGATACCGCCAATGCGATGCTCCAGTCCTGGAGTGCCGGGTTTGGCCCAGACGCGGCCCAGGGTTTCCGGGTCGCGCAGGGAGGGCCTGAATCCTTCAGGATCTGTCCGGAATGCCACCGGGAAAGCTTCATAACTGTCCATGTCCGGGATACGCCAGGGCTCGGAAGCGTTGGCAATATAGCCGTCAGACAGCAGCATGACGGGGGTCATGTAGCGGGTGGCAATACGAACAGCTTCTATGGCGACATCGAAACAGTCAGCCGGCGTGCTGGTAGCGATCACCGGCAGGGGGGTATCACCGTGCCGGCCGTAAACCGCCTGCAGCAGGTCGGATTGTTCGGTTTTGGTTGGCAGTCCTGTGGAAGGACCGCCACGCTGGGTGTTTACCACAACCAAAGGCAACTCTGTTGATACGGCCAGTGAAATGGCTTCCGTTTTCAGGGCAATACCGGGTCCTGAACTGGAGGTGATGCCCAGGTTGCCGGCAAAAGAGGCCCCGATGGCTGCACAGACCGCTGCAATTTCGTCTTCGGCCTGGAAGGTGGTGACATCGAATTCCTTGCGGGCCGCCAGGGCATGCAACAGGCTGGAGGCCGGTGTAATCGGATACGAGGCAAACAGCAGGTCGATATCGGCCAGCTGACCTCCGGCGATCAGGCCCCAGGCCAGGCCGGTGGTGCCGTTAATGTCGCGGTACAGACCGGGCTCTGCCTTGGCCTTGGGTACCTTGTAAATTTCGATGCCGCTGGGCAGTTCAGCGGTTTCACCGTAGGCATGGCCGGCATTGAGGGCGGCTATGTTGGCGTTGGCGATGTCCTGGTTCCTGGCAAACTTTTTCTGCAGGTTTTCAATAGTGGCCTGCTTGTCGCGCTCGAACAGCCAGAGGACCAGGCCCAGGGTCCACATATTCTTGCAGCGCAGGGCATTCTTGTGACCCAGGTTGTAGGGTTCAACGGCGGCGATTACCTGACTGGAAATATCCACTTCAAGCACGCGGTAAGCGTCAAGCGTGCCATCTTCCAGCGGGTTGGATTCGTATTTTGCCTTGTTCAGATTCTTGTCATTGAACGCACCTGAATCCGCGATGATCAGGCCGCCCGGGACCACTTCTTTCAGGTTGGCTGCCAGGGCTGCCGGATTCATGGCAACCAGAACATCGATGGCATCGCCGGAGGTGGTGATATCGTCTGAGCCAAAATAAATCTGGAATGCTGATACACCAAAGGTGGCGCCAGCAGGGGCCCTGATTTCCGCAGGGAAGTCGGGGAACGTGGACAGGTCGTTACCGTACAGGGCGGTGTCATCGGTAAAGTTTGCCCCGGTCAGCTGCATACCGTCGCCGGAGTCACCCGCAAAGCGGACAACCACGCTGTCCAGGGTACGGACCTGGCGGCCTGAGTTACTGACGCTTACTGCTTCTGTTTCAACGCTCATTCAATAATTACCAGATGAGATAACGTTAATCGACTGCCGAGTCGGGCGGATCATTGCCCGTCCTGATGTCCACAGAATTATTCAGAGTCTGGAGCTGACTGGATAACTGGATAATACCTGGATAAGAGACACGTGATCGGCGTTAACACCCATTTCCACTATCCCCGGGAAATTGGGGCGCGCATTATAACAATCGCGTTGCCCAGATTGCTAATAAATTTATGAATTCCAAGGGAAATGTGCAGACAATGAGAATAAATGTTCTGCATGGATAAAGTCCCGGAATACAGGCTTCCAGGGGCAGGGACCAAGCCTTGTACTGCCCGTGTGACCTGCATTATCCTTGGACGCTTTTGAGCGCCAGACACTGTCTTTCAGTCTGCTCAGGGCGCCATAACAGACATCTTTCAAAGAAGTAAGGATCGATCATGTCAAACGGCGTTCTGGCTATACTCTCGTTATTACCCATCATTTCCGTCGCGGTTTTCCTGGTCATGCTGCGCTGGCCGGCAAGCCGGGCCATGCCAATCTGTTACGTGGTTGCCGTACTGCTGGCCCTGTTCATCTGGCAGGTGCCCTTTGACCGGGTCATGGCGGCATCCATGAATGGCCTGATTGATGCGCTGGAACTGATATACATTATTTTTGGCGCCATCCTGCTGCTCAATACCCTGCAGGAAAGCGGTGCCATCCGCAGTATTCGCAAGGGTTTTTCGGATATCACCCCGGACCGGCGCATCCAGGTCATTATTATTGCCTGGCTGTTCGGGTCTTTCATTGAAGGATCGGCGGGCTTTGGTACACCGGCGGCGGTGGCCGTCCCACTGATGGTGGGCCTGGGCTTTCCTGCCATGGCCGCCGTGGTATCCGGCATGATAATCCAGAGTACTCCGGTGTCCTTTGGCGCCCTGGGCACACCCATGCTGACCGGTGTCTTTACCGGTCTGGACAATGACGTGGCTGTCGCAGCCTTTGCTGCCGGTGAGGGAATGGATCATTTGCAGCTGGTTTCCTTCATTGCCGCCAAGGTGGCCTTTCTTCATGCCCTGGCTGGCACGTTCATCCCCCTGATCCTGGTCGCTGTCATGACCCGTTTTTTTGGTGCCCGCAAATCCTTCGCTGAAGGCATGAAAGTATGGAAGTTTGCGATTTTTGCGGCCTTTGCCATGACCATACCGTATGTTCTGGTGGCCAGGTTCCTGGGACCTGAGTTTCCTTCACTGTTTGGCGGCCTGATCGGGCTGGCCATTGTGGTGTCTGCAGCACGCCAGGGGTTCCTGATGCCGGACAGTAATGACATCTGGGATTTTCCCGCTCGCAGTGAGTGGGATTCCCACTGGGTTGGCCAGATCGAGATGCAGGAAAAACAGTTCGATGGTCCGGTCATGGGCCTGGTGAAAGCCTGGATTCCCTACATTATCGTGGCGGGTCTGCTGATCCTGACCCGTCTCCCGCAACTGCCCTTCCTGGGGCTGGTTCGCAGCGGGCCGGTTACCATCACCATCAGCGATATCTTTGGCACCTCGCTCGGTCAATCGGTGCAGCTGCTGTATTCACCGGCAGCCCTGTTTATTACTGTGTCAGTGATCACTTTCCTGATTCATGGCATGGACGGTAAATCCTATGCCAATGCCTGGAAGACTTCCGGAAAGACCATACTGTCAGCCGGTTCAGCCCTCGTGTTTACCGTGCCCATGGTACAGGTGTTCCTGAATTCCGATGGCGGCGCGGCCGGCTACCAGCAAATGCCCATAGAACTGGCCGAAGGCGTGGCAGCACTGGCAGGCAATGCCTGGCCATTCTTTGCCACCTTTATAGGCGGGATGGGGGCGTTTGTGGCAGGCAGCAATACGGTCAGCAACATGATGTTCTCCCTGTTCCAGTTTGGTGTGGGTGAGCGCATCGGCGCAGATCCCACCTGGATTGTCGCCCTGCAGGCTGTTGGCGGCGCTGCCGGAAACACCATCTGCGTACATAATGTTGTTGCGGCATCGGCGGTTGTCGGCCTGATTGGTCGTGAAGGCGAAGTGATCCGCAAGACCCTGCTGGTCTTTGTGTATTACGCCCTGTTCACGGGAGCGCTTGGTTACGGCATCATAGCGGCATCCAGTGGTGCGCTGTTCAATATTGGTTATATCATCTCCGCCATGATTGTCCTTGCAGCCATTGCGGTAATCGTCAAATACGGAATCAAACAGGATGAGGCTTCTGCCTGAGTCCAATCACTGAAGTTACGCCATGTCAAAGAAAGAAGAGCAACGCAAGATAAAAGAAGAGAAACAGGCTGCAGCCAAACGCAAGCAGCAGATCAATGGCATGCTTATAAAAGCGGCAGTGGTCATTCTCGTGCCATTGGCCCTGTTTGTGTTCTATCAGGGATTGTTTAGCGGTCCGCCCTCCTTGCCTCCGAGCCAGGTAGGGGAAGCTGATCATGTGCGTGGGGCACTCGACTCCAATGTCACGATTACGGTATATGCAGACTTTCAATGTCCTGCCTGTCTGACAGAAACCCAGGTCATTGCCAGGGCCTGGCCGCAGATTCAGGACCGGGCCAGGGTGGTATACCGCTACTTCCCGCTGGATACCCACCGACATTCTTTCCAGGCTGCCCGCTATGCCGAAGCGGCGGCCATGCAGGACAGGTTCTGGGAAATGCATGACCTGCTGTTTGCCAACCAGCAGGCCTGGACCAATGTGGATGACCCCACACTACTCTTTGACGGTATTGCCGAACAGTTGAGTCTCGACCTGGACAGGCTGCATGCTGACATGGAACTGCCGGAAGTACGGGCCAAGATTATTGCCGACCAGCAGGGGGGCATCTCCGCCGGCGTACGCAGCACTCCTGCCATGTTTATTAATGGCCAGATGGTTGCCAACCCCCAAACGGCAGGTAGATTAATAGAGTTAGTAGCAGAGGCTGGATCACTGTAACCAGGCTGGCCATTCATCAAGTCAGCTGTAGCTACTGCTGTCTCAAACTTTCAAGCAACTCAAAGTTGGCGTAGCCGTCGGTGGGTATGCCGGCTTTTTCCTGATAAGTGCGCACAGCAGCGCGGGTCATGGAACCCATGATGCCGTCAGATGTGCCGGTATCGATACCTTGCGCATTGAGCAGTTCCTGCAGTTCGATCACTTCAGTACGGCTCAGTGGACGCTCTTCCTGGGGAGGCATGAAACGGATGTCGCCGCCACCCACAAAACGATCAGCCAGGTGGCCAACGGAAATGGCGTAAAACGTCGAACGGTTCCACACCATGGTGGTGCGATAATTCTGATACACCAGGAAGGCGGGACCCTTGGCGCCTGCAGGCAGCACGATGGAACCCAGCATGTCGGCATTGCCCAGTGCGCTGCCATCGGCTTTTTTAATGCCAAGCCTGTTCCAGTCGGTAACTGTTTTACGGGTAGTGGTGCCGGTCTGGGTGAAATCAAAACCATCCGGAAGTATCACTTCACGCCCCCAGCGCTCATCACCTTCCCAGCCGTTGCTCGACAGGTAGTTGGCCGCTGAGGTCATGACATCAGCGACACTGTTCCAGATATCGATACGGCCGTCACCGTCTCCATCCTTGGCATAATTGTAAAACGTTGAAGGCATGAACTGGCACTGGCCCATGGCGCCAGCCCACGAACCCGTCATTTTGTCAGCCTCGATATGGCCTTCTTCTATGATGCGTAATGCCGTCAGCAGTTCCTTGCGGAACATGTCACTGCGGCGGGGATCATAGGCCAGGGTTGCCAGGGCATTGATGACGGAAAAGCCGCCGGTGAAATCCCCGAAATTGCTTTCCAGGGCCCAGAAGGAGACGAGGTAGTGGGGCTGCACGCCGTAGTCCCGCTGGATTTTCCTGAACAGATCAGCATGTTCTTCCAGTAACTCTTGTCCACGTTTGATGCGTGCCTCACTCATGCGGTTGCGCATGTAGCCGGTGAAAGTCTGGACAAATTCAGGCTGGCTGCGATCCAGTTCCAGCACCCGGGGCAGGGGTTCCTCCACCAGGGCGAAAGCGGCCTCGATGGTGGAAGGGCTGATCCCTGCAGCCAGTGCTTCAGTCCGCAGGTCCAGCAGCCAGTCGGCAAAGGATTGTTCCTGGGCAAGGGAAGGGAGTGACACTGACAGGATGATCAGCAGGGAACTCAGGCGTAGTGTTTGTAAAATTCCAGTCATGCTCTTGTTCGCAATGGGGCAGTCAGGGATCACTGCCATTCAAATTTGTAGCCGACCGCGTACAGGGAATGGATCAGTTCCACGTCCGGCAGTTTTTCGGCGATTTTCTTACGCAGCTTCTTGATGTGGCTGTCGATGGTGCGATCACTGACCACGCGGCCATCATTATAGATTTTGTCCACCAGAACACTCCGGGAAAAAATTCTGCCGGGCTGGTCAGAGAGGACCTTGAGTAATTGGAACTCCACCGCTGTCAGGTTCAGGTCCTGACCATTGATGGTGGCTTTGTAGGTGTGCACATCGAGGATGAGTCCCTTGTCAGACAATTTTTCGGTGCTGTCGCTGCGGCGAAGGACCGCTTTCACCCTGGCCACCACTTCACGTGGGCTGAAGGGTTTGCAGATGTAATCGTCGGCGCCCAGCTCCAGTCCCAGCAGACGGTCAATTTCCTCAACCTTGGCGGTGATCATGATGATGGGCAGGCTGGAACTTTTACGGACATCCTTGCAGATATCCACGCCTGTTTTGCCCGGCAGCATAAGATCCAGCAGGATAATGGTGGTACTGTTGTTGGCGAGCCATTCTTCCACTTCCGTACCATCATGGATGACATGCGTGTCGAAACCACTTTGAGCCAGATAGTCCTGAAGCAGGGACGCAATCTTGGCTTCATCTTCAACGATCAATACATGCTGATTCATTATTGGGCATCCTGTGTTCTGATGGGCTAGTCTAAATCGGGAGTCTGGCCGGGGCAAATAATGCTGTGCACCTGACTCTGTACCTGTCTCTATAGACAGGGCAATTCAATGGAGAGTTTCAATCCGCCAAGACTGGAATGCGAAGCAGTGATGGTGCCTTCATGAGCCTCAACAATGTTTTTACATATCGCCAGGCCCAATCCGGACCCCCCTTGCGTGCGGTTGCGTGAGCCGTCCACCCGGTAGAGGCGGTCAAACAGCAGCGATAAATTCTCGTCGCTGACACCGGGTTCGGAGTCATACCACTCAATCAGAACCTTGCGCAATTTGTAGGTAAAGGCGATCACCAGTTCACCGCCATCATTCGTATAGCGGCAGGTATTCTGGTACAGGTTGTCGAATAGCTGCAGCAGGCGGTTTTCATCACCGATGATGGGGATGTCGTCGCCATCCAAAAAGCCGTTGAAGGAGACGGTCTGCTTGATCTTGTGTCTGTCCAGCAAATGCTGGTTGATACTGGCGGACATTTCAAAGACTTCATTCAGGTCGATCTGGGTTTTCTGGTAAATCAGCGCCCCCTGGTCTGACATCGACAGCTCGTGCAGATCGTTGACCAGCGCATTCAGATGCACCACTTCGTGATGCAGGGAGTTGATCGTTTCGGGATTAATGGGGCGTATCCCATCCTGGATCGACTCCAGTTCACCCTGCAGGATGGACAAGGGCGTGCGCAGCTCGTGGGAAATGTCTGCTATCCATTGCTGGCGGGCCTTGCGGTTCTGGTCCAGCGTATCAGCCAGGGAATTGAAATCGACGGACAGCTGGGTCAGTTCGTCAGAACCTTTCACCGGGATGCGTGAATCATAGTCACCGTTAGCCAGTCGCCGGGTGCCATGAACCAGTTCCCGGATAGGACGAACCATGAAGGTGGACAAGGGAAAGGCGATCAATGCAGAAATAAAACCCAGTAAAAGTGCGAACAGGAAAAACGTATTTTTCTGCTGCTCAGTGAACAGCAGGTCGGCCTGTTCAGAAAGCACCTGTCGACTGGTCACGGCCAGGTAGCCAACGGTTTCGCCTCTCACGATAATCGGGTTCAGGTTGGCCTCGGGCATGGCTTCAGAACTGCCCCAGATAATGGACTGGTCGGCATCCAGCAGAGCAAGGTAGGGGCGGGCAGGGGAATATTCCGAGGTGTAGTACCAGTCGTTGGGTGTGAACCCGATAGGCGGCCCCGGTCGCTGCTGTATACCACCGCGGGCGTTGGCGATGGGATCGACGGCGCTCTCGATACTTTCTGCAATCAGGTCGCTGAATTTCTGGAAGTCCTCACGGATCGGATCCCAGGAACCGGTATGCTTGTAAAAGTTTTTCAACCCGTCCACCAGGGCAGGGACCTGGCGCTCTTCGATCCGGGAAACATATTCCAGAAAACCCCGGTCAAAACTGTAGCGTCCGGTGCTGTACATCGCCATGTACACAATCAGGTGTGCCGACAGCATGGCGAAAAACAGTTTGTATTTGATGCTCAAGCCCATGTTTTACTTTTTATCCTGGCATGGAATGTGGTCTGATCAGGTCGGACAGGCTACTATACAAGGTAAATCAGGACAGGTGAGTTATGAATGATTACCTGCTTCTGATGTTTCATAATATTTGCACATTAAATCTGCGCAAATGCTGGTTTTATCGGTGTTTGAGCGCAGTTATCCTTTATATAACACATGGCATTTGAAGGCTTTCATCCCGTTACCCGGGCCTGGTTTGAAACACAACTGGGCGAGCCGACACCTGCCCAGCAGGACGCCTGGCCAGCCATCCGGCAGGGTAGAAATACGCTGATTGCAGCACCCACCGGCAGCGGTAAAACGCTGGCCGCCTTTTATGTGTCCATCGACAGGTTGATCCAGGAGGCATTGCAGACTGGACTGGAGCCCTGCACCCGGATTATCTATGTCTCGCCACTCAAGGCCCTGAGCAACGATATCCACCGCAACCTGGAAAAGCCCCTGGCGGAAATTGGCGCAATGCTGGAAGAAGCCGGATTGCCGGCTGCAGATATCAAGGTGGCGGTCAGAACCGGTGACACCTCCCCGTATGAGCGTCAGCAAATGCTCAAGTCTCCCCCCCATATCCTGGTGACCACACCCGAATCCCTGTACCTGCTGCTGACCAGCAGGGGTGGAAGACAGGTACTGCAGACAGCAGACACCCTGATTGTGGATGAAATCCACGCCATGCTGGGAGACAAGCGAGGCGCCCACCTGGCGCTGTCTGTCGAGCGGCTCGAAAGACTGATAGGCAGTGCTTTGCAGCGTATCGGTCTTTCCGCCACACAGAAGCCCATTGATGAAGTAGCCAGATTTCTGGTCGGCAGGCATCAAGTACACGATGGGGTTGCTGATTGCGTCATCGTGGATGCGGGTCATCGTAAATCCCTGGATCTGAGTATTGAGGTACCTGGCTCGCCGTTGTCAGCGTTGATGAGCAACGAGGTCTGGGAGGAGTTGTATGAGCGCCTGGTCCAGCTGGTTGAGTCCCATCGCACGACCCTGATTTTTGTAAATACCCGACGCCTTGCTGAACGCCTTGCCCTGTCTCTGGGTGAACGCATCGGTGAGGATGTGATCAGCTCTCATCACGGCAGCATGAGCAAGGAGCACCGGCACCAGGCAGAGCAGCGACTTAAAAATGGCCAGCTTCGCGTGCTGGTGGCAACAGCGTCCATGGAGCTGGGTATCGACATTGGCTCGGTCAATCTTGTTGTCCAGTTTTCCTCGCCCAAAAGTATTGCGGCGTTCCTGCAGCGAGTAGGCCGAAGCGGTCACCAGGTGGGCGGTGTCCCCAAAGGTATCCTGTTTCCGTTGACCCGGGATGACCTGGTGGAGTGTACAGCCCTGGTGGACAGTGTCTGGCGGGGTGAGCTGGACAAGTTATGCATCCCGGAAAAGCCTCTGGATATTCTGTCCCAGCAGATAGTGGCGGAAGCCGGTGCCAATGAACATGAAGAACAGGGGCAGGATCTTGATGAGCTGTTCGAATTGTTCAGCCGGGCCTGGTCTTACCGCACATTGGAAAGAAGCGAATTCGATCAGTTGGTGGCAATGCTGGGCGAAGGTTACAGCTCTCGGCGGGGGCGTCGTGGTGCGCTTCTCCACCTGGATCTAGTCAACAACCGTATCCGACCCCGCAAGGCGGCGCGACTGACAGCGCTGACCAACGGGGGTGCCATCCCTGACATGTTTGAATATCAGGTGGTACTGGATCCCGAGGACGTGGTGGTCGGATCGCTCAATGAGGATTTTGCCCTGGAGTCATTACCGGGCGATGTCTTTACGCTTGGAAATCACAGCTGGCGCATGCTCAGGGTCGACGGCCTGAAAATCCGGGTGGCTGATGCCCAGGGTCAGGCGCCAACCATACCGTTCTGGTTTGGGGAAGGACCCGGGCGCACCCGTGAGTTGTCCGAATCGGTTTCCCGGTTGCGGCAAATCATCCGGGAAGCACTTGATGATTCGCCAGACACTGCGGCCGCTTACCTGACTGACAGGCTTGGCCTGAATTTTTCGGCAGCCGAACAACTGGTGCAGTACCTGAAAACCGGCAGTGATGCACTGGGGGTCATGCCGAGCCGGGACTGCATTGTCATGGAACGCTTTTTTGATGAAGTGGGTGACATGCATCTGGTCATTCATTCGCCGTTTGGCAGCCGCATGAACCGGGCCTGGGGGCTGGCGCTGCGCAAGCGATTCTGCCGCAGCTTCAATTTTGAATTACAGGCTGCGGCCAATGAAGACAGCATCGTGATTTCACTGGGGCCAGTACACAGTTTTGCGGTGGCGGATGTGTTCCAGTTTCTCAAGGCGGCTACCGTACGGGACGTCTTGGTCCAGGCCTTGCTGGATGCACCGATGTTTGAGGCCCGCTGGCGCTGGAATGCCACCCGGGCTCTGGCCATCCAGCGTAACCGGAACGGGCAGCGCGTGCCGCCACAGTTCCAGCGTATGCAGGCAGAAGACCTGGTGGCCCAGGTGTTTCCTGATCAACTGGCCTGCCTGGAAAATATTACCGGCAACCGGGAGATTCCTGACCATCCCCTGGTGCAGCAAACCATCCATGACTGTTTAACCGAAGCGATGGATATTGATGAGCTGATTGAGCTGCTTGATGCCATGGCCGGCGATCGCCTGGAACTGGTGGCCAGGGATTTACGGGAGCCATCACCTTTTGCCCAGGAAATTATCAATGCCAGGCCCTATGCATTCCTGGATGATGCCCCGTTTGAGGAAAGGCGGACCAACGCCATCCGCAACCGCAGCTGGCTGGACCCGGCTGAGACGGAGGACTTCAGCAGTCTTGACCTGGCCGCGATAGAGCGGGTCCGGGAAGAGGCCTGGCCCTGGATCCGCTCTGCCGATGAATTGCATGATGCCCTGCTCGTCATGGGGTGCATGACGGACCTTGAAATCACGGAAGGCATAGAAGGGGAAAATTACCGTGTCTACCTTGAACCCCTGCTGCAGGAGAATCGGGTGACCCTGGCCACCCGCGGTGACACTCGTCTGTGGATTGCTGCCGAGCGGATTGCCTGGTTCCGGCAGCTGTCTGCGGATTTTATGTTTGCGCCTGATCTGGAAGTGGCTGAAAAGCTTTCATCCCAGGTGCCTGATTCACCTGAAGCGGTCCTGGTAGAACTGATTCGCGGCCGGCTCGAATGCCTTGGTCCGGTAACATCAGCCAGGCTTGCCGCAGACCTGGGATTTCCCGGGAGTGACATCGATTTCGCCCTGGGCAGACTGGAGACCGAAGGCTTTGCCTTTCGGGGTCATTATTCGCCTTTGGTACCAGGTGCAGCTGAATCCGGTGAAGAGTGGTGTGAGCGCCGTTTGCTGCAGCGCATTCACCGATACACCATAGATGCCCATCGCGAGAGCATCAAACCTGTTTCCCTGCAGACGTACATGCAGTTTCTATTCCGCCTGCATGACATCCGTGAGGTATCTGACCAACCGGCAGCGTTCACACCGGTCGGACAGGAAGCGTTGCAGCGTATCCTGCAAACACTGGATGGCATCAGTGCGCCGGCAGCAGCCTGGGAGAGTGAAATACTGCCGGGTCGGTTGCCAGGATATGAACCTGGCTTGCTTGACCTGTTGTGTCTCAGTGGAAGGGTTACCTGGGGTAAATACCTGTCAGGGAGTGCGTCCAGGGCAGGGCGGGATGGGATGGAGGCCAGTCGCAAGGCCGGGCCGGTAAAAACGACCCCCATCAATATCATTCAGCGCGAAAATCTGGCGCTTTGGCAGTCACTCGCCGGCGGTTTGGAGGGGCAGTCCCCCGGCAGTGATGGGCGTGTGGTTATGGACATCCTGGCGACCCGGGGAGCCAGCTTTTTCAGTGACCTGGTTGCCGGCAGCGGACTGCTCAGGACCCGGGTGGAAGATGCCCTGGCCGAACTGGTCAGTCATGGCCTGGTGACCAGTGACAGTTTCTCGGGTATCCGGGCATTGCTGGTTCCGGCGCAAAAGAAACAGCGCAAGGACCGGCATGGCCGAAGGCGTCCCATGATGTATGACATCGAAAATGCCGGCCGCTGGACACTAGCTCATCACGCAGGTGAAGGGGATGATGAGACTTCGGAGCTGGATGATGCCAAGCTGGAGAAGCTGGTCGGTATATATCTTGACCGTTGGGGCGTGGTGAGCCGGAAAATCCTTGAGAAAGAAACCCGGTCGCCACCCTGGCGGCAGTTGCTGTTGAAGATGCGACGTATGGAGCTGCAGGGCAAGCTGCGGGGTGGGCGGTTTATTGCCGGCATTGGCGGGGAGCAGTTTGCCCTGCCGGAAACGGTGAAGTCCCTGAGAAATCTGGCCCGGGACATCCAGGATCAGCCTGAAGATACTGTAAGCCGTGTGGTCATCAGTGCCGCCGATCCCCTGAATCTTGTCGGTGTTATTCTGCCCGGCAGAAAAATCCCGAGCCTGACCAAAAATCGTCTGCTGTTTGAAAATGGCCTGCTTGTGGCTGCTCTGGAGAAAGATGAGGTGAATCTGCTAAGACCCTGTTTCGATGATGACCTGGAACGTTACAGGAAAGCGCTCCAGGAAAAGCGGGTATCCAGGCATCTCAAGGCCTATCTGTAAACCCGGATGATTTGTAGTGACAGTTTGAACCGGTTCGCATGGGTGGAACCAGGTCGGCCTGGACCTGTTTCTGCGGCTTGAAATATTTTTTACCGAACGTGCTGATATTGTGAAACAGGTTGTGTCAGAAAATAAAATTATTAAATAAAATCATGGCATAAGAGCGACTTTAATAGTATTTTGGCAAGAATGTACACCCGCCATTTGGCACGGGAAAAGTGTTTCAAGACATTCCGGCAAAATCGGAATTTGAAGTAAAACCGCCGTTACACCAAGAATTATCAGTATAGATAATTAAAGGAGTCTTGATGAAAAGGCATGAGAGGGATTCATCCCTTGACTGGAATATTGAGCAGATCGAGTTAAAAGGATTTTCTCGTAGTCTCACTGAAATCGAATTCCTGCTGCTCATCCTTGTTATCCTCTACTACGTAGTGCCAGGTACAGTGATCCTGCACCCGTTCCTGATGACCGTGTCCATGCTGCTTTATGCGGTATTCGTTCTCGGTTTCAACTATGTCAACCTGGATACCCCGCAATACTCCTGGAAACTGGCTATTGAAACCTGGGTGATGATTGTCTTTATCACGTGGGTCCTGTGGAACACCGGCAATGTAAACAGCCCGCTGCTGAACCTTTACCTGTTGGTCATCATTTCCAGTGCCATTGCACTGGACAAGATAACGACGACGCTGGAAATTATTCTTATCTTTGCTTTTTACGTGTTCCTGGCATTCAAGAATGGCATGGAAACGGATATCGCCAGTTTCAGTCAGCTGATGATCTATTTCTCGCCTTTTGTGCTGGTGGCCTATATCACCACCATGCTGGCCTCGGATGTTCACTACGGCAAAATGATGTTCAAGGCGCTGTCAGAAACCGATGAGATGACCAACCTGCTGAACAAGCGCTCATTCATTCCAATGTTCAACAAGGCTGCTGAAGTGGCCCTGAAATACAACCAGCCCCTGTCTGTCATTATGATCGATGCTGACAACCTCAAGGAAGTGAATGACAAGCACGGTCACAAGGCTGGCGACAAGCTGATTATTTCCATGGCCAACACCATCGAGGACTGTCTGCGCACTTCGGACATCATTTGTCGGTTCGGCGGTGATGAATTCGTGGCGCTCCTGCCTCAACTACCGGCCCAGCGTGCCCTGAAAACCGGTGAGCGCCTGCGCAGCGCCGTGGAAAACACCTCATTTGATGTTGACGGGAAAGCCATCAGCTCCACGGTCAGTATCGGTATCGCGACCTACCCGGATGAGGTCAATAACGTCTATGATCTTCTGGATCTGGCCGATGAGGCCCTTTACGAATGCAAGCGTGCCGGCCGCAACAACGTCATCAATTACGGCACAATCAAGTCTGTCAGCAAGGTTGAACAGGGTCGTCCCGGAAACAAGTTTGACCTCAAGCCGGGAAAATCCCGAAAAACCGATATGCCCCGCAACTGATCCTGTTGCCAGCCTGACAGAACCGTTGGGCTGGCCAATCAGGTGTCACCGCTTAACTCATAGCCAGTAAAACTTTCAGCGTTCCAGGTGAGCTGGCCCGTTCAATGGCCTCGACACCCTGGTTTAGCGGGTATTCCGCCTGGATCAGTCGGGCCGGGTCCAGGGCTTGCGATGCCATCACGTCGACCGCCTTGTCCATTGGCCCGCAGCGTGAACCGATCAGTGTGATTTCATTGACGACCAGGGGCGATGGGTTGAACTCAAGAGGTGCCTTGTAGGTGGACTTGAGGACCAGTGTTCCACGCGGCGATGTCAGGGCCATGGCATCGGCAAAACCTGACGGACTGCCCGTGGCTTCAACGACAACCTGAAACTGACTGTCTGGCAGGGTGGTGAGATAGTTGTCTACCGGGTGCGGTAAGACGTTTGCCCTTTCCGGGTGATGTCCAATCAGGGTGACGTTAAGCCTGGCCTCGGCCAGACTGGCGGCGATCAACAGTCCCAGTTTGCCGTCGCCGATGACCGCGACCGGGTCGGCCTGTTTGAAGGGGATCTGTTCCTGGATTTCCAGGGCCGCAGCCAGCGGTTCGGCAAACGCTGCCTGGTTGTCAGTTACCTTGTCAGGCAGAACAACCAGGTTATGAGTCGG
>Ga0181593_10002957_pt1 | contig 15671 bp, 14 predicted proteins | sample 071ome_19_FD_133756 | JGI IMG/M metagenome (GOLD analysis project Ga0181593, IMG submission 133756) | Coastal salt marsh microbial communities from the Groves Creek Marsh, Skidaway Island, Georgia - 071413AT metaG (megahit assembly) | ecosystem: Environmental > Aquatic > Marine > Intertidal...
TCTATCGCGAGGGCCTGATGGCGACCCACGACGCCACCGAGGGCCTGCGAGCGTTCATCGACAAGCGACCCGCCAACTGGGAGAACCGCTGAGCATGAGTACCGCTGACATCATCAAGCGCTGCGAGGCGCTCTACGAGGACCTCCACTTCAGCGCCGCGCGCGAGTGGAAGGCGGCCGACCCGTCACGCAAGGTGATCGGCTACATGCCGGTCTACGTGCCCGAGGAGCTGATCCACGCCGCCGGCATGCTGCCGCTCGGCATCATGGGCGGGGGCGACCAGATGGAGGTGATCCACGGCGACGCCTACTACCAGAGCTACATCTGCCGCATCCCGCGCTCGACCATCGAGCTCGGCATCGCCAAGCGCCTCGACTTCGTCGACGGCATGCTGTTCCCGAGCATCTGCGACGTGATCCGCAACCTCTCCGGGATGTGGAAGCTGATGTTCCCCGAGACCTACGTGCGCTACGTCGACGTGCCGCAGAACTACCGCGACGACATCGGCGGCGCGTTCTACCGGCAGGAGATGCAGGAGCTGCTCGAGGCGCTCGAGGAACTGGGTGGGCGCAAGGTCGGGGAAGAGGACCTGCGCGCATCGATCACGGTCTACAACGAGAACCGTGCGCTGGTCCGTGACCTCTATCGCATGCGCGCGGAGACGCCGTGGCAGGTGCCGAGCGCCGAGGTCTACCTGCTCAGCCGCGCCGGGCTGGTGCTGCCGGTGGAGGAGCACAACGCCATGCTGCGCGACTACCTCACCTCGGTCGTCGACGAGGAGCGCCCGATCAAGGACAACTGCCGCATCGTCATCAACGGCTCGTTCTGCGAGCAGCCACCGCTGAACCTGATCAAGTCGATCGAGATGTCCGGCTGCTACATCGTCGACGACGACTACTGCCTGGTGAACCGCTGGTTGAAAGAAGAGGTGCCGACCGAGGGCGACCCGCTCGGCAACCTGGCCAGCGCCTTCCTGCACAAGTCGGCGGACACCGCGGCCAAGTACGCCGAGACCGAGGAAGACGTCGGCGCGCAGCTGGTCGAGATCATCAAGGACACCAAGGCCGAGGGCGTGATCTTCGCCGCACCGAGCTTCTGCGACCCGGCACTTCTGTGGCGCCCGATGCTCGCCGACAAGATCTCCGAGCACAACGTGCCGTACATCTCGTTCAAGTACGCGGAGAACTCCGGGCAGATGGCGCCGATCCGCGAACAGGCCGGCACCTTTGCCGACTCAATCAAGCTGTGGAGCTGAGACCATGAGCAATGCGAACCAGACCGAGGTGATCAAGGAACCCTCGATGATCATGCAGAAGGAGCTCATCGCCAGCAATTACGAGGCGCTCACTTCCGCGCACGAGAACGGCAAGAAGGTGGTCAGCACCTTCGTGCCGGGCAACCTCAACGAGCTGATCCGCTGCTTCGACCTGCTCAACAACCTGCCGGAGATCAACGCGATCAACAACGGCATGCGCAAGAAGAGCGGCGGCATGATCATGGACGCCGAGAAGTCCGGCCACTCCGAGGACGTCTGCACCTACGTCAAGTCGGACATCGGCATGATGAGCCAGGGCAACATCGCGCCCAACGGCAAGCCGATGCCGCGCCCCGACGTGCTGCTGCTCTCCTACACCGGCTGCTACACGTTCATGAAGTGGTTCGAGCTGCTGCGCCACGAGTACAAATGCCCGACGCTGATGCTGCAGGTGCCCTACCAGGGCGACGGCAAGATCACGCCGAACATGATCAGCTACGTCGTCAAGCAGCTCAAGGAGGTCGTCATCCCCGGTCTCGAGGAGGTCTCCGGCGTCAAGTTCGACATCGACCGGCTGCGCGAGATGATGGCGCGCTCGGCGCAGGCCGAGGACAACCTGGTCTGGGTGCTCGAGTCGTCGAAGCACAAGCCGAGCCCGATCGACGCCTACTTCGGCGCGGTCTATTACATGGGCCCGATCTTCACCGCGTTCCGCGGCACCCAGCAGGCGGTCGAGTACTACAACGTGCTGCGCAAGGAGATCGAGGAGCGCATCGCCAAGGGGCAGGGTCCGATCACCCCCGAGGGTGAGCAGACCGACCAGAGGTATCGCCTGGTCGTCGAGGGCCCGCCCAACTGGACCAGCTTCCGCGAGTTCTGGAAGCTGTTCTACGACGAGGGCGCGGTCGTCGTCGCCAGCACCTACTCCAAGGTCGGCGGTCTCTACGACCAGGGCTTCCGCCACGATCCGGACAACCCGCTCGAGTCGCTCGCCGAGTACTGCCTCAAGTGCTACACGAACAACAACATGCCGCAGCGCGTGGACCTGATCGAGCAGTACATGAACGAGTACGAGGCCGACGGCTTCCTGACCAACTCGATCAAGAGCTGCAACAGCTTCGCCGCCGGCGAGCTGCTGATGATGCGCGAGATCGAGAAGCGCACCGGCAAGCCCGGTGCCTTCATCGAGACCGACCTCGTCGACCCACGCTACTTCTCGCACGCCAACGTCAAGAACCGGCTCGAGAGCTACTTCCAGATGATCGAACAGCGGCGTGGCGGCTCCAAGCCGGTCGCGGCCTGAGGAGGTCCACATGAAGTGTTTCATCGGCATCGACCTCGGCTCGACCACCACCAAGGCGGTGGTCATGGACGAGCAGGGGCGCCAGGTCGGGCGCGGCATCACCAACTCGCGCTCCAACTACGACACCGCCTCCGCGGTGGCCAAGCAGGAGGCGTTCATCGACACCCGGCTGACGCTGTTCCGCCGCGAGCTCGACGGCGTCGCCGGTCTCGAGGGTCAGGTCGAGGAGCTGATCGAGGGCCTCGAGCGCAACTTCCGCCTCGAGCAGTTCCTCGAGCAGCTCAAGGACCTGCAGGAAACCTGCCTGAACAACGGCGACGACCTGCGTTTCGCCAAGATCCGCAAGGCGCTCGGCGACGCCATCGACGAGACCTTCGTGCGCCTGCGCGAGAAGCTGGTGGAGCTCTACGCACCGGGCGCCGAGCGCAAGTCCGACTTCTTCCGCGACCTCGCCGGGTCGGTCTACATGCAGCTCTCCGAGGCGGTGGCCGAGGAGTCGGGCGTGCCGTTCGATGCCATGCTCAACGTCTACGACAAGTCGATCATCGAGGTCGAGAACCGGCCCCCGGCCGGCGACATGAGCGGCAAGTTCCTGCGCGCGCTGCACCGCGTGATGACCGAGGAGGACCACGCGTTCAAGGCCACCGAGGAGTCGGTCGCCGCGCCGGTCAAGTCGGCGCTCGACATCGAGCTCGACGAGACCTACGTGGTCGGCACCGGCTACGGGCGCGTGCGGCTGCCGTTCCCGAAGGAGCACATCCGTTCGGAGATCCTCTGCCACGGTCTCGGCGCGCACCTGATGTACCCGAACACGCGCACCGTGCTCGACATCGGTGGCCAGGACACCAAGGGCATCCAGGTCGACGACAGTGGCATCGTGGTCAATTTCCAGATGAACGACCGCTGCGCGGCCGGCTGCGGGCGCTACCTCGGCTACATCGCCGACGAGATGAACCTCGGCCTGCACGAGCTCGGCCCGCTGGCGATGAAGTCGACCAAGAACGTGCGTATCAACTCGACCTGCACGGTGTTCGCCGGCGCCGAGCTGCGCGACCGCCTCTCGCTCGGCGAGAAGCGCGAGGACATCATGGCCGGCCTGCACCGCGCGATCATCCTGCGCGCGATGTCGATCCTGTCCCGTTCCGGCGGCGTCGAGGACGAGTTCACCTTCACCGGTGGCGTCGCCAAGAACGAGGCCGCCGTCAAGGAGCTGCGCAAGCTGATCGAGGAGAACTACGGCGAGCGCACCATCAACATCAACCCGAACTCGATCTACACCGGGGCGCTGGGCGGCGCGGAATTCGCCCGACGCGCGGTGATGGAGGCAGCGTAATGGCAATCACGGCAGGCATTGATCTGGGGACCGGCGCGGTCAAGACCGTGCTGTTCAGGGTCGACGGTGGCGACGTGGAGTGGCTGGCCAAGCGCACCGACCGCATCCGCAACCGCGACCCGCTGCAGCTCGCCCGGCGCGCCTTCGACGAACTGCTCGAGGCGCACGGCATGCAGGAGGGTGACTTCGACTACATCGCCACCACCGGCGACGGCGAGAACGTCGCCTTCTCCACGGGCCACTTCTTCTCGATGACCACCCACGCGCGCGGCGCGATCTTCCTCGAGCCGGAGGCACGCTCGGTGCTCGACATCGGTGCGCTGAACGGCAAGGCGATCAAGGTCGACGAGCGCGGCAAGGTGCTCTCGTACCGCATGACCAGCCAGTGCGCATCCGGCTCCGGACAGTTCCTCGAGAACATCGCGCGCTACCTCGGGATCGCCCAGGAGGAGATCGGCCCGCTGTCGAAGCAGGCCGACGACCCGGAGACGGTGTCGAGCATCTGCGCGGTGCTCGCCGAGACCGACGTCATCAACATGGTCTCGCGGGGCATTTCGGCACCGAACATCCTCAAGGGCATCCACCTGTCGATGGCCGGGCGCCTGGCCAAGCTGCTCAAGGTGATCAAGGCCGGCGAGGGCGTGACCCTGATGACCGGTGGTCTGGCGCTCGACGAGGGGCTGGTCGCCGCGCTCAACGAGGCGCTGGTGGCGCAGAAGCTCAAGCTCGACGCCAAGGGCCATCCCGACTCGATCTACGCCGGCGCGATCGGTGCGGCGATCTGGGGCGCATTCCGTCACGAGAAACTGCAGCAGCAGGGCGGCCTGGCCAAGGCCTCCTGAGGCGGCCTGGCAGCGAACAGGAGCAAGCATGTCCAACATTGACATCACGATTCGCCCGCTGACCGTCGATGACCTCGACGCGGTGGTGGCCGTCGACCGGCGCACCAGCGAGGTCTCGCGGCGCGGTTTCTTCGAGAAGTGGATCAAGGCCCGCGCGCGCGACGAACGCACCTTCGTCGCCCTTGCCGCATGCGCCGACGACCAGCTGGTCGGTTTCGCGCTGGCGCACATCCTCGACGGCGAGTTCGGCGGCGCGGCGACGGTCGCGGTGCTGGATGCGCTGACCGTCGACCCGGACCGCAAGGCGGGCGGCATCGGCCATGCGCTGATGGATGCGCTGAGTGCCGGCGCCAGGGAGCGGGGCGCCAGTGAACTGCAGACCCAGGCCGGGTGGGACGAACCCGAGTTGCTGGGCTTCTTCGCCGCGGTCGGCTTCACGCTGGCGCCGCGCCTGGTGCTCGAGCGTGCCGCCAGCGGAACCGAATTCTGAGCAGGGAACAAGAATCATGAACAAGCCCTCGCACCCGACCACCCAGCAGCTGGTCAACCAGTTCTCCCAGGATCCCAACTACGGCGACCCGAACGGCGACGATTTCGAGGCGCTGTCGCGCGACGAGATCCTGGTGCGCAGCCTCGACGCGGCCGACCTCGCCGCCCTGGTGCGCATCGACACCAAGGTCACCGGCCGCGATCGCACCGCCTACTACCGGCGCAAGGTCGACGAGGTGCTGCAGCAGTCGGGCATCCGCCTGTCGCTGGTCGCCGAGGAGGACGGCCTCGTGGTCGGCTTCATCATGGCGCGGGTCGACTACGGCGAGTTCGGGCAGACCGCGACCACCGCGGTGATCGACACCCTCGGCGTGCACCCGTCGTTCCACGGGCGCCAGATCGGCGCCGCGCTGGTCTCGCAGCTGCTGGCCAACCTCGCCTCGCTGCGCGTCGAGACCGTGCGCACGATGGTCTACTGGGACAACTTCGGCCTGTTGCGCTTCCTGCAGCGCTGTGGCTTCCGCCCGGCGCAGCGGCTGGCCTTCAGCCTGCCCCTGGCCTGACGCCGCGATGCAGGAGAACGCCCTGCCGAGCTGGGACTTCCGCGGCCGTGCCGCGGTGGTCACCGGCGGCGCGCGTGGCATCGGCCGCGCCATCGCCGAGACGCTGGCCCAGGCCGGTGCCGAGGTGCATGCGTTCGACCTCGGTGTGGCCGAGGTCGACCTGCCCTTCGCCTGCCACGAGGTCGACGTCGCCGACGCCGAGAGTGTCGCTGCCGCGGTCGCGGGGCTCCCGGAGCATGCGACGCTGCTGGTCAACAACGCCGGCATCACGCGTGATCGCAGCCTGGCCAAGATGAGCGACGCGGAGTGGCAGGCGGTGCTGTCGGTCAACCTGACCGGCGCGTTCCACACCATCAGGGCACTGGCGCCGCGCATGCGCGCCGCCGGCCATGGGCGTATCGTCAACATCACCTCGATCAACGGCCTGCGTGGCAAGTTCGGCCAGGCCAACTACAGCGCCGCCAAGGCCGGGCTGGTCGGGTTGACCAAGACCGCGGCCAAGGAGCTGGGCGCCAAGGGGGTGACCGTCAACGCCGTCGCGCCAGGCATGGTCATGACCGACATGGCGCATGCGCTGCCGCAGGAGATTCTCGACGCGGCGCTCGCCGAGACCGCGACCAAGCGCCTCGCCGAGCCGGGCGACATCGCACATGCGGTGCTGTTCCTGCTCTCGGACGCGGCACGCATGATCACCGGTGAGGTGATCAAGGTCGACAGCGGGCAATATATCTGATCGGAAGTCCCGGATTGGCCATCCCTGGCTCACCGGGACACGGCAACTCAAAAGCGCGGTTTCGAGTTGCCTTCATTTCGCCGGTAGTCACCGACGAAATGGCAGTACTTCCATGTACTGCGGGTGCCCTAGGGAAAGCCGGGGCGACAGGTTCAATGATGACCGGGGTCGATCGACACGGCCACGGAACGGGGGAACAGGTACATGTCCAAGCCAGAATTCAGCTGGGAAGACCCACTGCTGCTCGCCGACCAATTGAGCGAGGAGGAGCGGCTCATCCGCGATGCGGCCCACGACTACTGCCAGGAGCAGCTGCTGCCGCGGGTGCTCGAGGCCAACCGCCACGAGGTGTTCGACCGCGAGATCATGAACGAGATGGGCGAGCTCGGCTTCCTCGGCTCGACGCTGCCCGAGGAGTTCGGCTGCGCCGCGGTCAACTACGTCAGCTACGGCCTGGTCGCGCGCGAGGTCGAGCGGGTCGACTCCGGCTACCGCTCGGCGATGAGCGTGCAGTCGTCGCTGGTCATGTACCCGATCCACGCCTACGGCACCGCCGCACAGCACGAGAAGTACCTGCCGAAGCTCGCGACCGGTGAGTGGGTCGGCTGCTTCGGCCTGACCGAGCCCGACGCCGGCTCCAACCCGGCCGGCATGAAGACCCGCGCGAAGAAGGTCGATGGCGGCTACCGCCTGTCCGGGGCGAAGATGTGGATCACCAATTCACCGATTGCCGACGTGTTCGTGGTCTGGGCCAAGACCGAGGACGACGTGATCCGCGGCTTCGTGCTCGAGAAGGGCATGGAGGGGCTCTCGGCACCGAAGATCGAGGGCAAGTTCTCGCTGCGGGCGTCGATCACCGGCGAGATCGTCATGGACGACGTGTTCGTACCCGACGAGAACCTGCTGCCCAACGTCGAGGGGCTCAAGGGGCCCTTCGGCTGCCTCAATCGCGCCCGCTACGGCATCGCCTGGGGCGCCATGGGTGCGGCCGAGGCATGCTGGCACGCCGCGCGTCAGTACACCCTCGACCGCGAGCAGTTCGGGCGGCCGCTCGCCGCGACCCAGCTGATCCAGAAGAAGCTGGCCGACATGCAGACCGAGATCACCCTCGGCCTGCACGGTGCGCTGCGCCTCGGCCGGATGTTCGACGAGGGGAGCGCCGCGCCCGAGGCAATCTCGCTGATGAAGCGCAACAACTGTGGCAAGGCGCTGGAGATCGCCCGCGTCGCGCGCGACATGCACGGCGGCAACGGCATCGCCGACGAGTACCACGTGATCCGTCACGTCATGAACCTCGAGGCGGTCAACACCTACGAGGGGACGCACGACGTGCATGCCCTGATCCTGGGGCGCGCCCAGACCGGCATCCAGGCCTTCTTCTGACGTCACGGCATGCCGGCGCGTTGGCCTCAGGCCGACGGTCGCCGGAACGCGCTGCCCAGACCGGTTGCCCGAGCGCAATCCATGCTGGATGCATGGGTTATGCGCGTGTCTGTCCGCTGCACGCCGTGACAGACCCGATCACCACGTAGGGCGAACCCTTACGCAAAACCGGTTGTTTCGACGTCCACCCCATGAACTAGACTTGCTTACGTGATGACTGGAGGGGTCCGGTCTTGCACAGCCCGTCCAGCTGAGGCGTGTCGATCTGCATGGGTGTGGACACGCGTCGTACGAACACGACCGTTTTCCTGCTGGCCGGCGTCGCCCATACCCTGAGCTCCGTGGCCGCCAGGCAGTAATGCTTTTCAGCCGCGAGCAGTCAACGCCTGAATTTCGAGTCAATGACTCGAGTGCGATGCGGGTCTGCGTTGTTCTCAAGATGTCGAGGTGAGCCAGATGGTCGGAGACAAGCAGTGCATCCTGATCGTGGAGGACAGCCGCACCTACGCGGAATTGCTGCACAGGCAGATCGACCGTCAGCTTGATTTTGAAGTGCTCAGGGCGGCTGATCTCGCGACGGCGCGCCAACTCATCGAAACGCACAAGGATCGGATCTTCCTCGCCATTCTCGACCTGAACCTGCCCGATGCGCCCGATGGCGAAGTGGTCGACATGGTCCTCGAGAACGGGATCTCCGCCATCGTGCTGACGGCCACGTTCGACAACGCGGTGCGTGAGAAGGTCGTCTCGAAGAGCATCATCGACTACGTGGTCAAGGAGAATGTGCACGATCTCGAGTACGTGGTGAAGCTGATACGTCGAGCCGTGAGGAATCAGCAGACGAAGATACTCATCGTCGACGATTCGGGAACCTATCGCTACGTCCTCAAAAGCCAGCTCCTCCCGTACAAGTTCCAGATTCTCGAGGCAGAAAATGGACGTGCTGCCCTGGAAATTCTGAAGCAGAACGAAGATATCCAGCTGGTGATCACGGACAACCAGATGCCGGTCATGGATGGGTTCGAGCTCATCACCGAGATCCGCAAATCGCACCCGAGAGAGCAGCTGTCGGTGATCGGGCTTTCCGCATCCAGTGGCGGGGCGCTCACGGCCGGGTTTCTGAAGCGCGGCGCCAACGACTTTCTCTCCAAGCCCTATTCCAAGGAAGAGCTCTACTGCCGTGTCAGCCAGAATGTGGAGATCACCGACCTGATTCGGGAGATCAAGGAGACCTCCAACCGGGACTACCTGACCGGGCTGTTCAACAGGCGCTATTTTTACGATATCGGCGACCGGTACTTCGCGAGCGCCAGGAGGAACCACCTGCAGCTGGTCGTGGCGATGATCGACATCGACTTCTTCAAGTCCGTCAACGATTCTTTCGGCCATGAGGCGGGCGACCTGGTGATCAGTGCCATTGCCAGGACCATCAAGGATGACCTGCGCCAGACCGACGTGGTCGCGAGGATGGGAGGCGAGGAGTTCTGTGTCCTGGCGGTGAATGCCGGACCCTCCTACGAGAAGGTGTTCGAACGCATTCGCGCCAAGGTCCAGGAGGTCCTGATCCCCTACGAGAATAAGGAGATCAGCGTGACGGTCTCTTGCGGGGTGACGGGCCAGCTCGCCGAGACGCTTTCGGACACGGTGCGCAAGGCTGACGAGCTGCTCTACATGGCCAAGCAGCAGGGGCGGAACAGGATCCTCACCGACTTCGAATCCGCCGAATCCGAGGGGGGACCCGCGGCCTCATGATCCTCCGCTGCGGGCCTTTGTCCTGGCCGGTTGCGATGCCCGGTGAGCCGTGAGGCTGGGGCTCCCCGGCATCAGGAACGGACCCGATCCGCGTGGGGGTGACAGCCTCGCGCGCCTCTTTATAATGAATCGCTCTCGACGGGGCAGCGGAACCCCGGCCGGCACAGCGACCGGTACGCCACCAAGCAACCGCACGACACAGGCACACAAGCGCCCAGCGCCATGCCGCAAGACACCCTTAGGAGGACCATCCACATGAAGCAACGTACCCTCATCTCGCTCGGGCTGGCGGTCGGTCTGCTGGCGGCGAGCAGCGTGCAGGCCGCCACCCTGCGGCTGTCGTCGTGGCTGCCCGCGGCCCACCCGATCGTCAGGGACATGATCATCCCGTGGACCGAGCAGGTTGCCGCGGCGACCGACGGTCGGGTCACCATCGAGGTGCTGCCCAAGCCGCTCGGCAATCCGCCGTCGCACTTCGACCTGGCGATGAACGGCATCGCCGACGTCACCTACGGCGTGCACGGCTACCAGCCAGGCCGCTTCCTGCTGACCAAGGCGGTCGAGTTCCCGTTCCTCGGCAACAGCGCCGAGTCGGTGTCGGTCGCCTACTGGCGCATCTACAAGAAGCACTTCGAGAAGGCCAACGAGCACGACGGGGTGCAGGTGCTCAGCATGTTCACCCACGGCCCCGGCCAGATCTACAACGCCAAGCGCCCGGTCAAGGACATCAGTGACCTCGACGGCCTGAAGATCCGCGTCGGTGGTGGCGTGGTCAACGACGTCGCCAAGGCGATCGGCGTGACCCCGCTGCTCAAGCCGGCTCCGGCCTCCTACGAGCTGATGGCCAACGGCGTCGCCGACGGCGTGTTCTTCCCGAAGGAGTCGATCAAGTCGTTCAAGCTGACCAAGCTGGTGCGCCACGCGACGCTGGTCCCGGACGGTCTCTACAACGTCAGCTTCTTCCTGGTCATGAACCCGAAGACCTTCGCCGGGCTGTCGAAGGCCGACCAGGCCGCGGTGATGAAGGTCTCGGGTGAGAACTTCGCGCGCCTCTCGGGCAAGGCATGGGACGCGGTCGACGTGGCCGGTGTCGAGGCGATGAAGGCCGACGGCGTGCAGGTCATCGACGCGACCGACGACCTGGTCAACCAGATCCGTGCGCGCACCGCGAGCCTCGAAGACAAGTGGATCGGCGATGTCAAGGGCAAGGGCATCGACGGGGCAAAGGTCATGGGCGACCTGCGTGCCGAGATCGCCAGGGTCGCTGCCGGGAAGTAAGTGGAGCCGAACGCTCCCACGTCCGGCATATCCAGGACCGCCGAGCCCGTGGCGCAGCGCTGGCTGCGTCGCGGGCTCGGCGGTCTCGCTTCCGCACTGCTGTTCTTCATGATGGCGCTGACCTTCGTCGACGTGGTCGGCCGCTACCTGTTCAATACCCCGGTCTACGGCGGCTTCGAGATGACCGAGGTGGCGCTGGCGACGCTGATCTTCGCCGGCCTGCCGCTGGTCACCGCACGTGACGAGCACGTCACCGTCGACCTGTTCGACCGCCTGATCCCGGCCGCGATCCGTCACTGGCGCGACGCCGTCATCGCCGCGCTGTGCGGCGTGCTGCTGTTCATCCTCAGCTACCACGTCTGGGGCAAGGCGGGCGACAGCATGCGCTACGGCGACGTCACCGCGATCCTCGAGATTCCCCTCGGTCCGATGGTCTACTTCATGAGCGTGATGCTCGCTGCGACCGGCCTGGTCTACCTGTGGCTTGCCCGCGAGCAGCTGCGCCGTGACGACTGACCCCGGTCCGCTCCATCGCCCATGACCGAGTCGCTGATCGCGTTCGCCATCCTGCTGTTGCTGGTCGCGCTGCGCGTGCCGATCGCGTTCGCGATGGGCCTGGTCGGCTTCGCCGGCTTCGGCCTGACCGTCGGCTGGTCGCCGTCGATGGCGATGGCCGTCAACGTCACCTACGAGACCGGTCTCGCCTACAGCCTCTCCGTGGTGCCGCTGTTCATCCTGATGGGCAACTTCGTGCGCCAGGCCGGCCTCTCCGACGAGCTCTACGCCGCCTCCTACGCCTTCCTCGGTCACCGGCGTGGCGGCCTGGCGATGGCCACCGTGGTCGCCTGTGGCGGCTTCAGCGCGGTGTGCGGCTCGAGCCTGGCCACCGCGGCGACGATGTCCAAGGTCGCGATGCCACCGATGCGCCGCTTCGGCTACGCGGACAGCCTCGCGGCCGGATCGATCGCCGCCGGCGGCACGCTCGGCATCCTGATCCCGCCGAGCGTGATCCTGGTGATCTACGGCATCATGACCGAGTCCGACATCGGCAGGCTGTTCATCGCCGGCGTGGTGCCCGGCATCCTCGGCATCCTGCTCTACCTGGTTGCGGTCCAGGTCACGGTGATGCTGAACCCGGCCGCCGGCCCGCCCGGCGAACGCCTCGACTGGCGCGCGCGCATGCGCGCCGTGGCCGGGGTCTGGGGTGTGCTGGTGCTGTTCGTGCTGGTGATCGGCGGCATCTACGGCGGGGTCTTCACACCGACCGAGGCGGGCGGCATCGGCGCCTTCGGCGCGTTCCTGTTCGCGCTGCTCCGGCGCCGGCTCGGCTGGCGCGACCTGCTGCAGATCCTCACCGAGAGCGTGCGCACCACCGCGATGATCTTCACCATCCTGATCGGCGCGCTGATCTTCTCGAACTACATCAACGTCGCCGGCATGCCGTCGGAACTCGGGGCGCTGGTCACCTCCTACGACCTTTCGCCGCTGGTGGTGGTGCTGCTGATCATGATGATCTACGTGGCGCTCGGCTGCGTGCTCGAGAGCCTGTCGATGATCCTGCTGACGGTGCCGGTCTTCTACCCGCTGGTGCAGGGACTCGACTTCGGCACCATGATCGACCCCGACATGGTGCTGATCTGGTTCGGCATCGTCATCGTCGTGGTCACCGAGATCAGCCTGATCACGCCGCCGGTCGGGCTCAACGTCTTCGTGCTCAACGGCATGCTCCCCGACGTGCGCCTGGCGACCATCTTCAAGGGCGTGACGCCGTTCTGGATCGTCGACATCGTGCGCCTGGCGCTGCTGGTGCTGCTGCCGGCGATCTCCCTCTGGCTGCCGTCGCTGATGATGCGCTGACGTGGCCATTCCGCGTGCCGAGATTCCGTACGGTGCCTACTGGTCGACGCCGTTCGCGCGCTGGCAGGGCAGCTTCGCGCGGTTGAACTCGGTCGAGTTCGCCGCCTGGGTCGCGCGCCGCGAACTGGCACGCCGCGAGCTGCCCGGCGAGGCGTTCGACTACGGCGTGCTCGGCACCACGGTGCCGCAGAAGCACGCCTTCTACGGACTGCCGTGGTTTGCCGGGCTGGCCGGCCTGGGCGAGCTGACCGGGCCGACGATCAACCAGGCGTGCGCCACCGGCGCGCGGGCGCTGCTCGCCGGCGCGCAGGAGATCGACGCCGGCCTCGCGTCGGTGGCGCTGGTCGCGACCTGCGACCGCACATCCAACGGGCCGCACCTCTACTACCCCGACCCCGGCGCGCCGGGCGGCACCGGTGCGCACGAGGACTGGGTGCTCGACAATTTCGGCTGCGACCCCCTCGGCCCGCACGCCATGCTCGACACCGCCGAGAACGTCGCGGCGAAGCACGGCATCGACACCGCCGAGCAGCACGCCGTGGTGCTGCGGCGCACCGAGCAGTACCGGATGGCGCTGGCCGACGACGCGGCGTTCATGAAACGCTACATGAGCCTGCCGTTCGAGGTGCCCGACACGCGCCTGCGCAAGGTGGTCGCGACGCTCGACGGCGACGAAGGAACGACGCTCTCGACTGCCGAGGGGCTGGCGACGCTGCGCCCGGTGCGCGACGGCGGCACGGTCACCTTCGGCGGCCAGACCCACCCGGCCGACGGCAGCGCCGCGCTGGTGGTCGCGGCCCCGGAGCGGGCGCGCGAGCTGAGTCGCGAGCCGGGCATCCGCATCCAGCTGGCCGGCTTCGGCCAGGCGCGCACCGCGCTCGCACACATGCCCGAGGCAACGGTGCCGGCGGCCAGGGCCGCGCTCGAGCAGGCCGGGCTGGCGATCGGCGACCTCGCCGCGATCAAGTCGCACAACCCTTTCGCGGTCAACGACATCCTCTTCGCGCGCGCCACCGGTGCCGACCTGGAGCAGATGAACAACTACGGCTGCTCGCTGATCTGGGGCCACCCGCAGGGCCCGACCGGGTTGCGCGCGATCATCGAGCTGATCGAGGAACTGGTGCTGCGTGGCGGCGGCCACGGGCTGTTCCAGGGCTGTGCCGCGGGCGACTCGGCGATGGCGGTGGTGCTGAGCGTCGACGACGTGCGCTGAGGCCATGACGCTCGCCGACTGGATCGACCGCCACGCCGCGTTCACTCCCGACCGGGTGGCGTTGACCTGCGACCAGGAGACGCTGACCTATGCCGCGCTGGCCGACGCGATCGCGCATGCCGCCGGCATGCTCCACGACCGCCTCGGGGTGCGTCTCGGCGACCGCGTCGCCTGGCTCGGACACAACGCCCCCGAGATGCTGGTGCTGCTGTTCGCCTGCAGCCGGCTCGGCGCCATCTTCCTGCCGCTGAACTGGCGCCTCGCCGCGCCAGAACACGCCTGGATCCTCGACGACTGCCAGGCCAAGGCGCTGTTCGCCGGCGTGGAGTTCGCCGGGCACGCGGCGGGACTCAAGGCCGGCCAGCCCGACCTGCGCCTGGTCGGCGTGGGCGGTCCGGTCGAAGGCGCGCAGGACTATGCAGCGCTGGTTGCCGAGGCGCGGCCGCTCGCCAGCGCACCCGATACCGCCGGCCATGCCACGCCGGCGCTGCTCTGCTACACCTCGGGCACCACCGGGCGGCCGAAGGGGGCGCTGCTCGACCAGCGTGCGCTGCTGTTCAACGCGCTCAACAGCCTGCACATGCACGACCTGACCGCCGGCGACCGGGTGCTGACGACGCTGCCGATGTTCCACGTCGGCGGGCTCAACATCCAGACGTTGCCGGCGCTCTACGCCGGGGCGACGGTGGTGCTGCACCGCCAGTTCGACCCGCAGCGCACCCTCGAGGCGCTGGCCGGGGAGGGAATCACGCTCGCGGTGCTGGTGCCGGCCCAGCTGGTTGCGCTGCTCGGGCTTTCGGGATGGAACGAGGCCGACCTGTCGCGACTGCGCGCGCTGACCACCGGTTCGACGCTGGTGCCGTTGACGCTGATCGAGCGGATTCACGCGCGGGGCGTGCCGCTGATCCAGGTCTACGGTTCCACCGAGACCGCGCCGCTCGCCACCTACCTGGTCGCGGCCGACGCGGCGCGCAAGGCCGGCTCGTGCGGCCTGCCGGCGCTGCACTGCGAGGTGCGCATCGTCGACGAGCAGAACCACGACGTCGAACCGGGGACGTCGGGCGAGCTGTGGGTACGCGGGCCCAACGTCATGCGCGGCTACTGGAACCAGCCCGACACCACCGCCGAGGCGCTGGTCGACGGCTGGTATCGCAGCGGCGACGTCGGCCATGCCGATGCCGACGGCTTCCTGTGGATCGACGATCGCAAGAAGGAGGTGATCATCAGCGGCGGCGAGAACATCTACCCCGCCGAGCTGGAGAACCTGCTCGCCGAACACCCCGACCTGGTCGAGGCGGCGGTGGTCGGTCGCGAAGACCCGAAGTGGGGCGAGGTGCCGGTTGCGGTGGTGGTGGCTCACGCCGGCCGTCCGCTCGACGCGGCCGCGGTGCGTGGCTGGTTCGAGGGCAAGCTGGCGCGCTACAAGCACCCGCACGACGTGGTGTATCGCGACGCGTTGCCGCGTAACGCCATGGGCAAGATCGAGAAGGACGCGGTGCGCGCGCTGGTGCGCGAACTCTTTTCCACCGATACTGCCTAAATTGCCAAGCCACGGTTCCGGCCGGTCTTCGGGTTCCGCATGATTCACACCGCCCTGGTCGTCGACGACTCGCGCACGGCGCGCTTCATGCTCGCCAAGATCCTGCAGCGTCTCGGCGTGGTCACCGCCA
>Ga0181593_10002959_pt1 | contig 15667 bp, 16 predicted proteins | sample 071ome_19_FD_133756 | JGI IMG/M metagenome (GOLD analysis project Ga0181593, IMG submission 133756) | Coastal salt marsh microbial communities from the Groves Creek Marsh, Skidaway Island, Georgia - 071413AT metaG (megahit assembly) | ecosystem: Environmental > Aquatic > Marine > Intertidal...
ATGCAAACTCCTCAATCTGCCCCATGAGCGCTGACGTCAGACAAAAACCAAAAGCCCTCAGTTCTCAAATCGAATTAAACGTTCTGCTGTCTATATTAATCGTATCATTTCGAAATCTTGAGTACGTGACAAACTCGGCCCAAGCCCTCAGCCCCCAGAACCACGGTCCGTGATTAGAGGCTGATCGCCTTGCCTGCGATGTAATCAATTACCTAGGGTCTGGACGGGCCCCTGGGCCGTGATCCGTGATCGGTGATGCGCTAGGCCAAGCATCGTATGCACGGGACCATGCCTTTCAGCGCCATTCCTAGCGATGGCGAGACCACTTGCAAACGCCCAATTGGGGCTGGCACTTCGACATTATTTCGACATTATTTGGCTTGAGTCAAAATTTGGCTTGAGTCAAAAGGGACCCGACCCTGAGGCTAACGACAAATTAATGTGGGACGGAATGTGGGAGGGAAATCAGGGATTTAGAAATAAATCATATATTTCAACAAGTTATATTTAATAATGGCGGAGAGTGAGGGATTCGAACCCTCGGTACGCATAGCGCACAACGGTTTTCGAGACCGCCCCGTTCGACCACTCCGGCAACTCTCCGCCGGTGGTTTTAAAGGAGGCGGCGCGGTCAGGTCAATGACCGCGCGTATGTCCCCGTGCCCCTCTCGATATCAGCTCGATATCAGGCGGTTCCCCACACGGCCTCGGCCACCTCGACGAGGCGGGCGAGCTTGGCTTTCTCGATGTCCTCGGTCAGCGGGTTGCCGACAATCGAGCTGGCGAAGCCGCATTGCGGCGCGACGGCGAGCCGTTCCAGCGGCGCGTGGCGGGCGGCCTCATCGATACGCGCTTTGAGCGCATCGGCCTCTTCCACCACCGGGGCCTTGGACGACATGATGCCGAGCGCCACCACCTTTCCCTCGGGCAGCAGGCGCAAAGGCTCGAACGTGCCGGCGCGCGGCGTGTCGTACTCCATGAAATAGCCAGTGACGTTGATGTCGTTGAACAGGATATCGGCCACTGGGTCGTACCCGCCTTCCGCCGCCCAAAGCCCCTCGCGGTTGCCACGACAGGTATGCATGGTGAAGGTCACGTCGTCCGGCGCGCCCGCCAGCACGTCGTTGATGCGCTTCGCATAGACCCGCAGCATGTCCTCCGGGCTGAGGCCCCAGGACTGGAACACCCCGGCATAATCGTCGTCGCACAGGAAGGGCAGGCTGACATCGTCGAGCTGGATATAGCGCGCCCCGGCATCCACCAGCGCCGCGATCTCCTTGCGATAGGCGTCGGTCAGGTCGGACCAGAACTCCTCGATATCGTCGTAGGCGCTCTCAAGGATCGCCGGGTCGCCGCCGGCGAAACAGTGGATCACGCTGGGCGCGGGCATGGTGACCTTGGGCGTCAGCGCCGTGTTGTCGGCAAGGAACCTGAACGCCTCGACCACCGGGCTCGGGTTCCAGCCGATCTTTCCGGTTACGGTGAGAACGGAAAAATCCTGCTGCTTGCCGTCATTGTTCTTCCAGCCGAACGGCGACGACTTGCCCTGACGGGTCGCGGAGAATCCGTCCCAGTTCATCGCCATTTCCAGCCACCAGCTGCGCCGGCGGAACTCCCCGTCGGTCGCGCCGCTGAGCCCGGCATCGGCCTGCATCTGCGCCACCTCGCGAACGCATTCGTCCTCGACCGCGCGGAGACCGGCATTGTCGTGCGGTCCGAGATTCTGATCCGGGGTCTGGGGGCCGAGAAATTCTTCACGAGCGTCCAGCAGCTTCTTCGGACGCAGCAGGCTGCCAACATGGTCCGCCCGAAACGGGGGTTTATCGCGCATGGTCATTTTGTCTCTCCCTGAAAACAGTTTTCCGGCCGGTTCAGCCGCGATGCGGCTGTCGTTCTAATGGCTGAAACCAGGTCTGTCAGCCCGAACTCCGGACCTGTTGGACATTAACTCGTCGGCCCGGGACAGCGTTTCCAGGTTTGCGGACCGCCCTCCCCCTGCTGCAGGGTCATGTGATCGTCGTCCTGCAGCACCATGCTGACGGGCTGTCCCGCCCCTTTTTCGCCAGTGGGGACGACATATTCGAACCCGTGCCGGTCGTAATTGCCCTTGATGCGGTTGCCGCCCGGCGTGATCAGATCGGGACCGTCGATCGCGAGATGCCGTCCTTCGCGGCACCAGTTGCCGTCAATCGCATCGGCCAGAACCGGTTTGTGTGCGAGGATTGCGACCGTGGCCGTCAGCGCGGCAAGAACGGCTGGCTTGATTATTCGCATGACGCCCTCAAATATTGCTATCCGATTGCAGATCGTAGCCATCCGCATGATATCGCAACAGCCTGCGGCGATCACGACACCATGACAGACATGACAGGTCAGGATAGCGACACGGCAAGGCCCCGATGATGGAACACGGTCTTCCGGAAATCCCTGTCATCGACGTCACAGGCGACGTTCCCGCGCTGGGCATCGCCGAAGCCGCCGAAGACCGGCTGGAGGAGCTCTTCGAGGCCGCCCACGCCCATTACGGCCGTCGGGTTGTCGCCGTCGCCGACAGGCTGTCGCAGCGCTGGACGATGCGCAACGCGACCCCTTACCAGCAGGAGATTGCGGCTTTCGCGGACCGCATGCCGGTTCCCGGCGGCTGGTTCGCAAACGCCAGTTTCGAATGGAGCTGCACCAACGGCGTCCAGCTGTGTCCCGACACCGGCCTGCCCCGCATGCTGCGCGTTCTGGACTGGCCGCTCGCGGGGCTGGGCAGATGTCTCGTCGCCGCCCGCCAGAAAGGACCGGCGGGCGATTTTCTGAACCTGACCTGGCCGGGCTTCATTGGCGCCGCCACCGCCATTTCGAAAGGCCGTTTCGCGGCTGCCCTGAATCAGGCGCCTGCCCGGATCGGTCGGTTGACCCGCTGGGGCGATTTCGTCGCCAGCCATATCGCGACATGGCGATCCCGGGAAATTCCACCGATGCACCTGCTCAGACAGGTCTTCGAACGCTGCGGCAGTTTCGGTGAAGCGAAGCACGCCCTTACCCACACGCCGATCGCCGTTTCAGCAATCTACACGCTGGTCGGAACCTGTCAGGACGAAACCTGTGTGATTGAACGTCTACCCGAAGAGGCGCGCGTACTTAACGGCCCCACCGCAATCGCAAACCACTGGCAGTCTCCGGAATCCCGGGGACGGCCGCGAACCAGGACCAGCCACAGCAGGGAACGGCACATGCAGACCCTGCTGGCAGCCGGTCGGATCGACGCGCCCTTCGACTGGTTGACACCACCGATCCTCAATCCTGACACCCGGCTCGCAGCCGTTCTGGATGCTTCCAGCGGACAGGTGACCGTACAGGGTTTCGAAAGCGACGGCCCCGCTACCCGTCCGTTATCCATCGACCTTTGACCGGCCCAAAACGCCGGGATCGGGCCGATTCTAACAGTTGACAGGCCGGGTTTCGCGACTATAGTGCCGCTTCCTTGAGCAGAACGCGCTGCGGTTTCACAGAAACTGGTGGGCGCGCCTGTAGTTTTGTGTTTATTGTCAAAAGCTTAGAGATATCATGTACGCAGTCGTCAAGACAGGCGGTAAGCAGTACCGCGTCGAACCGCAGGACGTGATCCTGGTCGAGAAGCTGGCCGCCGAGCCGGGCGCCGCGATCGAGCTGGATCAGGTGCTGATGATGGATGACGGAAAAGCCACGACAGTGGGTACGCCGCTGGTCGAAGGCGCGCGCGTCGCCGCTACGGTGGTCGATCAGACTCGTGGCGACAAGGTCATCGTGTTCAAGAAGAAGCGTCGCAAGGACTACAAGCGGACCAAGGGACATCGCCAGGATCTGACCGTTCTGCGGATCACGGAGATACTCGGCAAGGGCCAGAAGGCCAGCGCGGCAGCGGCGGCCAAGCCTGCGGAACCGGCAGCGGAAAAGCCCGCAGAAGATGCGGCGGCGCCCGCGGAGGAAACCGCGGCGCCGATCGAAGCAGTTGCCAAGAAGGCGCCTGCAAAGAAAGCGGCCAAGAAAACGGCTAAGAAGGCAGCGAAGAAATCCGCGCCGAAGAAAGACTAAGGAGACCGGAGCATGGCTCATAAAAAAGCAGGCGGCAGTTCCCGTAACGGACGCGACTCTGCCGGACGGCGTCTTGGCGTCAAGAAATTCGGCGGCGAGGTCGTCATCCCCGGCAACATCATCATTCGCCAGCGCGGCACCAAGTACCATCCGGGCGAAAATGTCGGGATCGGCAAGGATCACACGATCTTCGCGACTGCGGAGGGAAGGGTGTCTTTTGCGCGCCGCGCCGGAAACAAAACATATGTTTCCGTGGAGCCGGCGAGCTGAGTTTCCCTCTCATGCCGCTTGGCCGGACATGAAGCAGGGGGGAATTGAGTTCCCCCCTTTTTCGTATGATCCTTTTTTAGGTTCGAATATATCTTTAGTTCGTCAGACTCTCCCGTGAACCGCCTCGCGGCAGAGTGAGGACTCGACCGATGAAGTTTCTCGACCAGGCAAAGGTTTTTCTGAGCGCCGGGGACGGCGGAGACGGGTGCGTCAGCTTCCGGCGGGAGAAATATGTCGAGTTCGGCGGTCCGGATGGCGGCGATGGGGGAAAGGGCGGCGATGTCATCGTCGAGCTGTCGCGCGGCCTCAACACGCTGATCGATTTCCGCTATCAGCAGCACTTCAAGGGTGGGCGCGGCGTCCATGGGATGGGGTCCAACCGCACGGGCGCCGGCGGCCGCGACGCCGTGCTCCACGTTCCCCCGGGAACCCAGATTTTCGATGAAGACCGTGAACTCCTGATCGCGGACATTACCGAAGAGAATCCGCGCGCTGTCCTTTGCCGGGGCGGGGAGGGCGGTCGCGGCAATGCGCGTTTCAAGACCTCTACCAACCAGGCGCCGCGACGGTACGACCCCGGCGGTGAGGGCGAGGAGATGTGGGTTTGGCTGCGTCTCAAGCTCATCGCTGACGCCGGCCTCGTCGGGCTCCCAAATGCCGGCAAATCGACATTTCTCGCTGCGGTGACGCGCGCGCGCCCCAAGATCGCCGACTACCCCTTTACGACCCTGCATCCCGGACTGGGCGTGGTGACAATTGACGACGACAGTTTCGTTCTGGCCGATATTCCCGGACTGATCGAAGGCGCCCATGATGGCGCGGGTCTGGGTGACCGGTTTCTCGGCCATGTAGAGCGGTGCAACATTCTCCTCCATCTGATCGACGGCACAGCGGACGATGTCGTTGCGGACTGGCATACAATCCGCGAAGAGATCGCCGCCTATGGCGGAGGCCTCGACGCCAAGGAAACGATCACCGTGCTTAACAAGTGCGACGCGCTGCTGCCGGAAGACATCGCGGAACGGCGCGCCGCTCTGGAAGCCGCATCGGGCGATCGGGTCATGACGATGTCGGGCGTCTCCGGCGAGGGCGTCACCGAGGTGCTGCGCGCGCTTTACGCGCCGATCCGTGACGCAAAAGAAGAGGCGCAGCCCGCCGCCGCCTACTCTCCCTGACCGGAACGGACCGCTCCATGACCGATTTCACCCCGGAAAGGTCGAAGCGGCTGGTCGTCAAGATCGGTACCGCGCTACTGACCGACGCGAAAACCGGAGATCCGCGATGCGCATGGATGACGGCGCTCGCCGAAGACGTTGCCGCGCTTCGGGGCTCCGGCGCCGAAGTGCTGATCGTATCTTCCGGCGCGGTAGCCCTTGGCCGACATGCGCTCGGCCTCGGGACCCGGTCTCTCAGGCTTGAGGAAAAGCAGGCTGCGGCCGCAGCCGGGCAGATCGGGCTGTCGGCGGCCTGGCAGGATGCCTTTGCAACGGTCGGCCTGCCGATTGCGCAAATTCTACTGACTCCGGGCGATACCGAAGAGCGGCGGCGACATCTGAACGCGCGCAACACGATCGAAGCCCTGTTCGCACTGGGCGCAGTTCCCGTCATCAACGAAAACGATACGGTGGCAACCGACGAGCTGCGGTTCGGGGACAATGACCGTCTTGCCGCCCGTGTCGCCCAGATGGTGGGGGCGGACACGCTGGTGCTGCTGTCGGATATCGACGGGCTCTATACCGCGGACCCCCGCCACGATGCCGATGCCGAATTTCTGCCCGAAGTCGGAGACATCACCCCCGACATCGAAGCGATGGCTGGAGATGCAGCGCCGGGCTACGCATCGGGCGGCATGGTTACCAAAATCGAAGCGGCCAGGATCGCAACCCGCGCCGGCTGCGCAGTGATCATCACAAACGGCGCGGAACCGCACCGGCTGGTGCAGATCGGCAAGACCGGACGCCATACGCTCTTCCGCCCTAACGCCGAACCCTCAACCGCACGCAAGCGCTGGATCGCGGGTGCAGTGAAGCCTGCCGGATCGATAACGGTGGATGAAGGGGCGGAACGCGCGCTTGCGGACGGCAGGAGCCTGTTACCCGCAGGCGTCGTTTCGGTGGACGGGACGTTTGAACGGGGCGACGCTGTCGTCATCAAGGGCGCCAGCGGACACCGGATCGGCGCCGGGCTGATCGCCTATTCGGCGGACGACGCCCGCCGGATCGCGGGCCATAAAAGCCGTGAAATAGAAGAACAGCTCGGCTACCGTGGCCGCGACGAAATGATCCACCGGGACGACCTCGTACTGGATGGGTGAGGGAACGATGAACGCAGGAACGGAGACCGTCGGACAGACCGACGCGAACGCTATTCACGACGCGATGGTCACGCTCGGCCAGGCCGCGCGCGCCGCCATGCAGGAGCTGGCGACGGTACCGGCGGAGACAAAAAACAAAGCGCTGCGCGAAGCCGCAAAGGCTATCCGCGCCTCCAAGGAGGCGCTGCTCGCCGCCAACGCGAAGGACATGGCGGCCGCCGAGGCCAACGGTACGCAGGGGGCAATGCTCGACAGGCTGATGCTCAACGACGACCGGGTCGAGGCGATGGCGAAGGGGCTCGAGGACATCGCCGCGCTGGAGGATCCTGTCGGCTCAGTGATGGCGGAGTGGGACCGCCCCAACGGGCTGAGGATTCAGCGGGTACGCGTGCCGCTCGGCGTGATCGGGATCATCTACGAATCCCGCCCCAACGTAACGGCGGATGCGGGCGGTCTGTGCCTCAAGTCCGGCAATGCGGCGATCCTGCGAGGCGGATCCGAAAGCTTCCACTCCTCGCGCGCCATTCTAGATTGCCTGCACCAGGGACTGCGGATGGCGAACCTGCCGACCGGCGCGATCCAGATCGTTCCCACAACGGACCGGGCCGCCGTCGGCGAAATGCTGACCATGCCCGACCTGATCGACATCATCGTGCCGCGCGGCGGCAAGGGGCTGATCGAAAGGGTGCAGGCCGAAAGCCGAATCCCGGTGATCGCGCATCTGGACGGCAACTGCCATGTCTATATCGACAGGGCGGCCAGTTCGGACAAGGCCGCCGACATCGTATTCAACGCAAAGATGCGCCGGCCCGGCATCTGCGGCGCGGCCGAGAGCCTGCTGATCGACAGAAGCATCGCGGAATCGGTGCTGCCGACAATCGTCGAACGGCTGTCAGAGGCGGGCTGTGAGATACGCGGCGACGCGGCGACGCAGGCCCTCGATTCCCGGATCGCCGCCGCCTCCGAAGAAGACTGGGATACGGAATATCTCGACGCCATCATTTCCGTGAAACAGGTAGACGGGGTGGATGCGGCGGTCGATCACATCAACCGCCACGGATCGCATCATACGGATTCCATCGTCACCGAGGACGAAGGCACCGCAGAGAAGTTCCTTTCGCGCGTGGATTCGGCAATCGTTCTGCACAACGCCTCGACCCAGTTCGCCGACGGGGGCGAGTTCGGCATGGGCGCCGAGATCGGCATATCTACGGGCCGGCTGCATGCCCGAGGCCCGGTTGGCGTCGAACAGCTGACCACCTTCAAGTACGTCGTGCGCGGAAATGGGCAGGTCCGGCCCTGACAGGGAATCGTACGATAGCTATCACGGCACCGAGGGCCGCCATCCGGCGCGGCTTCAATACAGGACGGCAGCGCGTCGGGCTGCTGGGCGGATCGTTCAACCCGGCCCATGACGGGCATCTGCATATCAGCCGTCAGGCGCTCGCCCGGCTTGGGCTGGATGCCGTGTGGTGGATGGTCACGCCGCAGAATCCGCTCAAGACCGGAGACGGCATGGCGCCATTCGAAGAGCGCTTCGAGACCGCGAAACGAATCGCCTGCGACCCGCGAATTACCGTCACCGGTGTGGAGACGCGGCTGGGCACACGCTACTCCGTCGACACGCTGAGCGCTCTTACCCGCTGTTTTCCCGAGAAAAAATTCGTCTGGATCGTCGGCGCCGATATCCTCGCAGAATTCCCCCGCTGGAAGGACTGGCCTCAACTGTTCGGCCTCGTTCCAATTGCGGTTTTCGACCGCGCGCCCTATTCTGTTACTGCGCTTGCCGGAATGGCGGCGCGCTGTTTTGCGAGCAACCGGATATCCTCCACGCATGCACGCACACTGGCCGACCGCCGACCACCAGCCTGGACTTTCTTCCCTATTCCTCGGCATCCCGCGAACGCTACCGAGATCAGGACCGGTCGATCGTAACCCGAGTATCACGCCTGGGCCTTCGCGCCTGCCCCCGAGAAAGGAGACATGGACCCTGTGACAGATAACTCGATCGAGACGACGCTGCCCAAGGACGACCTGAACGCCAAACCAGTGGCGGACGACCTCCTCGCGCAGATCAGGACGATTCTCGACGATCATATGGCGGAGGACATAGTCGCCATCGACCTCGCAGGAAAATCCACCATTGCCGACTATATGCTGATCGCGTCCGGCCGGTCGTCGCGCCAGGTCATCGCGATGGCCGAGTTCGTCGCTGCCCACCTGAAAGAGGTCGGCGTCGGCAGCGTGCGACCCGAAGGAATCGGTCAGGGGGACTGGGTCCTTATTGATGCGGGCGACGTGATCGTCCACCTGTTCCGGCCCGAAGTCCGTGAGTTTTACGGTCTGGAAAAGATGTGGGAGGCCAGCCTCCCCGAAACGGAAACACCCGTTTCCTGAATGCGCATTTCGGTCGTCGCGGTCGGCCGGCTGCGCGCCGGGCCGGAAAAGACCCTGGCCGACCACTTCCAGAACCGGATTACCGCCTGGCCCGTCGCCATTCGTGAAGTCGAGGAGAAACGCCGGCTCGATGGCGACGCGCTCAAGCGCGCGGAAGGCGAAAAAATCCTGTCCTCCCTGCCCGACGGCGCAACGCTGGTCGCGCTTGATGAGCGCGGAAAGGCGATGACGTCGCGTCAGTTCGCAAAGCTCCTGTCCGACCTGCAGGATGAAGGACTGAACGACCTCGCCTTCGCCATCGGCGGCGCGGACGGACTCAGCGACGATGTCCGAAAACGGGCCAGCCGGTCAATCTGCTTCGGCGCCATGACCTGGCCCCATTTCGTGGTGCGGGGGCTCCTGTTCGAACAGGTCTACCGCGCCCAGCAAATCATTGCCGGACATCCCTATCACAGGGATTAGGCCTCAGGCGCCGGGTCCGAATTCGTCCACGGCAACGACCTGGCCTCGCTTGCGCAGGAAATCCAGCAGAGGGCAGAGATCGTCGGCGACCGGCAGATCGTCCAGCCGGACACGCCTGCCGCCCTCCTCCCCGGGATAGACATAGGCTACCGTGGGAACCGGAAAAGTCTGGCCCAGACCTTCGAGAATGCCGCCGCGAATACCGTCGTAATACGTTTCGTGAAAGATATCGGCGAATCCCCGGGCATCGGTTACAAAGCCGACCGGCAGGTTCGAATATCGCGCAAAATACTGTCGTACACGGAAATAGCGGAAGAATTCGGAAATCATCACATGGAACCCCGCTGCCGACAGCGCATTGACGCGTCCGAGGAAGTTCGCGGTGTCGATTTCCTCGTCGTTGGCGAGTTCCGCCATTGTCAGTTCGGCGAGATAAAGAACGCTTCCCTCCTCGACATCGGGACGGGAGAGGAACTTTCCGCGCGCGTCTTCGAAAATGGCTGTGTCGGCGTCGCGTAGCGGATAGAAAGCGCCACGCATGGCGAGCACGCTGTTTCGGTGGAGCTCTTCCGCCGGAATACTGATGCTGCCATCGGGGTCGAACAGCACAGCGCGCGTCAGGCTCGCCTTCACCAGTTCCAGACTCATCAGCCTGTTGTCGATACCGCCCAGAGTGGGACCGCGGAACTCGACGAGATCGATCTCGACGCGCCCCCATTTGAGATTGTCCATCAGCCGCCGCAGGAGGTTCTTCGGATCGGTCGCGTGTTCAAAGGCGCCGTGGATCAGGTTCACCCCGAGAATGCCCAGCGCTTCCTGCTGTTCAATGTTCGTATCGTCGAGCATCCGGACATGGAGGATGATTTCGTCGGGTTCCGCCCTGGGCTCCATCTGAAGACGAACGCCGATCCAGCCGTGGCATTCGTCGCGCCGGCGGAAACCCTGCGCAGCAACAGTATTGGCAAACGCAAAGAATCTGGACCCCTCAGGCCGGTGATCGGCAATCCGCTCGACGACCAGATCGAATTCCTGCTGGAGCATTCTTTCCAGTCGGGCGCGCGATACGTAACGCCGGTCGGATGTCTCTCCGTAGATCTCGTCGCTGAATTTCATGTCATAGGCGGACATGGTCTTGGCGATGGTTCCCGCCGCCGCGCCGGCCTGAAAGAACCAGCGCGCCACCTCCTGACCTGCCCCGATCTCTACAATTGTGCCGTATTTCAATGGGTCGAGATTGATCGCCAGCGCCTTCTGGATCGGGCTGGAAACCGGGTCTTGAGCGATTGTTTCGACGCCGTCGACCACGAGATCAGCCCGCCGCTCGTGCCGCAGGTTCGCGCAGGCCAGCAGATTCCAGCCTTGGCAGCACCTCATCGCGGAAGAATGGCAGTTCGTCGAGATAGTTGACGAAGGAGATACCCATACCGCGGATTCCCGCCCCCGCGAGTCCGATCAGCTTTTCAGCGACGGCGTCCGGATCGCCGACAATGGGAATACCGCCCATCCCGTGCGCCTGATGCGACCGACGACGAAGGTATTCTTCCTCTCCCACCGTTTGCGGGCTGACATCCTTCATGGCGAGAATGCTGTCGACCGCGTTCCAGTCTGCCTCATCGATGACGCAGTAGCGGTAATACGCCTCCGCCTCCTTCATGGTCGGCTTGCAGGTGATGACGCCGACCGAAAATACGTCGATCACGCGCCCGTGCTCGGCAGCCAGCCCTTTTGCCTTTTTAACGGCTTCGGCCAACAGCTCGACCGACCCGCTGCCACGCGGTGTGGAGAACAGAGCGTCGCAATTCCTGACCGCGAAGGCATGACCAGCCGGCGACTGGCCGGCGTTCATCATCAGGGGCTGTGTGTCGCCCCAGGGCTTGGGGTTTGACACCAGATCATGCAGATGCAGGTGCTTGCCCTCGAAATCGAACGGTTCGTCGCGCTCCCACATTTGCCTGATGACGTCGATCCATTCCTGGCCATACTCGTAACGCGCCTCGTGCGCGCCGGTGGTCGCGCCGAACATGCGAAACTCGCCCTCGTTCCAGCCGCACACGATGTTGAGGGCAAAACGGCCCTGCCCAATGTGATCGGCGGTCACGAACTGTTTGGCGGCGATTACCGGCGGGAACAGGGGCGCGTGAACCGTGGCGAACACCGTGATGCGTTTCGTCGCGGCCAGCAGGCCAGTCGCCCAGGCGATGGTCTCGAACGTCGCGCCCTGATAGTTGGTATCGCCCCCATAGCCTTTCCAGCGGCCGATAGGGAGCAGGAAATCGATCCCCGCCTCGTCCGCCATCTGCGCGAGCGCCAGATTGTCCTCCCAGTTGCCGGACCAGCGTTCCGGCACCTTGGTAACGGCGCGACCGGAGGAGCAGTTCGGCCCGAACAGGCCGATCTTGAATTTATTGTCGTTATACATGGACCGACGGTCGGCCATGGCTTGTCCCCGTCTATTCAGTTCGACATTGATTCAGATTATTCCGGCTTGCTGTCTTGCTGCGTCCGGCGAATGATCTGCGGCACGAAACGTTCGCTGAATCCGGCGACGAACGACCAGAACAGGAGTTTCGCGATATCGCTCCCCGCTTTCGGAGAGGTCTCCGAAAACCATTTAAAATAACTTTCAACCGGTTTGGCGTGATCAATCTTTACATGTTCGAAAGTCGGGAACATCGCCCCTTCCATAATCCCCGCCAAAAAAATGAGCATGAGAACGATAGCGAAAATTCCCCCGTTAATGGGAATCAGCAGGATGGAAGAAACCGATCTCGACAGGCTTTTCAATTCTCCCATTTCGATCGAAGGCAGCCGTTGCTGGATACTGACGAATCCCCCGACAAGCCCCGCCACAAAGACGATGGAAACAAGATAGGTGCGCTGCACCTCCATGGACGGTAGAACGACGTAGAACCAAATCGACAGAACAGCCAAGCACCCGGCAGTGAAAATCACCAGAATTTTGGTGATTTTCTGCAGGTATTCCTGTCTTCCTTCCGCTTCCATGTTCTTCCCCCAGATCCGGAACTGGCTGATATACAGAATTCCTCTGACCACTCTGTCTATTATATTTGAAATCGTCACTGTCGCGGTGCTCTTCCGGTTCCGGCAATCGCACCGCGCCGACCGGTAAGGTCAGTGTCACCCCGAAATTTCAGCGTCGTAGCCCGCCAACAGGTCGGTGACGATTCCCTCCAGCTCCTGCCAGGGACAGTTGAAGTAGGAATAGGCGTCCATCACGAAGCCGGGACCGGCATAGAATTTTTCGTACTGGGTATGCCGCCCGGCCATTTCCGAGTTGAGCAGATCCCAGGCGAGCCGCAGCAGTTTCATTCTGTCCTTCGCGCTCTGATCCGGTGTTGACCAGTAGGTCTCGAACTTCTCCGCCAGTACGGGATCGTTCAGAACCGAGGCGTCCGCCGGCATCTGGATCGGCCCGCCGCCCATCAGTTCGCGGATCGTGTCGCACAAATCCGAATGATTGTTAGTGCACCAGTGCAGCGCGGCATACATGTAGCGCCGGTTGACCGTCACGTAGCCCGAGTCCGGCTTCATCTCCTCGCATGAGTGGATCTGGCCCATGATCATTCCCTCAAGCTGCGCCTGCGCCGCCGCCAGCTTGCCGAGCACGCCCTGCACGGCGGGGATCTGGTCGACCTTGTTCGCCCTGCACAGCGCGTAGGCCACCGCGACCATCAGCTTGAGCTTTTCGAGGAAGCGGATATTCGCCTGGTGGTTGGCGAGCGAATGGCCCGGCGTCGCCATATAGATCGCGCGCGTCATCTCCACATTGTTGTGCAGGAACACGTTCTCCCACGGCACATGGACGTTTTCGAACAGGACCGCCGCGTCGGTCTCGTCAAAGCGCCAGGTCAGCGGCATGTCGAATTCGCTGTTGGCGAATTTTTCGTAAGGCTTGCGCGACCAGATCGATACGCCCGGCGCATTTAGCGGGATGGCGCAGGTGATAGTCTCGTCCTCGTGCCCTTCCGGCACGGGCTGCAGATTACCGCACCATGCGTCATGGCAGAAGATCGCCGACGTGCCGATCATCTTCAGCCCATTGACGACGACCCCTTTATCGTCTTCCGACACGACCCGCATGGTTGGCGAAATGGCATCGGATTTGGCGAAAGCCTCGGCCCGCCGCGTGGTCTGCGGGTTGGTGACGGTATGGGTAATGAAGGTGTCCTCGCGGCGGCAACGCCTGTAATAGGCTTCCAGATTGTCGCCGAACCCTTCATGCAGCTTGTTGAACAGTTCCGGGTCGGTGGCGAGCCCCGCCAGGTAACTCGGATAGTTATCCGGCGAACGACCGAGCAGACCGTAGCTCCAGGACGCGATCCGGCGATGGGTCTCAAACCGCCGCTCAAGGTCCTCGCGCGAACGCGCCCTCAGGTAGTAGGTCGAAAACTCTTCGCCGTCTTCTTCCGACACCATCACGTCGCGGTTTTCCGGCGCGCGCTTGCGATCGTAGATCATCGCAAAGGATGATGCGGCATTCCGGAATGCGGGATGGCTTGTGACATCCTCGACCAGTTCGCTGCCGATATAGACCTTACGCCCGTCGCGGATGGATTCCAGAAATTCGTCGCCGGTTAGCAATTTTCTATCTCCTGTGACTGCAGGAACAGATTACCGCGCCGTTTCGGTGCGCGCCAGACTCGGTCCGTCACCTATGGCCGCGCGCGCCGCCCACGGCTATTGTGGGCACACCCGAGAGGCAAGGATTTCAGAGAATGAGCGACACAAAAATCGACCCCACCGCCAGACTGGCCGAATTCGCAGCGACACTCACCATCGACGACATTTCGTCCGATGCGCGCGATTTTACAAAGACGCTGTTCCTCGACGCGCTGGCCTGCGCTTTGGCCGGTCATCAGGGCGAGGAAACCGGCCAGATGGACGCCATGATTTCGGCGCTCGCCGCCTCGGATGAGACCAGCGTGATCGGGGGCGGCAAGCGGTCGATGGCAGGAGCGACGATCCTCAACGGCTATCTGATCACTGCGGTCACCATGTGCGACGTCCATCGCGGCCTGCTAACCCATATCACGCCGGAGGTGGTGCCGCCCGCCCTCGCCATCGCCGAGCGCGATCATGATTCGGGTCGCGACCTGCTGGCGGCGCTGGCCGCCGGGTTCGAGGTCACCGCCCGGGTTGGGCTGGGCCTCGATTACCCGGTTTTTCGCGGCAAGGGCTGGCACGGCCCGGGCGTGATCGGCCCGTTCGGCAGCGCGGCAGCGGTCGGGCGGCTGCGCGGGTTCGATGCAGAAACCATGGCGCGGGCCTACGGGCTGGCCGGCGCCCAATCGGCCGGCACGTTTGCTGCCTGGGGCACGCCGACGGTGAAATGGCACCAGTGCCGCGCGGCGCTTTCGGGCCTGATGGCCGCGCTTCTGGCGGAACAGGATTTCGTCGCCACAAAGGAATTCCTCACCGCGCCCGACGGCGGGCTTTATAATACCTATGCCGAAGGCGGGCGCATCGATCTCGCCATCGGCGACATCGGCGCGCGTTGGGAGATCGAGCAGATCGCTCTCCGTCTGTGGCCTTCGGCAACCGCCTTGCAGGACGTGCTGACCGCCCTGTTCGATCTGAAACAGAAGAACGACATCGCGTTCAGCGATATCGCAAGCGTCAGGGTCTCCGTCTGCGAAACGGCGCACCGGATGCATGGCGGGTTCTCGACCTACGGCGCGAAGTTCGAAGCACTGTTGTCGGCGCACTACGTCGCAGCAGTCTATCTGCGGGACGGCGTCGTCACGCTCGATCAGTTCGAGCCCGCCTGTTACGACGCGCCCGAACTACGGGCCTTCGCGGCCGAGAAGGTCGAAATCGTCGCGGATACATCGCTCAAAGGCGGCGAGGCATCGGCGGAGATCGTAACGACGGGAGGCCAGACACTTTCCGGCAAATGCTATTACCCGCTTGGCGCGCCGGAAAATCCGCTGTCGCCCGACCAGATCAGGGACAAGTTCCGCACCTATGCGGCCAGGCTCCTGACGCCGGAACGAACGGAAGAAATCATCGAAGCGGTCAACGGACTCGAAGATCTGCCCGACGCGGCGGTGCTACTGGAGATGCTCCGCCCTGCCGGATAAACGGCGCGCCGAATTGCAGCACAGGAATCGGGATGCGCGGCGGCTGATAAGCGCCTTAGGA
>Ga0181593_10002962_pt1 | contig 15662 bp, 11 predicted proteins | sample 071ome_19_FD_133756 | JGI IMG/M metagenome (GOLD analysis project Ga0181593, IMG submission 133756) | Coastal salt marsh microbial communities from the Groves Creek Marsh, Skidaway Island, Georgia - 071413AT metaG (megahit assembly) | ecosystem: Environmental > Aquatic > Marine > Intertidal...
CGTCTTACCGTGATCCACGTGACCTATCGTTCCCACATTTACATGCGGTTTCGTGCGTTCAAACTTCTCCTTTGACATCGATCTTTACCTCTTAATATTTTGTAATATCTAATTAAGCTTAATTAACTAACCAACTCTAGTGACCCTTGGTCATCGCTTCTACAATAGTTGCAGGTGCTTCACTATATTTTTCAAACTCCATTGAGTACGTTGCACGACCTTGAGTTGCTGAGCGCAAATCCGTGGCATACCCAAACATTTCTTTCAGCGGCACATCGGCGCGCACGATTTTACCCGCAGGCGCATCATCCATGCCACTAACAATTCCACGACGCCGATTAAGGTCTCCAACCACATCACCCATGTAATCTTCGGGAGTGACCACTTCGACTCTCATGACGGGCTCAAGTAGCACTGGACTTGCTTCTCTAGTAGCTTCCTTAAAACACATCGAACCAGCAATTTTAAATGCCATCTCCGATGAATCCACATCATGAAATGATCCATCAAATAGTGAAACTTTCACGTCTACGACCGGGTATCCACCTACCACCCCACTTTCCATGGCGTCTTTTACACCCTTTTGAACAGAAGGGATGTATTCCTTTGGCACTACACCGCCTGTAATTTCATCAACAAACTCAAATCCACCGCCTTCTTCTAACGGTTCAACCTTGAGCCATACGTGTCCATATTGGCCTCTTCCCCCTGATTGCCGAACAAATTTATTTTCATGTTCAACAGTGGCACGAATTGTTTCTCTAAAGGCCACTTGAGGAGCACCTACATTGGCGTCGACTTTAAATTCTCGCTTCATGCGGTCAACAATAATATCGAGATGTAACTCACCCATCCCTGCAATAATCGTTTGACCAGATTCTTCATCGGTACTTACACGGAACGATGGATCTTCCTGCGCCAATTTTTGTAATGCTACTGCCATCTTTTCCTGGTCCCCCGTAGTTCGAGGTTCTACCGCCACTGAAATGACAGGTTCAGGAAATTCCATTTTTTCTAATGTGATGACATCTTTGGGTGTACATAGAGTTTCACCCGTCGTCACATCTTTTAAGCCAACTGCAGCAGCTATATCGCCCGCATAGACTTCTTTAATTTCTTCACGCGAATTTGAATGCATTTGTAGTAAACGCCCTATTCGCTCTTTTTTACCCTTAATAGGGTTATAAACTGTATCGCCGGTTTTCATCACCCCGGAATACACTCTAAAAAATGTCAATGTACCAACAAATGAGTCGGTAGCTATTTTGAAAGCCAAAGCTGCAAAAGGCTCTTTATCTGAAGACTTTCTTATTGCCTCAGTTTGCTTCTTGTCATCCAATATGCCAGTTATTGGCGGCACATCTGATGGCGAAGGCATGTATCGCACTACTGCATCAAGCATGGCCTGCACACCTTTATTTTTAAATGCTGACCCACAAAACGCAGGAACAATTTCACCAGCGAGTGTTCGTAAGCGTATTGCTTGATGTATTTCTTCTTCGGACAACTCTCCATTATCTAGATAGCTATCCATTAATTCCTCAGAAGCCTCTGCTGCAGCTTCTAGCATATGTTCCCGCCATTGCTGACAGTCACTGATTATATCTTCTGGAATGTCCTTCGCTTCATAGGTAGTCCCCATGTCCGATTCATTCCAGTAAATCGCCTGCATGCGAACCAAATCAACCACACCTTGGAAGCTATCTTCAGCACCAATGGGTAGTTGCATTGGTACTGCATTTGAACCCAAGCGATCACGGATTTGTTCAATAACTCTAAGAAAGTTCGCTCCAGTGCGATCCATCTTATTAACAAAGGCCATTCGTGGCACATTGTATTTATTTGCTTGTCGCCATACTGTTTCTGACTGTGGTTCGACACCACCAACTGCGCAAAATACTGCACACGCACCATCAAGTACCCGTAATGATCTTTCGACCTCTATGGTGAAATCAACATGACCCGGTGTATCAATAATATTGATGCGGTGCTGATCAAACTGTTGATCCATGCCTGTCCAAAAACAGGTAGTCGCTGCCGAAGTGATGGTGATGCCGCGCTCTTGCTCTTGCTCCATCCAATCCATCACGGCCGCGCCGTCGTGTACCTCACCTATTTTATGAGAAACACCGGTATAAAATAATATTCGTTCAGTCGTTGTGGTTTTGCCTGCATCGATATGCGCCATAATGCCGATATTGCGATATCGTTCGATGGGCGTTTTGCGTGCCACAACTTTTCAACCTAACTATAAACAAACTCTGATTCCAGAGCTTGTATTACCAACGATAATGAGAGAAAGCTTTATTTGCTTCCGCCATTCTCAACGTATCTTCACGTTTCTTTATGGCCGAGCCTTTACTTTCCGAAGCATCAATTAACTCACCAGCCAATTTGTTTACCATAGACTTCTCACCACGCTTACGTGCAGAGTCTACTATCCATCGCATTGCTAACGCCGCTTGACGAACAGGCCGAACTTCAACAGGAACTTGATAAGTTGCACCACCCACACGACGTGATTTTACTTCTACCGGCGGCTTTACTTTGTCTAAAGCTTCATTAAAAACACCCAGGCCATCGGTGTCTTTTTTACTGGTAATTTCATCAATTGCTTTATAAACAATTTTTTCTGCAACAGATTTCTTACCGCTGACCATTAAGATATTTACAAATTTAGCGAGTTGCTCATCTCCATATTTAGGATCTGGCAAAATTTCACGTTTTGGGACTTCTCTACGTCTAGGCATTTTCTATCTTCGCTTTAATTTGTATTAGTTACTATTAATCCAGCTCAATTAAGACTTCTGGCGTTTAGCGCCATATTTTGAACGGCCTTGTTTTCGGTTTGCGACACCTTGAGTATCCAAACTACCTCTAACTGTGTGATAACGAACACCTGGCAAGTCTTTTACACGACCACCACGAATTAATACTACAGAGTGTTCTTGAAGGTTATGACCTTCTCCACCAATATATGAAGACACCTCAAAACCATTAGTTAAACGTACACGTGCTACTTTACGTAAAGCTGAATTAGGCTTTTTAGGCGTCGTTGTGTAAACACGTGTGCACACACCACGCCGTTGTGGACATGCAGCCAGTGCTGGCACATTACTTTTTTCTATCTTTCTTTTTCTCGGCTTGCGAACAAGCTGATTAATTGTTGCCATTCTTAATTTTTCTCCGGCATAAAATAAACGACAGGCCGATATAGGCTCGGCCTGTCGTAGGGTGGCGAGATTTTACGGAGTTGGACTATACCCTGTCAAGGACATCAAACCCCATCTTACCTATGATTTGGCTTAAGGATTTGCAGTATTATCCTCTTGCTCTGGTGTTTCTACTGCAGGCATCTCTGCCTCAGCCGATACTTCCACAGCAGACTCTTCTGCTACATCTGGCAATTCCGGCATACCCAGGTTCAATTCTTCGCGTGTTTTACGTCGCTCCTGATGATAAGTCAAACCTGTGCCCGCCGGGATTAATCGACCCACAATGACATTTTCTTTCAAACCACGTAGGTAGTCATTGGATCCTCGTACCGCTGATTCTGTTAGTACTCGCGTAGTTTCTTGGAAAGACGCCGCTGAGATGAATGATTCAGTCACTAATGAAGCCTTTGTAATACCCAATAAGACGTTTTCGTAACCTGCTGGCTCTTTATTTCGTGATTCCATATTCTCATTCACTTCATACCGTCTTGCACGCTCGACTTGTTCACCACGCAACATATTGGTATCACCGCTATCAGTGATTTCCACTTTACGCAGCATCTGACGAATAATCACCTCAATATGCTTATCGTTAATTTTTACACCTTGCAAACGATACACATCTTGAATTTCTTGCACTAAGTATTCTGCTAATGCACTCACACCAAGTAGCTTAAGAATATCGTGAGGACTACGTTCACCTTCCACAACGACCTCACCTTTATCTACGTGCTCACCTTCAAACACATCAACATGACGCCATTTTGGAATTAATTCTTCTACAGTCTCGCCATCATCTTTGGTGATGACTAGACGTTGCTTACCTTTAGTTTCTTTACCGAAGCTAACGATACCTGAAGCTAGTGCCATGACTGCTGGCTCTTTAGGTTTACGTGCTTCGAATAAGTCGGCCACTCGAGGAAGACCCCCGGTGATATCACGAGTCTTGGAAGATTCTTGCGGGATACGTGCAATAACGTCACCCACTCCAACTTGTGTGCCTTCTTCTAAACTTACAATAGCTTCTGGTGGTAACACATATTGAGCTGGGAAATCAGAATCAGGCAGTGTTAGTTCATTACCATTGTCATCAAGCAACTTCACCATTGGTCGCAAATCTTTACCCGCTGCTGGTCGACTCTTTGGATCTGCAACAATAGTAGAACTTAAGCCTGTCACTTCATCGACGTGCTTATTCACAGTCACACCATTAGAAAAGTCCACTAGTGTTACTTTACCAGCGACTTCAGAGATAATTGGGTGAGTGTGTGGATCCCATGTAGCGATTATTTGCCCCGACTCTACTGCATCACCTTCATTCACTGTGATCGAAGCACCGTAAGGAAGTTTATAACGCTCACGCTCACGTCCATGCTCATCAACCAAACCAATTTCACCAGAGCGTGACGCCGCCACATTATGACCATCATGATGCTTAACTAACTTAATATTATGCAAGCGCACAGTACCCGACGCTTTTGGCGCAATACTATTGGTTGAAGCCGCACGACTTGCAGCACCACCAATATGAAATGTACGCATGGTCAACTGTGTACCTGGCTCACCGATTGATTGCGCAGCCATAACACCAACAGCCTCACCTTGGTTAATCAAATGACCACGTGCAAGATCACGACCATAACAACTTGAACATACACCATAGCGTGTCTCACAAGTAATTGGTGTACGCACTAGAATTTCATCAACACCAAGTTCTTCAAATCTTGCTACCCATTTTTCATCGAGTAATGTTCCTTTAGGAATAACAACTGTTTTACCCGCTGCATCAAGCACATCTTTAGCCACCACTCGGCCAAGTACTCGCTCGCTTAATGGTTCTACAACATCACCACCTTCAATAATAGGATTCATGACGATGCCTTCTTCAGTGCCACAATCATGCTCAGTGATTACTAAGTCTTGCGCGACATCCACCAGACGACGTGTTAGATAACCTGAGTTTGCAGTTTTTAATGCTGTATCTGCTAAACCTTTACGTGCACCGTGTGTAGATATGAAGTACTGAAGCACATTCAAACCTTCTCGGAAGTTCGCTGTAATTGGTGTTTCAATAATCGAACCATCAGGCTTAGCCATTAAGCCTCGCATACCTGCAAGCTGTCTAATCTGTGCTGCAGAACCCCGCGCACCAGAATCAGCCATCATGAAAATTGAATTAAAGGATGGTTGAGTCACTGTATTTCCTTCAGCGTCTTCAACTTGCTGTTTACCCAATTTATCCATCATCGCTTTAGCGACTTTTTCATTAGTGTGCGACCAAATATCAACTACTTTGTTGTATCGCTCACCTTTAGTCACAAGACCTGATGCATATTGTTGTTCTATATCTTTTACTTCCTTCTCAGCAGAACCAAGAATATCGACTTTCTCATCTGGTATAACCATGTCATCCGCGCAGAATGACACACCAGATAAAGTGGCAAATTTAAATCCGGTATACATGAGTTGGTCAGCAAAGATTACTGTCTCTTTCAAGCCAACTTCTCGATAACAAGCGTTTATAAGTCTTGAAATAGCACGTTTATTTAAATCTTGGTTGATTAAATCAAACGAAAGTCCTTCAGGCAGTATATCGAGCAATAAAGCACGTCCTACAGAAGTATCTTTTAATGTTACTTCTTCTGCTACTTCACCATATTCACTAGTGATCTTTTGCGTTAGACGAATCTTAATTTTTGCATGCAAATCAGTTGCGCCTGTTTCAAACGCACGACGAACTTCGTCGACATCCGCAAACACCATGCCTTCACCTTTGACGTTGATTTTTTCACGCGTCATATAATAAAGACCCAATACAATGTCTTGAGAAGGCACAATTATCGGCTCACCATTTGCTGGCGATAAAATATTATTAGTCGACATCATTAATGCACGACCTTCTAACTGAGCCTCAATAGACAGTGGCACATGTACTGCCATTTGGTCACCATCAAAGTCAGCATTAAATGCTGCACATACTAATGGGTGTAACTGAATTGCCTTACCTTCAATTAGTTGTGGCTCAAAACACTGTATACCCAATCTATGTAGTGTAGGCGCACGGTTTAACATCACTGGATGTTCGCGAATGACTTCTTCTAGAATATCCCAAACTTCAGCACCTTCTCGCTCAACAATTTTCTTACATGCTTTAATGGTTGGCGCAACACCGCGCAACATTAATTTACTAAACACAAATGGTTTAAAAAGTTCTAATGCCATTTTCTTTGGCAAACCACATTGGTGCAAACGTAGTGTTGGACCACAAACAATCACTGAACGTCCAGAGTAATCAACTCGCTTACCCAACAGATTCTGACGGAAACGACCTTGCTTACCTTTAATCATATCGGCAAGCGACTTAAGTGGGCGTTTGTTAGTACCAGTTATCGCACGTCCTCGACGACCGTTATCTAATAAAGCATCAACAGATTCTTGTAACATACGTTTTTCATTACGTACGATAATATCAGGAGCATTTAACTCTAAAAGACGCTTCAAACGGTTGTTACGATTAATAACGCGACGATATAAATCATTCAAATCAGATGTTGCGAATCTTCCTCCGTCCAATGGTACAAGTGGCCGTAAATCTGGTGGAAGCACAGGCAATACAGTTAAAATCATCCATTCAGGCTTATTACCTGATTCAAGCAAATACTCAACAAGTTTTAGACGCTTAGAGAATCGCTTTAATTTTGCTTCTGAACGCGTGTTTTCGATCTCTTCACGCAACTCAACTTTTTGTGACTTAAGATCAATTTGTAGCATTAATTCAAATATCGCTTCCGCACCCATTAATGCGCGGAATTCATCACCATGTTGCTCTATGGCATCTAGGTAAGCCTCTTCAGAAAGAAGTTGCTTCGGCTCTAGCGTTGTCATTCCAGGATCAACAACAACAAATGCTTCGAAATAAAGAATGCGTTCAATTTCACGCAAGGTCATATCTAACAGCAAACCAATACGTGAAGGTAATGACTTCAAAAACCAGATGTGTGCAACAGGACAAGCCAATTCAATATGTCCCATGCGTTCACGACGAACTTTAGTTTGTGTGACTTCTACACCGCACTTCTCACACACAACACCGCGATGCTTTAAGCGTTTGTATTTACCACATAAGCATTCGTAATCTTTAACAGGACCAAAAATCTTGGCACAAAACAATCCATCACGCTCTGGCTTAAACGTTCGGTAGTTAATCGTTTCTGGCTTTTTAACTTCGCCAAAAGACCATGACCGAATCATGTCTGGTGATGCTAGCCCAATCTTAATTGAATCAAAATCTTCAGATTGGCCTTGTTGCTTTAGTAAGTTTAGTAAGTCTTTCATCGTGTCTCCTAGAGGGTCTACGAAAGTTTTTAATTTAAATCGTTATTAATTCGTTCCGCTATTTATCAACTTTAATCATTCTGCTCTAACTCGATATTAATACCGAGAGAACGGATTTCTTTCATCAGAACGTTAAATGATTCTGGCATACCTGCTTCCATCTGCTGATCGTTATCAACAATGTTCTTGTACATTTTGTTACGTCCAGCAACATCATCAGATTTCACAGTGAGCATTTCTTGCAAGGTGTAGGCAGCACCGTAAGCTTCAAGCGCCCAAACCTCCATCTCACCAAAGCGTTGTCCACCAAATTGCGCCTTACCACCTAACGGTTGTTGAGTAACGAGACTGTAAGGGCCAGTGGAACGTGCATGCATCTTGTCATCGACTAAATGATTTAGTTTCAGAATATGCATATATCCAACAGTTACGCGCCTTTCAAATTGATTGCCAGTACGACCATCAATAAGCTCTGTCTGACCATCTTCAGGTAAATCTGCCAACTTCAACATGCGTTTAATTTCGTGCTCTTCCGCACCGTCGAATACTGGTGTCGCCATAGGCACACCGCCTTGCAGATTTTTTGACAAGGTCATGATTTCATCATCATTAAATTGACCAAGATCGACTTTAGTTCCTTCGTCATGGTTGTAAACTTGATCCAAGAAATCCCGCAACTCTGCCGGTTGACCGTTATTATCAAGCATTCCTTGAATTTTCAGCCCCAGCCCTTTCGCTGCCATACCTAAGTGAATCTCTAATACCTGACCCACGTTCATACGGGATGGAACACCCAATGGATTAAGCACAATATCAACAGGCGTGCCATCTGGCTTATGTGGCATATCCTCAACAGGCACAATCATAGAAACAACACCTTTGTTTCCGTGGCGTCCCGCCATCTTATCGCCAGGCTGCATACGACGCTTAACAGCTAAGTAAACCTTCACCATTTTGAGCACGCCTGGGGCTAAATCGTCACCCGCAGTAATTTTCTCTTTCTGCTCAATTAAACGTTGCTCTGCTGCTTCACGTTGCGAGGCAATACTTTGCGAAAGTTGTTCCAAGTTTTCGTTCACTGCTTCATCACGCATGCGAATTTCAAACCAATGATCTCGCGAAAGTCCCTGCAAGTAATTCGCTGTCACTTTCTCACCTGACTTCAACCCTTCAGGACCACCTTCAGCAACCTTATTTGTAATTAAACGTTCTACACGACTGAAAATATCTTCTTCGTGAATACGTAACTGATCGCGCATGTCTTTTTTAACTTGCTCGATTTCTGCTTCTTCAATCTGTAGAGCACGACGATCTTTTTCCACACCATCACGTGTAAATACACGTACATCAATCACTGTGCCTTCCATACCTGATGGAACCCGCAGAGATGTATCTTTCACATCAGATGCTTTCTCACCGAAAATAGCACGCAGTAATTTTTCTTCAGGTGTTAACTGTGTTTCACCTTTTGGTGTCACTTTACCTACCAAGATATCACCAGGCTTAACTTCCGCACCGACATAAACAATGCCGGAATCATCCAGTTTTGCTAGTAGACTTTCACTAACGTTAGGGATATCAGCCGTGATTTCTTCCGCTCCCAGCTTGGTATCACGCGCGACACAACTCATTTCTTCAATGTGAATAGTTGTGAAACGATCTTCTTCTACAACACGTTCTGAAATAAGAATAGAGTCCTCAAAGTTGTAGCCATTCCAAGGCATGAAAGCTACTAACATATTTTGACCCAACGCCAACTCACCCATATCAGTTGAAGGTCCGTCAGCCAACACATCACCACGGGCGATGACATCACCCGGATTAACTAAAGGTCTTTGGTTAATACAAGTATTTTGATTTGAGCGGGTATATTTTGTTAGCGAATAAATATCCACACCCGCTTCACCTGCTTGTGCCTCTTCGTCGTTAACTCGAACAACAACACGGCCTGCATCAACGGTATCAACAACACCTCCACGTTTTGCAACAACAGATGCGCCTGAATCAATTGCTAATGCACGCTCAATCCCGGTACCTACTAGAGGCTTATCTGCACGCAACGTTGGAACCGCTTGACGTTGCATATTTGAACCCATGAGTGCACGGTTCGCATCATCGTGTTCCAAGAACGGGATTAATGAAGACGCAACAGATACGATCTGTTTTGGAGAAACATCCATGTATTCAACTTTGTCAGGAGTAGACAAAGCAAATTCATTAAGGTGACGACATGAAACTAATTCATCAACGAGATTACCTTTATCATCTAGTTGAGCGTTAGCTTGCGCAATGACATACTGGCTTTCCTCAATTGCAGATAAATAATCAATTTCACCAGTCGCTTTTCCTTTAGTCACCTTACGATAAGGTGTTTCCAAGAAACCATAGTCATTAGTACGCGCATATATTGCTAATGAGTTAATCAACCCAATATTTGGTCCCTCGGGCGTTTCAATAGGACACACACGACCATAATGTGTTGGATGCACATCACGCACTTCGAACCCTGCGCGCTCACGTGTTAAACCTCCAGGGCCTAAAGCAGAAATACGACGTTTATGTGTCACCTCAGACAATGGGTTGTTTTGATCCATAAATTGTGACAACTGACTGGAACCAAAGAACTCTTTGATTGCAGCAGCAACAGGTTTGGCATTAATCATTTCTTGAGGCATTAAACCCTCAGATTCTGCTAACGTTAAACGTTCTTTTACAGCACGTTCAACTCGCACCAAACCAACACGGAATACGTTTTCAGCCATCTCGCCAACACAACGTACGCGACGATTACCTAAGTGATCAATATCATCGACCATGCCGTTACCATTACGAATGTCGATAAGCACACGCATTACATCAAGTATATCCTCTTTACTTAATGTGCCTTCACCAGTCTCTTCTTCACGACCAAGACGACGATTGAACTTCATGCGTCCTACAGGAGATAAATCGTAACGATCCTCTGAGAAGAACAAATTATTAAATAGCGCTTGAGCGGCTTCTTTCGTAGGCGGCTCACCAGGGCGCATCATGCGATATATTTCAACTTGCGCTTCTAGTTCTGTGGTCGTTGTATCAATCGCCAATGTTTGTGAAATATAAGGACCACGGTCAATTTCATTGGTGTAAAGAATTTCAAATTCCTTGATACCACTTTCTTCAAGCTTATGGATATTTTCTTCGCTTAACTCTTCGTTTGCATGATAGATAAGCTCACCCGTATCTTCATCAACAATGTCATGCGCAATGACCTTACCCATGAAATATTCTTGGGGAACAACTAATGTCTTTAATTTAGCCGCTTCCATTTGGCGAATATGTCGCATAGTGATACGACGTCCTGTTTCGACCAACACTTCACCTTTAACTTCAATATCAAATGCCGCAATCTCACCTCGAAGATGCTCTGGTGTTAATGCCAGCTCAAATCCTTTTTTAGACAATTTGATTTTGTGCGTATCAAAGAACATAGAAAGAATTTCTTGTGTGTCATAACCCAACGCTCGCAGTAAAATTGTTGCCGCAAGTTTTCTACGACGGTCAATACGGACGAATAGACAATCTTTGGGGTCAAACTCCATATCTAACCAAGAGCCACGATATGGAATGATTCGCGCTGAATACAATAGCTTTCCAGAAGAATGTGTCTTACCTTTATCGTGATCAAAGAACACACCTGGTGAACGATGCAATTGAGAAACAATCACACGTTCTGTGCCATTAATGACAAAAGTACCTGTATCAGTCATTAAAGGAAGCTCACCCATGTAAACTTCTTGTTCTTTTACATCTTTGACCTTCTTTTGACTTGCTGGGGCTTCTTTATCGTATATAACCAAACGCACTGTGACACGTAATGGCGCGGCATATGTTAAGCCACGTAATTGGCATTCTTTAACATCAAAGACTGGCTTACCCAAACGATAACTTACATATTCAAGGATGACATTGCCTGAGTAACTCTCAATAGGAAATACAGTATTAAATGCACCATGCAATCCAGTGTCAGTTCTATCTGAAGCACTTGCATCTAACTGTAGAAATTGACGATAAGATGCCAACTGTATTTGAAGCATATAGGGAACTTCAAGAATTTGTGGTCGCTTACCGAAGTCCTTACGAACTCGTTTCTTTTCAGTGAAACTGTATTGCATTTAGCCTCCTCGTATCCGGGCTTTAAACTGATTACTGAAAAACATTCTGACTTTAACTAACAAAAGAAAAATGCTTTTCAGTAGTCATTATTTTGTTAACAGAAACACCACGAGCTAACGCATGCTATGGAAACATCCATAACATGCGCAGGAATCGTGATGCTTAATAGCACGTATAGTAATGTCGTATTACTTAAGTTCTACAACAGCACCTGCTTCTTCAAGCTGCTTCTTGATGTCTTCAGCTTCATCTTTACTAGCAGCTTCTTTAACAGTAGAAGGCGCACCTTCAACCATTTCTTTCGCTTCTTTAAGCCCTAGACCAGTAACGCCGCGAACAACTTTAATGACAGCAACTTTGTTACCACCGAAGCTACTCATTACTACATCAAACTCGTCTTTCTCTGCTGCTGCTTCGCCACCACCAGCAGCAGCTGCTGGTGCTGCGGCTACTGCTGCCGCTGCAGAGACACCGAATTTTTCTTCCATTGCAGAAATTAAATCTACAACTTCCATAACTGTCATATTGGAAATAGTTTCCAAAATTTCGTCTTGTGATACAGCCATTTCTATATACTCCTAAATAAATTAAAAACCTTTAAGTGACTTGTTTAAGCTTGCTTTTGGTCGCGTATAGCAGCAACAGTGCGCACCATTTTTGCGTGCGGCTCATTAAGCGTACGAACGAATTTCTCGACCGGTGCTTTCATTACTGCCATCAACATACTGATTGCTTGTTCCTTCGTCGGTAAGCTTGCTAATCGATCTAGTTCAGATGCATCAAGCAACTGACCACCAATTGAAAGCATTTTGACATTAAGCAATTCGTTTTCTTTACCGAAGTCCTTTATTACACGTGCAGCAGAGCCTGGATCTTCTTGCGAAAACGCAAGAATCAATGGGCCCACCAAACCATCACGCATACACTCAAAATCGGTACCCTCTAGCGCGCGTTTCGCAAGAGTATTTTTTACCACTCTTACATACACACCGCCCTGACGTGCTTTTTGTCGCAAATCAGTGAGTGCTTCAACTCCGAGTCCACGATATTCAGCTGCAATGGCTGAATGAGCTTCGGCAGCAACCGCAGCAACCTCTGAGACAACTTCTTTTTTGCCTGCGAGATTTAGTGCCACAGTATGGTCCTCCTAAGTTGTTCCACCTTGCGTCCGGAAATCCTGATTTAATTTGCTGCGGTGTTAAAAAATTTCTCAAGCTACTCACTTACATTTTAGTAAGCTGCGCGTTTTCGAAATTCTTTGCCTTGCAGCAATCGCTAACGCTATTAAATCAGTATCTCCTTGTGTCATTAGTGGAGTTACATTTATTGGTAATTACTTACCAACACCATTCCAGTGTTCCAACTTAGGCATTACCTATTTGGAGCCACCGTCTACGTAGGATTCGGTCTAGATGTTTATCTACCCCTCAATTAAACGAAGTGCTCTCCGTTCCTACGGTCTTTGACGGCCGTTCGAATTCACCTCGAAACAGCCCAAAGTCTTCTCATACATCATCCCAAAAACCAGAGATGACTATTAAATATTTTTAAGTTAACGCAGCCTGATCAACCATCACACCAACACCCATGGTTGATGAAACAGTTACCTTCTTTAAATACACACCTTTTGCAGCAGAAGGCTTAGCTTTTACTAAGTCTCCAATTAGTGCAGTTAAATTCTCAACAAGCTTTTGCGCATCAAAATCAACTTTTCCAATACTGCAGTGAACAATACCTGTTTTATCTGCACGGTAACGCACTTGCCCAGATTTTGCGTTTTTAACAGCACCTTCTACATCGGGCGTGACTGTACCAACTTTAGGGTTAGGCATAAGTCCACGTGGCCCTAAAATTTGTCCTAGCTGACCTACAACTCGCATTGAATCTGGCGTTGCTATAACAACATCAAAATCCATTTCACCTTTTTTTACTGTATCCGCAAGGTCTTCAAAGCCGACAATATCAGCTCCCGCCGCTTCTGCCGCTTTGGCTTGATCGCCTTGTGCAAATACTGCCACACGAACTGTTTTACCCGTGCCATTAGGCAGCACTGTTGAACCACGTACGACTTGATCTGATTTTCTTGGGTCAATACCAAGGTTTACTGCAACATCTACTGATTCAACAAACTTCGCACGTGCATTATCTTTAACAAGTTGCATCGCCTCTGCTGGATCATAAACTTGTTCGGCATTCACTTTTTCACGTGCTGCACGTATATTTTTTCCTGCTTTAGCCATGATTAAACCCCCTCAACTTCAAGACCCATACTTCTTGCACTGCCTGCAATAGTACGTACCGCGGCATCTAAATCTGCTGCTGTAAGATCGGGTTCTTTAGTTTTAGCAATTTCCTCTAGCTGAGCACGAGTCACTTTGCCGACTTTATTCGTATTTGGTGTGCCTGACCCTTTAGGTACTCCCGCCGCCTTCTTTAGAAGAATAGACGCAGGAGGCGTCTTCATAATAAATGTGAAACTACGATCGTTATAAACCGTAATCACAACAGGAACGGGCATGCCTTTTTCTAAGCTCTGCGTTTGTGCATTAAATGCTTTACAGAACTCCATAATATTCACACCGTGTTGACCTAATGCAGGCCCAACAGGAGGGCTAGGATTTGCATCCTGCGCAGGAACTTGAAGCTTAATGTAAGCTTCTATTTTCTTTGCCATTTTTTTATCTCCTACGGGTGCAAGCGCCTCGAGTACATGCTCTCAGCTCCCCGCGTTATGTTAAATAAATAGAAGCCCTTAACTAATGGAAGTTAAAGACATCTAAAATCTCAAATTACTAGCTTTTCTCGACCTGGCCGAATTCTAATTCAACTGGGGTCGAACGACCAAATATTTGTACCGCTACTAGCATGCGGCTCTTTTCGTAATTCACTTCTTCTACAATGCCATTGAAATCGTTAAATGGCCCATCAGTAACACGTACCACCTCACCAGGCTCAAACAAGACCTTAGGTCGTGGTTTATCGACCCCATCTTGAATACGTTGAAGAATCGCATCCGCTTCTCGATCCGGTATTGGTGCTGGCTTATCTGTAGTACCCCCAATAAAGCCAAGTACTTTTGGCACATCTTTTACTAAATGCCAAGAATCATCATCCATATCCATTTGTACGAGAACATAGCCTGGGAAAAATTTTCTCTCACTACGCTTTTTTTGTCCTTCGCGCATTTCTACCACTTCTTCCATCGGCACAAGAATTTCACCAAATTTATCTTGCATGCCAAAACGTTCAATACGCTCATGCAAATAGCGCTTTACTTGATTCTCAAATCCTGAATACGCGTGGACTACATACCATCTTAATGCCATATCACTAGCCCTCGATTATGCGATGATCATTTTCATGATCCAGCCCAAAAATGTATCTAGTAGCCAGAGAAATAATCCCACTAATATAACAACAACAATAATCACACCCGTCGTTTGCAACGTTTCCGTACGCGTTGGCCATACCATTTTGCGTACTTCGGTACGCGCAGCTTGCATAAAACTCGTTAATGCGCGTCCTTTTGTTGTTGTTAAAGCGATACCTGCTGCCACTATAACAAACAACAAAATACCTAGCACACGGTATAACAGAGGTTGTTCTGCAAATTGAACGTAGAACCCATACAAGCCTACAAGCAGAAGCGCCGCTGCTGCTATCAACTTGACAGTGTCCATCGTACTATTTGTTTGTTCAGCCGTGTCGGCCATGTTATGTATCCTTAAATTTCTCTGCCAATTAGTGGCAGGCCAGGAGGGACTTGAACCCCCAACCTACGGTTTTGGAGACCGTCGCTCTGCCAATTGAGCTACTGGCCTATTTTACCCTGTCTTATTCAATGATTTTAGAGACCACACCGGCACCTACCGTGCGCCCACCTTCCCTGATCGCAAATCTCAATCCTTCTTCCATCGCGATCGGCGCAATCATGCTCACTTCCATCTTCACGTTATC
>Ga0181593_10002963_pt1 | contig 15659 bp, 10 predicted proteins | sample 071ome_19_FD_133756 | JGI IMG/M metagenome (GOLD analysis project Ga0181593, IMG submission 133756) | Coastal salt marsh microbial communities from the Groves Creek Marsh, Skidaway Island, Georgia - 071413AT metaG (megahit assembly) | ecosystem: Environmental > Aquatic > Marine > Intertidal...
ACCAAAAGAGAGAAGTACAATGCTATTATCCAAAAGATCCAAGAGTTTCACGACAGTGGTCAGCCCGTATTGGTAGGTACTACCAGCGTTGACGTGTCTGAATCTATGAGCCGCATGCTGAAGCGAGCGAACATTCCACATAATGTTTTGAATGCTAAGCAGCATGCAAGAGAAAGTGACATCGTCAAGCAAGCAGGACAGCCTGGGGCGGTAACCGTTGCCACCAATATGGCGGGTCGAGGTACCGATATCAAACTAGCACCGGGTATTAAAGAAAAAGGTGGCTTGGCGATTTTAGGGACCGAACGTCACGAATCTAGACGTATAGATTTACAGCTCAGAGGACGCTCTGGACGTCAGGGAGATCCTGGATTCTCACAATTTTATGTGTCTTTGGAAGATAAATTGATGGCCCTATTTATGAGCGACCGTGTTGCTGGGGTCATGGATAAATTAAGCTTTGATGAGGGAGAGGTAATCACTCACCCTTGGATTACAAAATCACTAGAGAGAGCTCAAAGTAAAGTAGAGCAGAACAATTTTAGTATTCGAAAGAGACAGTTAGAATATGATGACGTTCTCAACAATCAACGAAACGTGATTTATGCAAGAAGAAAGCATGCACTTATTGGTGATCAACTGCGCACCGATTTATTGGGCATGTTGGAATCACTAGTCGAAGATTGGGTGGATGAATTTGTGGCTGCAGGTGACTATGAAGGACTGCATGCCGAAATACTTCGAAATCTAGCCGTAGATGTTGCATTCGATGAGGAAGAATGGAGAGCTAAGGATAATGAGGCTTTAAGCGAGCTTATCATCAATCGAGCGCTAGAAGTATATAAGAGAAAAGAAGAGATGATTAGCGTCCCACTTTATGAAGTGATGAAGCGTATTAGTGAAACTCAAGCCGAGCGTAGACCCGACAAAGTTCAGGTCGTATTTACCGATGGCTTACGACGAATGCGAGTGGTGGTTGACGTAGAAGCGGCGCTCGAGAATGAGGGAAGAGAAGTACTTCGAGCCTTAGAACGCTCGGCGGTATTATCGGTGATTGATGATAAGTGGATGCAGCATCTACGTGAATTAGATTCTGTGAAAGAGGGTATAGGATTGCGTTCATTTGCACAAAAAGACCCCCTTCTAGAATACAAGAAAGAAGCCTTTGAAATGTTCCGTCAGCTCATAGAAATGATTAACCAAGAAGTTATTTCATTGATATGGAAGTCGGTTCCCGAAGCCTCCAACTCTGATCAATCGGTACAACAGGCTCAACAGCAAAAATCAAAATACGATACCAACCGTATGCAGACGCAACATGCCGATTCTACGGGGATGGGGCTGCAAGCACCCGCTAATCCTCAAGCTGATCAAGCACCTATGGGTCCAAATGTAAAGAGAAAACCAGTTGAGGTAGCGCAAGAACCGGGAAGAAACGATACCGTTACCATTCAAAATATGAGTACTGGAGACACCGAAACCATGAAGTGGAAGTTTGCGAAGCCCAAAGTTGAACGTGATGGTTGGGTAATCGTAGAGCACTAAATCTACACAAGGAATCACGTATTTAATTGTGTAGCTTAAGCCTAAACTTTAATCAAATACAGACAGTTTCGTATTGGAAGTACTAGGTATTGATATAGGAAGTTACGGTATAAAAGGCGCCATCGTTGATACGGTTAAAGGTGAAATTATTTCAGGGAAAAAATCTACCGATAAGCTAGAAGATACCCGGCCACATAAACTTATTTCAAAGCTACATAAGGTGGTCAAAAAATTCGATTGGAAAGGACCCATAGGGTGTGCTTTTCCCGCGGCTATTCATAGAGGTAGAGTGGTTTCATCTTCTAGAATTGACAAAGCCTGGGTAGATGCCGATGCGGCACACCTTTTTAGTGAGATTACAGGATGCAATGTTCACGTGCTTAACGATACCGATGCGACAGGTATAGCGGAGATGACTTTTGGAGTTGGAAAAGGAGTGCGAGGTACAGTCATTGTTTTATCGGTGGGCACCGGGATTGGGTCATCTATTTTTGTAGATAATATTTTAGTGCCAAATACAGAATTAGGCCTTATCGAGTTGAAGGGTATCAGCATCGAAGAACGCGCTTCAAATAAGGTTCGAAAAGAAGAGGGTATCCAGCGCAAAACCTGGGCAAAACGCCTTCAATTCGCACTTCAGCATTATGAAAAACTATTTCATCCCGAATTATTCATCATAGGTGGGCAGTTGAGTAAAAAAGCCGATAAAACCTTTCCCTACATGAAAATAAGTACCAAACTTCGAGCGGCTGAATTTCAGAATAATGCCAGTATTGTGGGTGCGGCTTATCACGCGGCCTCCCTTACGAGAAGAAGCTAGTGGCTTAGAAAAAATTGCTAGCCCAGGCGATTAATTCTCTACCATAGTACCACATTAGTAGAAGGGCCGCTATCACTTTAATTCCTGTAGCCGCCATAAACCCAATAAAAGATCCCCAGGCCGATCGAAGGGCTTGTTGTTGATTTTGTCCCCCAATAAGCTCCCCAATAAAAGCACCAAGTAATGGTCCAATTAGAAAACCGAGAGGTGGAAAAGCGAGGCCAAGCAACATCCCTATCAGTGTTCCCCACAATCCATATCGAGTTCCGCCAATTTTCTGATTGGCCCAGGCAGGTATGAAATTGTCCAAAATTGAAAATAGAATAATTGCAAAGGTCCAACCCCAAATAAAGGCGCTACTAAAAGGGGCTAATGTCCATTGCATAATGAGTATGCCCAGCAAACTGATGGGCAGTCCAGGGACGATGGGTAGAAAAGAACCAATAAAGCCAAAGAGTACCAGAAGGCCGCCTAAAAGTAAGAGTAAGAGTTCCATTGAAACGGGTTTAAATATAGTTTGCAGTCACTTTTTTTATGCGTGACACAGGATACTCAAATAAACGAGCTTAGATGATAAAGGTTTCAGATTTGCTTGCGAGCGAGTTAAGGTTTAGCTATAATCTACGATTGTATGCACGCTTATGTATAAAAAACTAACCTAATCTTGAAATTATGAGCAATAGTACGACCTCATTTGGGGCATTGTCCACGGAACAGAATGATTTTTTTGGACATCCTCGTGGCTTATCTACGTTATTTTTTACCGAATTATGGGAGCGATTCAGCTATTATGGAATGAGAGCATTATTAGTCTTATTCATGACGGCAGAGGCCATAGGAAATAATCCTGGCTTGGGCTTGTCGGTAGGTGAGGCAACGGCTATTTATGGATTGTATACCTTTTTTGTCTATATGCTTTCCTTACCGGGTGGTTGGGTTGCCGATAACCTATGGGGACAACGCAAAGCTGTTTTAGTGGGTGGTATTATCATTGCCATGGGTCATTTTAGTATGGCCGTACCCACTACTACCTTTTTCTATATTGGTTTAGCTCTTATTGTCGTAGGGACTGGGTTGTTGAAACCGAACGTGAGTTCCATGGTTGGAGATTTATATCCCGAAGGCGGCGCTAGAAGGGATGCGGGCTTCTCTATTTTTTATATGGGTATAAATTTCGGTGCTATATTAGGTCCCCTTCTTTGCGGGTTATTAGGTGAGGGTTATAATTGGCATTATGGCTTTACTCTAGCAGGTTTCGGTATGATTCTTGGTCTTATTTCGTATCAAATTGGAGGTAAATATTTAGGAACAGCCGGTGATCTTAAAATCGATGTAGACGAAGCCACTCTCGCGAAAAGAAGTAAGATTTTCTATACCATAGTTTCTGTGATAGCCGCTTTTTTAGTAGTTCTAGGATTCTTGGTAAGTACAGGAGCCGTAGAGTTAGCCCTCGAATCTTTGGCGGGGAACCTCGGTTTAGTGGCCGTACTTATAACCCTTGGGTTTTTTGGGTACATTATCTTTTTTGGTGGCCATACAGCCGATGAGAAAAAACGACTCGGAGTTATTTTTTGGTTGTTCATTTTAGCCGCCCTTTTCTGGAGTGGATTCGAACAAGCGGGTTCTTCTCTCAACATCTTTACGGCCGAACTCATTGATCGATCGGCGGGCCCTAGTGTGTTCCTTGGAGGAATTGGGGCCATTATGATAAGTTCACTATTAGCTATTCCATTGGGTTATTATAGCTTAAAAACTTGGAAGCGAGACGACATTTGGTCGGTGGCAAAAATGGCCGTAGTTGGTACCAGTATTGGTCTTGTGGCTTTAGTGTATTGGATGCTTAGTCAGGTTGGAAAAGGATGGGAAATACCCGCAAGTACTCTTCAGTTAATCAATCCTTCGTTCATTGTAATTTTTGCCCCTATTTTTGGGTTTCTTTGGACCTGGTTGGCCAGTAGAAATGCCAACCCATCCATTCCGATGAAATTTGCATTGGGTCTGTTGGGTTTATCGGCCGGATTCTTTGTGGTGGCATGGGGATCGGCAAATGCTTCAAGTACGAGTTTGGTATCACCAGCTTGGTTAATTGTGATGTACTTCTTGCATACGGTTGGCGAGCTGTGTTTGTCGCCAGTGGGTCTTTCATCTATGACGAAACTAGCCCCTAAAAGCAGAGTAAGTCAGATGATGGGTATTTGGTTTGTAGCCGCGGCACTTGGCAACCTAATTGCTGGATTAGTGGCAGGTCAGCTTGAAAACTTAGCACCCGCAAGTCTCTTTCAAACCGTGGCATTGATCATAGGAGGTGGAGGTTTTCTAGCCATGTTAGCGGCACCATCGGTTAAAAAGCTTATGGGTAGTATCGATTAATTCGGCTTGAACGTATCGTTCAATGCGAGATAATCGCATCTTAAATACTTACAAAATTATGTACAATAGGGCCGCTAGTGCACCCCCGCACAGTGGCCCTATTACTGGAACCCATGCGTAGGACCAGTCACTTGTACCTTTTGTTGATATAGGGAGTACCCAATGGGCTAAACGGGGCCCTAAATCTCTAGCAGGGTTAATGGCATAGCCTGTTGGCCCGCCCAATCCCAGTCCAATACACCATACCAAAAATGCTACGGGCAAGGCACCTACAGAACCTAGTCCAATGGGCGTAGTGCTTGTACCTAGCAATTCTGCTCCACTGATGTAAAAAACCACCAAAACCAAAACGAAGGTTCCTATAATCTCGGAAATCACGTTGTTACGGGGGTTGTTAATGGCTGGTGAGGTACTAAAGGTAGCCAACACCTTAGATGCATCATCGGTAGCTTTATAGTGATCTATATACAAGATCCACACAATAGCGGCGCCTAAAAAAGCACCCGCTAATTGCGCAATCATAAAACTGGGTACGTCTTGCCAAGCAAATTCTTGAGCGATGGCAAGACCCAAAGTCACGGCAGGATTTAAGTGTGCACCACTGTATGGGCCAGCTACAACCACTCCCGTGAACACAGCCAATCCCCAGCCCGTGGTAATGACCAACCAACCGGAATCAAACCCTTTGGTTTTATTTAAGAGGACATTAGCGACCACACCATTACCCAGTAAAATGAGTAAAAAGGTTCCTAAAAATTCGGCAACTGCAGCATTCATAGTAGATTCCTTATTACGAGTTATTTGTATATGAGGCCCATGCTTGAGTACTGTACACAGCTCTCTGCCAGCCTTCAATGAGTACCTTCCGTTCCTGAGAAGTTTTTTTCGGGTTGAAGATGCGATCTTTGCCCCAAATCGCTTCAATCTCCTGAATACTATCCCAATAACCAACGTGTAAACCAGCCAGATAAGCGGCTCCTAAGGCGGTGGTTTCAAGTTGATGAGGACAAACCACATCGGCTCCTAGAATATCGGATTGAAATTGCATGAGCAGGTTATTCGCGGTGGCTCCACCATCCACTCTAAGCTCCCGAATTTCAACCCCTGAATCGGCTTCCATAGCTTTGAGAACATCATAGGTTTGATAAGCCATAGATTCCAAAGAGGCTCTCGCAATATGACCTTTATGAGTTCCTCTGGAAAGGCCAACAATGGTACCTCTAGCTTCTTGTGACCAGTAAGGGGCTCCTAAGCCTGTAAAAGCAGGGACCACATATACGCCATCGGTATGTTCAACGCTAAGAGCCAATGCCTCGATGTCGGCGGAGTTCCGAACAAATTCGAGCCCGTCTCGTAGCCACTGTACAACCGCGCCAGCGATGAATACACTACCTTCTAAAGCGTAATTAATCTTACCATTGATTTTCCATGCGATCGTGGTAAGAAGTTTATTGCTAGAAGGAACAAACTCATTGCCAATATTCATGAGCATGAAGCAACCGGTACCATAAGTATTTTTTACCATTCCGGTTTTGGTGCACATCTGCCCAAAAAGTGCAGCTTGTTGATCACCGGCTACACCCGTAATGGGGATCTCATGCCCCAAATACTCAGCATCACAGACACCGAAGGTATCACAAGATTCTTTTACATCAGGAAGCATAGCCGAAGGAACTCCAAAAAGATGCAATAAGTCCTCGTCCCAACACTCCTTCGTTATATCATAGAGCATAGTTCGACTGGCATTGGTTGGATCCGTAACATGAGCTTTTCCGTTACTAAGCTTCCAAATTAACCAGCTATCGATGGTACCAAAGGCCAAATACCCCTCCTCGGCAAGGGCACGAGCTCCTTCAACATGATTCAAAATCCACTCTATTTTACTAGCCGAAAAATAGGAGTCGATCACTAAGCCGGTGGAACGTTGAATCCGATCACTCCACTGTTCCTTCAAAGAATTACATCGCTCTGTGGTCCGACGATCTTGCCAAACAATTGCATTGTAAATCGCACGGCCGGTCCGCTTGTCCCATACTACTGTTGTCTCTCTCTGATTGGTAATACCAATGGCCGAAATTTGACGAGCTTTGACATGCGCTTTATTCAAAACCTCGGTAGCCACACTAATTTGGGAAGACCAAATTTCATCAGGGTTATGTTCAACCCAGCCAGATTGAGGAAATATCTGGTTGAATTCTTTCTGCGCCTTTGCAACCGTCTTTCCATTTTTATCGAATAAAATGGCACGTGAGCTTGTTGTACCCTGATCAAGGGCAAGAATGAATGAATCCATAGGCATTGATGTATCGGCTGGCTACTATTGGTTTGGAACCTTTATATCTTTCACATTGTACTAAATTCTGTGGATTGTTTGTACCTTCAAAATTCCACAACTTCAAAAAGATGAACCAATCATAAAGTTAAATCCGCATTGTCTATCAGTGAAAAAGAACCCATAGCTGCCATTGCAACCCCCATCGGTGAAGGAGGAATTGCTGTTCTGCGAGTGTCGGGTAGAGGCTCTATTGAAAAAGTACAGCAGATATTTAGAGGGGTTGATTTACCTAATCAAGCTTCTCATACCGTACACTTTGGCCGTATTGTAGATACTGATGATCGGGTTGTAGATGAAGTATTGGTTAGCTTGTTTAAAGCACCAAAATCGTACACTGGGGAAGAAACCGTCGAAATTTCATGCCATGGAGGTATTCTGGTTACTCAAAAAGTCTTGGAGACCATCCTACGTACGGGTGTACGAGCGGCAGAGGCTGGGGAATTTACCCAGCGTGCTTTTTTGAATGGTAAATTAGGATTAGAACAAGCAGAAGCCGTTGCCGATTTGATACATGCGAGGAGTCTAAAAGCGGTTGAAGCTGCCAACCAGCAGCTCTCTGGTAGTTTAGGGGTCTATATCCGTCAATTTCGCCAGCAAATTATAGATGCGACGGCCATGATTGAATTGGAATTAGATTTTATAGAAGAGGATGTGGAATTTGCCAATAAAGAAGCCCTACAGAAGCTTCTCGAAGAACTGCAAAAAGCCATACGAGAGTTGCTGCATAGTTATGAAGCGGGTCGGTTGATTAAAGACGGTATTCGCACCGTATTAGTGGGTAGACCCAATGCCGGTAAATCCACTCTATTAAATGCACTTATAGGATCAGAGCGGGCGATTGTAACGGATATAGCAGGTACGACACGAGATACAGTGGATGCCGAATGGAATTATGGAGGCTTACTTTTTCGGTTAATTGACACGGCAGGACTTCGACACACCGAAGATCTCGTCGAAGCCGAGGGAGTTAAACGCAGTCAAAAAGCGGTACAAGAAGCGGATGTAGTGGTGTATCTGAAAGATGTTCGTACGCCCTTTACCGAGGCCGAGCAGAAAGAAATAGAGGCACTCCAAGATTCAGCGCCTCAAACCCCCATGTTATTTGTGACCACACAAATAGATAGGATGCAATCATCCACAGCTGATGCCCAATCGGAACATAGCTTAACACAAACCATCGCGAGTGATCCCGATTGGTCAAATTATGAGCATCTACAAATATCTGCTGAAACAGAGGAAGGATTAGATACCTTTAAAGAGCTTGTGAAGAAACAGGCCATGCAGCAGGCGCACTATGATGGAGCCTCCCTACTGGTTACCTCCTCTCGCCACCGAGATGCGCTTGAAAAGACCCTGCAACATGTAGATTCTGCTTTGATGGGCTTAGCTAATAATCTCACCGGAGACTTTTTATCTATTGATCTTCGGGCCGCATTACAGCAATTAGGTGCCATCACTGGGGAAATAACGAATGAAGATATATTAGACTCTATTTTTTCAAGGTTTTGTATCGGGAAGTAAACCCTAACAGTGCCCTTTGATTAGTGATGCTATTTCCCTCTTTTGAATCGTAGCCTTAACCACACATGGAAAAACAAGAACTCAATATTGTTTGGCTTAAAAGAGATCTACGATTACAAGATCATGAGGGATTTTTTCGGGCTGAAGCGTCCCCTTTAGATTATTTGGTGGTGTATATTTTTGATGAGCACCTATTGAAGGGGCCGGATTGTTCTTTAAGGCATCATCAATTTGTCTATCATTCGCTGCTGGATTTAAATAACCAATTAGTCCCCTATGAAAGGAAAATCCAGATTTGCTACGGTGAGAGTGCTAAGGTGTTTAAATATTTTGCACGCAATTACATGATCAAACAAGTGTTCTCCTATCAAGAGAGTGGACCCCAGCGAACTTGGGATCGCGATAAAGAAATTGAGGAGCTTTTTAAGTTGGAGGATATCGAGTGGATTCAAACGGAGAGAGATGGGGTACAAAGAGGTATTACAAATCGCGAGGGTTGGAAAAAACATTGGTCAAAAAGGATGGTGGAGCCATGCTATCAGGTCCGTATCTCTAAGTCGATCTTACCTGTAATTATGCATCCATTCCCACTTGAACCTTCATTGGAAAAAAAATTCAGTGCGTATTCTTCAGATGTTCAATTAGCGGGTGAACGAGAAGGATGGAAGATACTTGCATCATTTATGAATGGCCGGGGCTCGGCTTATCAGAAACATATTTCTAAACCACTGTTGTCCAGAGAAAGTTGTAGTCGTTTGTCTCCTCATATTGCTTGGGGTAATCTAAGTGTGAGGCAGGTATATCAATATGTTAAAGAGCACCCAGGGTTTATAAAGAACCGACGCGCATTCACATCTTTTTTAACCCGTTTACAATGGAATTGTCATTTTATACAAAAGTTTGAAATGGAATGTGAGTACGAAACACGCTGCATCAATAGGGGATATGAGCTCATGTCGTATGAGGATAATCCCAAGCATTTAGAGGCGTGGAAAAAAGGAAAAACAGGCGTCCCTCTGATCGATGCTTGTATGAGATGTCTCATTACTACGGGTTGGTTGAACTTTAGAATGCGAGCGATGTTGGTTTCCTTTTTATGTCATCATTTGGATTGTAATTGGAAGCTTGGTGTCCACTATCTTGCTCAGCTTTTTTTAGATTATGAGCCTGGCATACACTATCCTCAGTTTCAGATGCAAGCGGGCACGACCGGTGTAAATACCATTCGGATGTACAACCCCGTGAAACAATCTAAAGATCATGACCCAGAGGGGGAATTTATACGACAATGGGTTCCAGAATTGGCACAATTACCAACGGCATATATTCATGAACCTTGGAATATTACACCGCTCGAACGGTCAATGATGGGAGAAATGATTAACTATCCCGAACCCATAGTTGATGTGATGCATTCGGCTTCGGTAGCTCGAAAGAAAATTTGGGCCTATCGATCCACGCTACTTGTTCAACAAGAAAATGCCCGCATACTAAAAAAGCATACCCAGCGATGATAATCTTCAACGCTGAATATGCTTTTAAACAAACGTTTAGAAGGACCTAGTTTAGTTGCCTTCTTTTACAGGCTCAATGATATCTCCTTTTTCAGTTACATCGACGACTTCATATCCTAGAGCTTTCAATTTGTCTCGATTTGTAGCTCCATCTCCAACCACGAGGATGTAGATGTTATTGGTGTGAAGATGTTTTTGAGCAAGTGCGTTGATTTCCTCACGGCTGATATTTTTAATGATATCAGCTTGGGTATCCACATAAGAACCATCTAAGTCGTAACTAATAATATTACCTAGGAATCCCGCTTTTTGAAATGGAGTTTCGTATCGGCGAGCATCTCGTTGACCGATCGAATTTCTCATAAAGCTTAGCTCATCTTCGGTAATTCCGTTCTCTTGGAATCCTTTGATTTCTTTCATGAACTCGACCACTGAGCTATCAGTAGCATCTGCTTTGATACCTGCTGATGCGGTAAATTGACTCCCACGGTCATTTCCACTAAATCCAGAACGAGCTCCGTAGGTCCAGCCCTTGTCCTCTCTTAAATTCAGGTTAATTCGACTGTTGAAAGCCCCACCTAAACTGTAGTTCATAAGGGTAGTTTTGAAGTATTCACCCGTTGCATCATAGCTTAAGTCCGATACATACCCAATTCTGATTTCAGATTGAGGAGCCCCTACTTTGTCCATTAAATACACTTTGGTATAGTCACCAGGTTTAGGCTCAGGTAAATTGGGAAGCTCTACATTTTTTGGAGCCCAATCGCTTAGGAATGACACATGCTTAAGTGCTTCTTCTTCACTTAAGTCTCCAACTACCACAAGCTCGGTAATCTCTGGTGAGAAGTACGATTCATAAAAACGCTTAACGTCCTCTAATTCAATTCGCTCTACCGTTTCTTCCAATCCTGAGGTTGGAACAGAATAAATGTGTTCATCTCCATAGAGTAAACGGCTATACACCTGATTCGCAATGGCCGCTGGATTTTGATATGAAGCTTTAATACCCTCGAGCTGTTGTTGTTTTACTCGATTAAAATCGGCTTCTGTGAAAGCCGGACGAAATAGAATTTCCTCCAACAATTCCATGGTTCGTTCGATGTTTTTCGAGAGAGTGCTCACCCCTATTACTGTTTCACTTCGATTACCGGAAACATTAATAGAACTTGCAATCATTCGAAGCTCTTCACTGATTTCTTCGCTCGTATAGTTTTGAGTGCTCTCATTCATCAAGGAAGCGGTGAGAACGGCTAAACCAGATTTTTCTGGTTCATAGGCATCCATTTCGTGACCACCTTTGATATAAATCTGCATATTTACCGTCGGTATTTCATTAGATTGAGTTCCAATCAGCTTCAACCCGTTATCAAAATTAGCTCTCCAATATTCGGGTACTTGGACTAAGGGAGCAGGTCCAGGAGTGGGTTTGACACTTCGGTCAAAGGTATCACCTTCTGGACGTGTATAGCTTAAGCCACTATAATCAGTCGTAGGATAGGGGTTTTCGCCAGTACGTTGTGCCACAAAATTGTCCTCTGCTGCAGGAGCCGTTGCCCCACCATCATTGGGTAGCACGCTAAGGATTACGCCGGGTTTACCATAAATATATTGGTTAAATACGCGCATGATATCTTCTTTGGTAACCGCCAAATAGCGCTCAAGGTCTTTTTCAATATAGTTGGCATCTCCTGAAATTGTTTGATAGTCTGCCAACTGAGAAACTTTTCCGCTTACCGAAGAAAGTCCATTGATGAAACTTGACTCAAAGCTCGCCTTGATTTTAGTGAGATCTTCATCGGCCACTCCTTCTTGAGCAAACTCATCTAAAATGGTACGCATTTCCTGTTCAAAGTTGGCGAGTGTTTGTCCTGGAAATGGGAGTACAAACATAGTAAACTCGCCTGCTAGTTCACTCACGGGGTGAAAAACGGAAGCCTGAATAGCTTTTTGTGTTAGTATAAACTTCTTAAATAAATAGGAGCTTCGACCAGTCCCCAAAATCTGTGCTAAGAAATCTAGTGGAGCTTCATCGGGGTGAAATCGCGGTACCGTGGGATAGGTAGCGAGCAGTGCCGGGAATCGGATGTTGTTATCTTCATAGGAAACATAGCGATCGGCTTCGATTTCGACAGCATCTAGATTCATATTTTCAACTTCAGGGCCTCTTGGAATAACCCCAAAATATTTTTCCACGAGTGGAATAGCTTCTTCAGCAGTAACATTACCACCAATAGTTAAGGTGGCATTATTAGGGCCATACCAACGCATGAAAAACTTTTTTAAATCCTCTACATCAACTCGGTCTAAATCCTCAAGTTTACCAATGGTCAACCATGAATATGGATGCCCAAATGGGTAGAGCGTTTCCGCTGTTAATTCACTCCATCTACCATAGGCAGCGTTATCATAATTTTGACCTTTTTCATTTTTCACGGTTTCTCTTTGAATCTCAAACTTCTTTTGAGTGACCGCATCTAAAAAGAATCCCATTCGATCAGCCTCCAACCATAACACCACTTCGAGCTGGTTACTTGGAACGGTTTGATAGTAATTAGTTCGGTCTCTGTTGGTAGACCCATTAAGGGTTCCACCAGCATCACTAATAATTTTAAAATGCTCTTCATCGGCCACATTTTCAGATCCTTGGAACATCATGTGTTCAAAAAAGTGAGCAAAACCAGACTTGTAGAGTTCTTCTCTGGCCGAACCTACATGATAGGTGATGTCTACGTGAACCAAAGGGTCGGAATCATCTTCATGAATGATGACGGTTAGCCCATTCTCGAGCTCATATTTTTTGTAGGGAATAATAATTTCATCCCCTTTTCGAGTTACTTCTTCGATAAGTTTTGTTTGTGCTTGAAGCATATTATTAGGTAATAGCATGGCTATAAAAACCATGAATAAGATTGATTTCATTTGAGAAATAGTTTTTGAGTTAAGCATAAAAGCGAAAAAGTTATGAATCTGTAATGCTAAAAAGGGTTATAAATGATATGAGATGTAAGGAGTTATTTAAACAGATAACCAATCATAACATATAAAAGCCCAACAGTTTGATGCTAGCAAGATTAGTATCAAAAATACAGTAGTAATTCTACGTATTTACCTACCATTTGTTCCGTCCAAGTTTCGTCTTTTGCTAGGAATCTTGTGAACAGTTTGCTTTCGGGCTTCTTAAATAAGAAAAGAAAAATGCCTAGCAGTAAATGCTAGGCATGATAATTAGTTGTCACTATTATCAGCCGATCCAGCTGACTCTTCAGTTGTAGCAGACTCAGTAGTCACTGGAGCAGACATAGGTGTTTGTGGTACCACTGGGGCGCCAACGCTTTCAACAGGCGCTCCTGTTTGCAGAATACTTTCGGTGGTGGTTGGTCGGTCAATCACAAAATTGGCAAGCACACACAGTGCTAAGAATGCACCCCCTAAGTAGGTTGTAGATTTAGATAGCAAATCTGCTGTTCTTCTGGCTCCAAGACCGGCACTACCGCCCATAGAAGTTGCACCGATACCGGATAGTCCTTGTCCGGATCCATTTTGGAGTAGAACAACTACAATCAAAAGAGCACAAATAATCGCGATAATTACCGTCAGAATAGTGTATAACATAATCGTTTGTATTAACTTGAAAAAGGACGCAAAATATACCGATAATTGTGTTCGATACCAATTTTTGCAGTTTAATAAAATGAAATATGTCGGATTTTCCCGGAAATATATTAGAGTATATAAGAAATTCTCCACTCTTGACGACCCATATTGTTGAAACAGTTGGTCTAATCCTGTTGCTTTGGCTCATCAGAAGCTTCACACTGCGAGTCGTTTACAGGAATACGGACGACAAAAAATTACGCTTTAAGTGGCGCAAAAATGTGGGTTATACAACTACAGCTATTGGTGTTTTATTGGTTGCTCAGATTTGGTTTTCAGGGGTTGATTCGCTGGCAACGTTCTTGGGCTTACTATCGGCGGGTATTGCCATCGCTCTTAAAGATCCGGTCTCAGATTTAGCAGGATGGTTATTCATTATATGGAGACGCCCGTTTGATGTAGGAGATCGGGTTCAAATCGGAGAGGTTCGAGGGGATATTATCGATATACGACCTTTTAAATTTACTCTTTTGGAGATTGGAAATTGGGTGGCCGCCGATCAGAGTACAGGACGGGTTATACATATTCCCAACCATCTTATATTCATAGAAAAACTCTTTAACTATACGTCTGATTTTCAATTTATTTGGAATGAAATAGGTGTGGTTATCACCTTTGAAAGCGATTGGAGAAAGGCAAAGTCACTACTATTGGATATCGTTAAAGAACGCACTAAAGATTTGATTGATGAAGCCCAAACCCAAATAGATCAGGCTTCAAAATCGTATTTAATTGAATATCGTTACCTAACACCGATTGTATACACCGATGTACAAGATAGCGGTATACGCTTAACCATTCGTCATTTGACGCACCCACGCCGAAGAAGGGGAACCACCGAAGGAATTTGGGAGGATATTTTGGATGCTTTTGAACAGCATCAAGACTTAGATTTTGCGTATCCCACTATTCGATACTTCAATCATATTACAGAAGGTAAAATGGCTAATAATGACTAATCCATTTTATCACCCTGGTGAAAAAAGGTTTCGTTCAGGAATTCGAATTCTATTCTTTTTCATCACCTTAATTCTAATCATTGGTGGCCTACAAAGTATTGAGCTTGGGGGTTGGCAGTGGTTTTTAGTTATTCCTATTTCCTATGCTTGGTACCGGTTAAATTTATTTTTAACCGATCAGAGAATAACAAAATCATCGTCTTGGTATTATGGGGGTGTTGAACCAACTAAAGTTTTTTTTCAGGAGTATGCACTGGGCTGGCTCATTGGGATTCTTGCACTCAGCTTAGTGGTTGGTATGAGTTTGCTATTGGGTTGGTATAGAGTGGCTGAAGAGGCCTCGTTAATTTCATCTAATGCAGAAGGGGGGCTCTGGGATGAGGGGAGCCAATGGTACTCACTTTTACTTCTATTTGTTCAGATGTTAGCGGTTGGTTTTTATGAGGAACTACTGACTAGGGGTTATTTCATCATAAACTTGCAGGAAGGATTGCGCTTTGGCTTGCAAAATAGTATTGGGCCCCTTATAGCTGCTGTTGTACTCTCATCGGGTTTGTTTTCTATTGCGCATATCTTTAATCCAAATGCTTCTTTTTGGTCATCGTTTAATATTTTTATAGCGGGTGTACTTTTAGCCACCCCCTTTATACTTACAGGTCGATTAGGTCTTTCGATGGGCCTTCACTCGGCATGGAATTTTGTTCTTGCAGGCTTGTATGGTTTGCCCGTAAGTGGCTTAGGTTGGGATGTAGCTGTTTGGAAACTGGAACCTATTGGTCCAAAATGGTGGACGGGCGGTATTTTTGGCCCTGAAGCAGGTTTATCTGGCTTTATAGGGATAGGCTTGTCATTCGTTTTAATTTTTATTTTTTTACAAATACGCACGGGTCAAATCGGCATCCATCCGAATTGGTTAAATAGTGCTAAAGAGAGCGAGCATA
>Ga0181593_10002964_pt1 | contig 15657 bp, 18 predicted proteins | sample 071ome_19_FD_133756 | JGI IMG/M metagenome (GOLD analysis project Ga0181593, IMG submission 133756) | Coastal salt marsh microbial communities from the Groves Creek Marsh, Skidaway Island, Georgia - 071413AT metaG (megahit assembly) | ecosystem: Environmental > Aquatic > Marine > Intertidal...
ACTGAAGTGAGCGCGCTTAAAACCAGCGCCAGTAGCAAACGTGGCATGATGTCCTCTTTTTATTTTTATCAGCCATCCTGAGGGTGGGTATTCTAGCGGGCTTGGCTGCAAGTGTCATCTTAGTGGACGGGCACACAACGGCTAGCGCAGCAGTGAGTGAAGTACATTTGTTCCGCTTTGATGTGTTTTTAATCAGATCCGCTGACTAAGGTGTTGCGCTAATTGGGAAGTGGCAATAGGTGAAATCCGTGTACCCATAAAGCACGAGCTGTTTTTCTAGTGTCGTGGCGATGGTTTGGGTTGAATAAAATGCTCTGCTTGGTAGTTGAGGCTTGTGTTTAGGTGAGCAGTTTGGGGTTGCCTCGTGCACGTCTTGCAAAATGCTCAGGGCTCTGCGTGCGATGGCTTCCCCTGAATCGACAAATTTCACATTTGGATAGAGCTGTTGCAGCTCATCTAGCAACAGCGGAAAGTGCGTGCAGCCGAGTACGACGGTATCCACGCCGGTTTCAATTAAAGCTTGGGTATCTTGGTGTAGTAACTCTCGGTTTATGACTTTTCCTGCGAGCTTATCTTCGGCGAGATGAACCAGACTGGTGGTGCCAAGTCGTTCAACTTTGCAGTGCGCGGCGAACTCATGAATAAGGTCGTCTATGTACACGCGGGAAACCGTTCCCGGCGTTGCCAGTAGACCAATATGATGATTCAGCGTGGTGTTCGCTGCGGTTTTGATGGCGGGCACGACACCGACCACAGGTGTGTCTAAATGCGCGCGCAATGTGGGCAGTGCTAATGTGCTTGCGGTATTACATGCAAGTATGAGCAGGTCTGGTTGAACCTGCTTGACCATTTTTGTAATTAATTGGTCCACCCGTTTTATCAACCATGCGTCTTCTTTGTCGCCATAGGGGTACGCAGCGTGGTCTGCTAAATAGTGAATGTTGGCGTCCGGAATGCGTTGGCAAACCTCTTGGGCCACACTCAAGCCGCCTATGCCGGAGTCAAAAACCAGTATCGAATACATGTTGTCTCTAACAAATTAAACAGCCCATTTTCATGGGCTGTTTGGTGTTAACTATTTTTGTTTTGCGTACGTTAACGCAAAGGATACCGGAACGGTATGGCTAATAGCTTGCAGTTTAGCAATGTCTTGTAGTTGACGAATGCCGTCTGCCAAAAGGAAGTCCGCCGCTTGAATAAGCACAGGCTGGGTGGTGACGATGCTGATGTCACCATTGCTGTTTACGCTTGCCAGTACCTTGGCTTTTAAGGCTTTGGTTTGTCCGTGCAGGCTAATTTGTGCATCTAGTTCGGTGCGTAACTGCGCAGTTTGTTGCAGTGCTTTTAATGTGTCTGCATCGACATCAACGGTGATAACGGCTTTTGGAAACTGTTCTGCTTCGAACAGAAACTTCAACATGCGTTCATTTCGAATAGGAATCAAACTGTCTAAGGATGTTAGGTCTACTTCAAGCGTTGCACGTTTGCCATCAAACTGACCGCTGAGTTGCTTAAAATGACTGGTTTCGGTGACGTGGCTGTTTTTGGTGGTTAAAAAGGTTAAATCAGAAGCCGTGTTGTCCAGTTGCCACTGGGCTTGAGCTTGAAAAGCTGCGGACAACAGTGCCGCAAGGTAAAACAGACGCATGAGGATATCCTTATTATTTCTAATGAATAGTTGGCGGAAGGTGCGTTCTCTAGGGTGTGAAAGCGCGCGCAAACTTTAGCAGATATTGAGCCCCTGAGTTAGGGGCATTTTAGACTTGTATCACAGCTTGTGAGAGCGAGATAAAACAGCGAATTAATGCAGGTTAAGAATATCAAATTGATATTTCATCAGTTGTTTTGCTTCGGCTAAAACATCGTCTTTGAATTGATCTTCGTATTGGTAGCGCTGCTTATCTAGCTTAAAGCGATCTTTAGCGGATAAATCTTTGTAGGCTTGGTGGGTGGGCATGCCTGATGTGAGTGAAAACATGTGTTGTATGGTTTTGAATTCAGGCTTGTGTTGCAAGTCGGTGTCTAGGTGATCCATCAATACTTTAATACGCAGGCAGCCTTCGGTGATTTCACATTGTTCTTGCACCATGGCTTGGGCAATGAACTTAATGTCTTTTGCGAGCGTTTCTTTTTTCTCGCGCCATGCTTTTTTCTGTTCTGCTTGCTGTTGCTTTAGGCCGTCGTTTTGCTTTTTGACCTGCCAGACGTAATACATGGCGACACCAGAAAGCGCAGCAATAATGACGAAGGCGATGGCGGCAAGGGTAATCAGTATGGAATCACTCATGTTTTACATCTGAATCTGTTGAAATGGGAGAGTCGTTAGGGTGACTATTTTACCAAGTCAGCGCAATAAATCCCCTGTAATACTTCAATAACCTGCTGGGCTTTGGTGCCCTGTAAGGAATAGTAAATTGTCTGTGCATCGCGTCGTGTTTGCACGAGTTGTTCGCGGCGTAACCAGGCCAAATGCTGACTCAGGGCCGACTGGCTTAGGTTGACGCGATCATTGAGTTCGCCCACGCTCATTTCACCTTGGGCGAGGGAGCATAAAATCATCAGGCGGTTTTCGTTGGCTAAGGCTTTAAGAAGTTGTGTGGCCTCCAACGCATGGGTTTTCAATTCTTGCATGGCTTGGGCTGCTGGCTCCATGGGGACCTCTCCGGCAGGCTTATTCAGATTAGACGTCGCTAATGTAAATTATCCGTCATATTTCGGCAAATCTTACCCTTAGATTGGGTTGCTTTGCAGGTTTTTTGGACTAAAAAAGCCGACCCTTGTGCACTTTTCTTATAGTCTGCTAGTTTTTTTAGAGTAAGAAGGCTTCGAGGCTTATCAGCGATGGCGTTTTCAAATCATTGGACCACGGCGGATGGCACGTTAAACAACCAGCCAATCATGATTCATTTTCGCAGTGACGTTGAGACGTTGCAGCAATCGAATCAATATGGGCAGTGCGTTCAAATTGCTTGGAATGCAGAAGATGTCAATCCGTTGAATGGGTTTCCGTCTATGGATGAGATGGCGAAAATTGATGGGTTCAATTTGCGCCTAATGGACGTTATCGAAGCTGAGCAACACGGCATAGTGGTGATGGTGCTGACCAGTCAGGGCGTTAATCAGTGGATCATCTACTGTCGCAACCTCGAAGAGATGCGTCAGGATTTGGACCGCATTCCCACCGACCAAGGGCTGTACCCCATTGAGGTGGTCGCCGAAGAAGATGCTTCTTGGGAGACCTTTACTGAGCTGCGCGATGCCATTCAGGCCTAGCCAACGGCTAGCGTTTGCGACTCGATAGCCATTTATTCGCTCGGTGATTCTCCACTTTGCGGACGTTTCCCTTTCATACGCTGAGCTTCTTTTTCTGCCTTCGCTGCGGCCTTTGCTGCGGCGATGTCGGCGACTTCTTGGATTTCTGCGAGCATGCTGTCAGGCGTTTCATAGGTGATGAGTCCAAGCTTGCCTGAACGTAATTCATGAATGAATATTTCTGCCGCTTTATGCATATCGACCACGGCACCTGCGCGCAGGCAGCCCCGCTTGCGGCCGATGGCGTCAATGAGAAGTTCGCCATTCTCCGGGGTCTCGGTCAGCTTGTAGCGTTCTGCGATAAGCGCCGAGTAGTCTTTGACGAGTAACGCCCCGGCGAAGGATGCCACGTCCAAATAGTCTAACGCTGTGTCACGCACGGCTCCGCTGGCGGCGAGTCGATATCCCGCCGCAACATTGTCGATCTTGGGCCATAGGATGCCAGGCGTGTCGGAGAGCACGATGCCGTCCTGAATTTTGATCTGCTGAGGGTGGCGGGTGAGTGCCGGTTGGTTTCCGGCCTTGGCCACGACTCGGCCTGCCAAGGTATTAATGAGCGTGGATTTCCCGACGTTTGGGATCCCCATAATCATGGTGCGAATGGATTGCTTTTGCTCTCGACGCTTTGGCAGCATTTGGTGGCAATACTGGGTAATGGATTTTACCTGCTTGCGCTCCAAGCCTGTTAAGGCCATGGCTTGAACGCCTTCTAAACCATTGAAGTAGTCGAGCCAAATCTGCGTGCGCTGCGGGTCCGCTAGGTCAGCCTTGTTGAGTAATTTGAGTACAGGCTTGTCGGCACACAGTTCGGTAATCAGTGGATTTGAACTGGAGTAGGGTAGACGGGCATCGAGTACTTCGATGATGAGGTCGATTTGTGGCAAGGCCTCCGCAATTTGCTTGCGGGCACGGTGCATGTGGCCTGGGAACCATTGTATTGCCATAGCTACCCCTCATTGACTCCGGCATAAAATGGCGGCACATTGTACAGATTCAGAGCATTTTTGTAAGGGCTCTGAGGGTTCTGATAAAAGAGATCGCCACACCGGACACTTCAGTCACGAAATTGTAGCGCTTCTCTTTTGTAGTACAGATTCAGCACGACAGTGATTTGTCGTCGCACCTTGTTGGAAATCAGCGCTGACTTAAAGTGTACCGGGAGGGACCTATGAGAGTAGTTGCTGAGGGCAATTGTCCTGAGTCTGTAAAGCAACATGGCCGCCAAGCGTCAGCTACCGTGTCTGGCATTCGGCGAAATGGATTTTTACTGGGTAACCGTTTTGTATACAGCAATATAGACGGTTTTATGTGGTTGGAATGTGGCCCTGGGGAGTTTAAAGCGGTAAAGATATGGCGGAAGTAGCTATCTAGGTATGAACCTAGACTGCACAACGTGAGTTCGTCGTGTGAACGACCAATAACGTCCGAACCATAAATGCAAAACGCCAAGCTTATGTTGAACATATGCTTGGCGTTTTAGTTTGTGGTCTGTGCTAAATCGGGCGATTAGTTAGTGCCGAAGATACTTGCAGGCGCTTCAGTTTGCTCGCTTTCTGCTAAGTTCTGCTCCTGATTGTCTGTGTCGTCAGCGTCAGACACTTGATCGTTGGCGGGCTCAGCGGACAAGGTATCCGCTGGTGTTTCTGCGGTCACATCATTGGCCTGGTAATCGGCTTCGTCGGCTTCTTCATCTTGCTCTGCAGCGGCTTCGCTCATGGTGGTTTCATTGGTCATGGCTTGCGCTTTTTCTTGTTTCTTTGCACGCTCTTTTTCTGCTTTTTTCTCTTCTCGAACGCATGCCTTATCTTGAGCGACCCAGTTTGTGCCGGCCAGGTTAAGTTCTGCTAGACCTTGTTCTTCTGCGATCTCGGCGGCGATGCTACCGGCAAGTTCGTCAGCCTCGCGGGCTAGCATTTTACGTTCGGCTGGCTCTAGGGCCGAGAACATGTCAACAAGTGCTTGTCCTAGTGCTTCGCGAGCAAAAAGGCTTTTATCTTTGCCAAAGCGCTTGGCGATGGTGGTCAACATGGCCATATCAGGGGCGCTGACGCTCATGTCCAGTGGAGAAAACGTTGCCTCATCGGCAATGCGCTGTTGTTCTTCTTGGTAAAGTTGCTCGATCAAGGATTGGGTATTGCTCATGGGTGGTTTTCTCACTGCATTCTTGGGTCGCCTTAGGGACGTGATTTTATACCTTGCAGAAACTAGGTCGTCAATAAAAGTCTGTATGGATATACATGGCCAAAATTCGGATTGATTTGTCGTATACTGGCGGCCGTTTTTTTACCTCACCGACATCTTATCTTTTTGTTTGTTTTAGGATTCCGCCATGACGATGCAAGAAACCTTGGTCCAAAAGCTTTCAGCTGCCTTTCAAATTGAGCATCTTCAGGTAGAGAATGAAAGCCATATGCATAATGTCCCCCCTGGTTCAGAGAGCCACTTTAAGGTGGTACTCGTGACGCCCGACTTTGAGGGCAAGCGCAAAGTGCAGCAGCATCAAGCTGTTTATCAGGTGTTGGCGGCAGAGCTGGCAGGCTCGATTCACGCGCTGGCCCTGCATACCTATGATCCGGCAGCTTGGCTGGCCACTGGGGTGGCACCGGCATCGCCTAATTGCATGGGTGGTAGCAAGCACGATCACTAAACGACGCGGCCAAGCCGGTTGCGCGTGAGAACAATGAGTTCAATATGCGCTGGGCATACCCATGCATTGCTTGGGTTGGCTTATTGGGTTGGCTTAGACGGAGCTCTGTTTTGTCATCGCTCATTAGGCTTTTATAAAGCCTGGTGGATCTGGCCGTTTTGTAGGCTGTTCTGATTGTCCTGAAGGGGTATACTGCGGCTCCGTTAAACCTCAACCCCATAATAAAAATAACAACCGGAGACTTTGTGATGCTCGCAATAAAAACCATAACCCGTGCTGCTGCGCTGTGCGGCTCTGTACTGCTTTCTCAATTTTCTTTGGCTGAGACGACAGCTCAGTACGGTCCATGGAAACAGGAAGCACAAGACAAAGAGTTGGATATTCAGGTGTACACCCGTGAGGTGGCCAACTCTGAACTAAAAGAATTTAAAGGTATTACTCACATCAAGGCGCCAGTATCGGCGTTTGTGGCGTTGCTGAAAGACACGTCCGCTGCCACCAAGTGGATGAAAGACGTGCTGGAATACGAAGTACTAGACGAAGTATCCGAAACAGAATCTCTGGTGTATGCAGTGAACGGCGCACCTTGGCCGGTAACAAATCGTGATTCAGTTATTCGTTCCATTATGTCGCAAGACGCAAGCGGCGCGGTGACGGTGCAACTGACGGGCGAGCCTGAGTCAAAAGAAAAAAATGAAGATTATGTGCGTATGCCTGCCCTGACTGGCTCTTGGACGTTCAAGCCACAAGCGGACGGTGTTGTCGAAGTGGTGTATCAGGTTCACGCTAATCCGGGTGGTAGCCTGCCGACTTGGTTGGTGAATAGCATCGTCGTAGAAACGCCGATGGAAACGTTAACCAATTTACACACCAAGGTTTTAGAGCCTGAATACCAAGGTAAAACCTTTGCGTTTATGCAGGCGTCACAACCCGCTGCGCAAGCTAACGTTGCCGCCGAATAGCACTTCTGTTAACGGCTAAGCCTTGAGGTTGCATCGCTAACCGAATGCAGCCTCGGGGTTTCCTTTCTACTTTGCTTACCCACTTGCTATCACCACGGCGTTTTCGGGTAAGAATCAAAGTTACTCTTCGATCTCCCCATATGACCAATTGAACTAACCTTCGGGCAGCAGCCTTAACGAAGCCGTATACACTTATAGGGCGCGATGGGTCTGGCGGACAGGAGGCAGACATGAAACGTCTATTGGAAGCATTCGCTCTATTTGTGAACGAAAACGAAGAGTTTGACGATAAGGACAGGGAGCAATTGGCGAAGCACCTTCAGTTGTTGCTGGACAGTGACCCTGAAAAGGTGGTGTTGCGACAGGCGTTGCAGTATTACGCCAACGAACATAACTGGCCTTATGAAATGCATTCACCCGATGGCATTTGTATCACCGGCATGGAAGCGCAAGAAGCAGTGGAAATCGCCCGGCATGCACTGCTGGCTTCAGATCATCTTAAACAAGAAATTCTCATTGCCATGCGCCAAGGGGTCGATACTAAGGTGGTGTTAAAGGGGCGGGTAAGTCAGTCGAGTTAGCCCGCTGGTCGATCAAACATTGTTGAGTGTCAAACCGACACCGGCTGTTGGAGGGATTGGCAGCGAATGGCGCTCGCTGCCAGTTCGATCAGTTTGCTGAAAGTACGTATTCTAAAATGTCCACGACTTGCTGCGGTGTTTCACAAGTGGCTAGGGCAGCGGCATCCACTTCTTTTAAGGGGTGGGTAATATCCGGGGCGTGCATAACGATCAGTGATTTACCCAGAGCGGCGGCAAAACCCGCGTCGAATGCGGCATTCCATTGCTTATATTTGTCACCAAAGCGAACCACGACCACATCGGCATCCTGAATCAGTTTGCGGGTGCGGATGGCATTGATTTTAGAGGCCTTATGGTCTTTCCAAAATGAGTTTTCTTCGGCCCCTAAAATGCGAACGCCGCATTCGTCGCTGGCATCGTGATTGGTGTTGGGGGCGCTAAGGGTGATGTTAAGCCCTTTTTTATCAATCCCTTGGGCAATTTGCTCGCGCCAATCTGTGTGAATTTCGCCCGACAGGTATACGTTCAATTTCATGGTGCCGCCTTTTTTGTGCTGGTAAAAAAGCGGGCTATTTTACCAATACGGTGTCAGATGTAAAAAGGCAGTCTAGGGCGGGGAAGCTCGGTCTATGCGCGTTTGTCGTATGGGGTTTAGTCGTCGGACGCTTCAGTGGATTCTTTTAATTCAATGGGTAAAGTCAGTTCAAATTGAGTACCTAGGCCCAACTGGGACTGGACATCAATGCTGCCTTGCAGTTTATGGGTGACTAGGTTGTAAATGATGTGCATGCCTAGCCCTGTACCACCCTTGCCGCGTTTGGTGGTGAAGAAAGGCTCGAAAATGCGTTTTTGTGTTTCTTCGTTCATGCCCCGGCCGTCGTCGGCAAACAATATACGAATGGCATGGCCTTTCTTTTCGGCCTTGATGCTGATGGTGCCTATGTCTTCCTTATCGTAAGCGTGATTCAGACTGTTCATGATTAGGTTGGTAATGATTTGCGAATAAGCACCGGGGTAGCTGTTAATCATGATGTCTTCTGGGCAATCAATGAGTACTGCGACCTGGTAGCGTTTAAGATTGGGCTTCAGTGTGTAGGCGGTTTCGTTTAGATATTCGGCCAGCGAAAATAGCCGTTTTTCATCGTGACTTTGGTCTGCTGAGACTTGTTTGAAACTTGAAACCAGGTCGCCCGCACGAACGATATTAGCTGTCATCAAGTGCAAACCATCGTCGGCTAACTCTAAAAATTCTTGCATCTCTTTCTTGGTTAATGTGCCGTCATCAAAGTGTTTTTTGATGGTTTTAAGAGCGTCCCAAATATGGCTGGAGCTGGTTCGGGCGACACCTAGAGGTGTGTTGATTTCGTGGGATATCCCAGCGACGAGTCCGCCCAGTGATGCCATTTTTTCGCTTTCAACCAGCTGAGATTGGGCATTTTTAAGTTCGGTAAGCGTGCGCTCAGCTTTGTCCTTGGCGGTCAGTAATGACTGTTCGTGCTCCAGCTGCTGTTTTTGCGCACTGTTGAAGACGTTTACTAAGGTGCCAATTTCGTCCTTGCTATTCCAGCTGACGGGCTGGTGTTCACCGTACTGCTGAAAGTGGTTGATGGATTCCATAATGGCTTGTATGGGCACGATGACCCAACGTTGGAACACAAGGAACACCATGAAAAAGATGGAAATCAGTGCGAGCAGGGCTATGGGAATGCGGCTGAGCAAGATGAACATGAGCCGCTGATCGTCTAGTTCGATGTTGAACGACGCAATTAAAACGCCGACATATTGCTCTTCATAAACAATGGGGGCGGTGTGCACCAGGGCATCGGGTTCGGGAGGGTGCTCGCATCCCTCGGGTGCTTGAACATTAAGCTCGGAGTCTGATAGCAGCTCAATGCAGATCATGTGGGGGTCGGCGGCAAATTGTTTGAGGTATTCCTCTAGAAAGTGCTGGTCTAAATTCCAAGTCGGGATGGCCAGTGTTTCTGCTTGTTGTTTAATACGGTCGTACGCCGCCGCCAGCTGATGTCCTTTTAAGGTTGCGGTTTCCACGTAGGCGATGACACCACCGTAGAGTACCCCGACGATTAAAGTGAGCGGCAGCGATATTAAAAATAGCCGTTTAAGCAGGCGATGTTGGCTCTGTGGCATTCATAAACTCTTGCATTTCCAACCTGAGAGACAGCGCGGGTGCAACCCTGTTGCAGCCGGTTCAGGCACCATCTCTTGCAGTATAGATGAACAATCCAGTTACGCAGGGTCGCTATACCAGTAGGCAAGGGCTTCTTTAGCGGTGCGTTGACGGCTGTCATTGTCTTGCTCGGTCCAATTTAGATGAGCCCGGCAGGCGGACATTAGGAACTCAAACAACGTGTTATGGCGGCGCAGGATACGCGAGTGGCGGTGGGGGAGTACAGGGTTAAATAGACTAAAAAAGCTAAACAACTGCCTTGGGTTTTTCTTTACCCAGAGCCATGAGCCCATTTCTAAGGTGAGTGGTAAAAACGTTTTGTGATGTACGTCTTGGTTTTCGTCATAAAGGTAGTCCCAAAGATCGCCATGGGTGGTGTAACTCTGGGATTGAGGCTCAAAGAGGTAAAAGTTGTGCTGCGGGTAGGTTTCTGAAAATAGGTTTTTTAGGCGGTAGGCAAGGTCAAGATCTTGGATGGGTTTAAAGGTACGAGCATAAGGAAACCAGATGCGGTCTTTTGCGCCAAATCCAGAGTGGCAATCCAAACTGATGCTGAACGATTGTGTCAGCAGTCGGCTACGCACGGTATCGCATAGGGCCTGGGCTTCGGCCTCCATTGGGTGGTTGCGACGACCACGGTACCAGGGTAGATGATGGCTGATGCGTTGCCCGCCGATTAGAAAGGGAACCCGATCCATGGCGCTGATGGGAGCGTTTCGCATCAAATCGACGCCATTTGGGTTACAGCGCGTGTTTTGCCACATGCCGCCTGGGTTGACCATTGGCATAATCACTAGCCGTACTTGTGCAAGTTGCTCGTGAATCCATGGATCCCATTTAAGGCGGGCAATGAGTGTGCGTAAAAAACTCAGAATCACCTGACAGCCGATACGCTCAATACCATGTACGCCACCGAATAAACCAAGTACAGGGGCATTGGGAACATCGGACCCCATTTCCAGCACATAGATGGGCACTCGCCGATGAGGCGTTGAGATCAGGCCGATCGTATCGGCTCTAATCCATTGGTGGCCCTCTTCGATGATGGATTCAAGCTCAATCAGCTCGGGGAGGTACTTTCTTGTGTGGTACAGATCTGAACTGCTCATGGAGGGAACAACGGCCTGATGAGAATATTGCTTATTCCAAACACTATAGATATCGGCGCTTTATGCGTCACTTATGTCATAAAAAATTCATGGCGGCTTATGCCATAAAATTGTTGGACAATGAGACTGTCTGGGTGCACCCTGCTTTTTTTTACGGCATAAAGCGTGTCAGCAGGCTCGGAGCTGTGAACGAGCCGCATAATAAAAATAAAAAATACAGGACAATTCCATGCAGCCATCCCACTTGCTTTCTGTTCAAGATGCCTTAGCGGGCAAGCGTATCCTGATTACCGGTGTAACGGGCTTTCTCGGTAAAGCCGTGGTCGAAAAGTTATTGCGCCAAGTGACGGACATCGGCCAAATCGTTTTATTGATTCGTAAAGGTCGCTTTGATAGTGCTGAGCAACGTTGCGAAGAAGATGTGTTTTCCTCCAGTATTTTTGATCGCTTGCGTCAGCAACAGGGTGCCGATTTTTGGAAAGGCAAGGTCAGCGTGGTGGACGGTGAGTTAACACAACGACGTTTTGGTTTATCGCAAGACGCGTTTGACGATCTGGGTCAGCAGTTGGATATGATTATCAACTCGGCGGCCAGTGTGAATTTCCGTGAAGCACTCGATCAAGCTTTGTCTATTAATACCCTGTGTTTGAATAACCTATGCGCCTTGTCATCGGTAAAAGGGGTTGGTGAGCAAGCCACACCTGTGGTGCAGATTTCTACTTGTTATGTGAATGGCTTCAATCGCGGGTTTATGCGCGAAGAGGTGGTTGCCCCCGCGTCTGGCTTAATTCCTAAACTGGATGATGATTTATACGATATAGAGCCGCTACTGGCAAAAATGCAGGAAAAAATTCAAACCATTTATGATAAAAAACTGAACCCGCAAAAAGCCGAGCAAGCCTTAATTCGTTTGGGTATCGAGCAAGCGCGTAAGTATGGTTGGAATGACACGTACACCTTTACCAAGTGGTTGGGTGAACAATTACTGCTGAAATACTTTGATCGACGCAACCTGAGTATTGTTCGCCCGTCGATTATTGAGGGTACTTGGTCTGAGCCGGTGAAAGGCTGGGTTGAAGGCGTTAAAGTCGCCGATGCGATGATTTATGCCTACGCCAAAGGCCGTGTCTCGGTGTTCCCTGGGGATGACCGTGGTGTGTTGGATGTGATCCCTGTTGACCTAGTGGCTAATGCGGTAATTTTGACCGCAGCACAGCGTATGGAACAGCAGGGCCAATACCGAATTTACCAATGTTGCAGTGGCCGCACTAACCCTATTCAATTGCGTGACTTTATTTCTTTGATTCAAGAAGAATCCATCGCAAATTATCGTCAGTACCCCAAATTATTTGCGGGCAAACCTCAAGAGCGATTCCGCACGGTTAACTTGAGTCGTTTTCGTTTGTACATGACGGCCTTTAAAACCCAAACGTGGTTTGCCACCTTGGTCGGTCGAATTTTAGGGTCGAAAGTGGCTAAGCAAAAAATGTTAAAAGCCAAAACTACGGCAGAGTTAGCGCAAATTTTTGGTTTTTATACGGCACCTAAGTATCGCTTCGATAGCTTTCAATTGGAGCAGTTGATGGCGCATTTTAAGCGTGAAGATCGCGTCATGTTTGACGTTCAAGCGGACCAGTTCGACTGGCCCACTTATGTGCAAAAGGTGCACATGCCGGGCTTGCATCACTACGCACTACAAAACAAAGCAGAACGTAAAGCAGAGCGCGACGGCAAGTTAGTGTCGATCAAAAAAGCGGCTTAAGTCTTAGCAAGCGAGGCTGTGTAAAAACCTGCTCTATTCAATGGCGGTTACTTCAATTCGTTGATTGAGGTACCGCCATTTTACGTTGTGCCCCCCCAGTTTTGCGCCGTACTCTCGATCGGGTGATGGTTGATGAAAAGCCGGTTTAGGGTCTTGTTGCAATACTTCAATAATTAACTGGCGTAGCCATTGGCGAGTTTCAACGTCAGCTGCGGCAAGCGTCAATTGCTGCTCGGCCGCTGTTTGGAAGTACACGTCTACGACTTCTGGCTTTTCTTGCGCGAAGGGATAGTACGCGTCTGTAATGCTGTCGGCATAAGGCACGTAAGGTTTAATGTCCACAACAGGTGTGCCGTCTACTAAGTCCAAACCTTGGATGTGCAGCCGTACACTGTCATGCGTTGTTTCGATACTGGTGAGGCGCACCACCGACATACCTAGACCATTAGGCCTGTGGGTGGCTCTTGTGGCTAACACGCCCATTTTTTTATTGCCGCCTAGACGAGGTGGGCGCACCTTCATTTGCCAGCCGCGATCCAAGCATTGATGAAATAAAAACTGCAGCCAGATGTGCGTGCAGTCGTCTAACCCATCCACTATGTCGGGGTGGTTATAGGGCGGCAGCAATTCGATATACCCTTTGGCGCTTGGCACTAAACCCGGCTGGCGTGGCACGGCAAACTTTTCGCCAAAGCAGGAGTGAATGATGCCCAGAGGGGTTATGGTGTATTGGGTGGTGTGATGGGTTTCGTTCATGGCGGCATTTTACACCGCCATGAGGTGCGCGTCCTAAGTGAATGCGCTAAGTCGTTATGCAGGTTCTGTGGAAGAGGCGGTTTTGACGTTTTCGATCTCGAGCAGGCAAACCTTGTTACGACCGGAGTTTTTCGCCAAATACAGCGCTTTGTCTGCGCGTTCGATCAAGTCGTTGCCGGAGTCATTGTCGTGGAGAATGGTCAGTCCGGCGCTCAAGCTGGGGCGAATGGTGCCTTGTTCACACTCGATAACGAGTTCATTAACACCCATGCGAATGCGCTCAGCGATTAAGCGGGCGTTGGCGATATTGGCATTATTCAGTAATACAACAAACTCTTCACCGCCATAGCGGAAGCAAATGTCAGTTTGTCGAATGCATTCTTTAATTTTGTTTACCGCAGCTTTTAGTACTTCGTCGCCGACTAGGTGCCCAAAGCGATCATTGATGGACTTAAAGTGATCCAAGTCCAACATTAACAAGCTCAGATCATAGTCGTGACGTTTGGCCAGCTCCATTTCGCGGGCGAGGCTTTCGTTTAATGAAATGCGATTGCCTGCTCCGGTTAAGGGGTCTTTGTAGGCTTGATCTAGCGCGCTGCGGTAGCGTAGCGCATTGCGCAGCGGGTAAATCAACGTGCCCATCAGTGCTTCAATGTTAGCCAGTTCGTGTTCGCGAAAACGTGTGGCACGGCTGAAGGTCATCACACCCAAGTTTTCGTTATTGGTATTCAACTGGTATTGGCAAGTGTGCTGACCTTCACGGCCCACCGTAAATTCCAGCTCGCGTTCTGGGTTGCTGTAATGGATGCTGTCTACGAGCACAGCATCGGCAATCTCACGCTTAAAAATGGTGAGCACCTTTTGATAGTCCAAGGTGGTCTGTAAAAAGGTGGCCAGACGCACCAGTACATCGGACTGAATCTGGGGTTTAGCGGCTAGCTCGGAATAAGGTGTTACATTCTTATCGTCGTGCAGTGCCGAAATATTGGAAATACGAGTCGCCATATCCGGGGCCTCAGCATTTTGCTTATTCTTCTGACGTAACAAGCTATTTATATGCCAAATTGGTGAAATGTAGAAATCCCATTATAAATCAGTTACTTGGCTGACAAGTGTAGCGTTTTGTAACTGAGTGACCATGAATTGGCGAAGATGAGACTTAATTCCACAGGCAAATGTGTCGAGTTATTGAATGCAAAAGTATTAGGCAGAAACGGAATTCTGACGCTTTTTGTCTTTTCAGGGCTTTTAGCAGCAAGCACCTAGGCTGGCTTGCTGCTGCACGTTTAGCGGGTGTGCTAACGGTTAAAGGCGGATACTAGCCTTGAAAGTCGATGGCTTGGCCGTTGAGGTGCTTGCTGTCCGCGGACATTAGATACACGTACTGTTCGACTAATTCTTCTGGGTCTTTTACGTCGCTAGGGTTTTCTGCTGGATAGGCTTCTGCACGCATGTGTGTGCGTGTACCACCCGGGTTGAAGCTGTTTACACGAATCTTGCTGATATTTTCTAACTCGTCTGCCATGGTTTGCATCAGGCCTTCGATGGCGAACTTGGAAACGGCGTAGGCCCCCCAGAATGCTCGTCCTTGGCGACCGACGCTAGATGAGGTGAATAAAATCGAGGCGTCCGCTGGTGCTTCTTCTAGTAAGGGCAGTAGGGTGCGGGCAAGCAAAAACTGGCTGTTCACGTTCACTTGCATGATGCGGTTCCAGACTTGCCAGTTATAGTTGGAAATCGGCGTGCGTTGGCCCAATTGGGCAGCGTTCAGCAGCAAGCCATCTAGGCGTCCAAACTCTTGACCTATCATGTCGCGCAGTTGGAAGTAGGCTTCTTCTGGGGCTTTTTCCAAATCAAATGGCACCACCACTGGCTGTGGTAGACCCTCTGCTTCGATTTCATCGTATAGGCTGTTGAGGCTGTCTTCGGTACGGGCCAATAGGATGGTGGTCGCGCCTTCACGGGCAAAGGCCAGGGCTGCACTGCGGCCGATACCATAGCTGGCGCCTGTCACTAAAATGACGCGGTCTTGCAGTTTTTTTGATGTGGAAGGCGTATTTGAGGTGTCAGTCATGGATTTGGTCTTGATTTGAAGTAGTAGTGTCTAAAAATGAAAGTCGATATTTGGCCGTTATTCTACAACATTTGCCGCTAGGATTGCCGCTGCGTTGGCCGATCTGGCAATGGTTTGCCGAAGGGTAATGTTATTTAGAGCTGCCCTAGGGTCTTTAATAGCGGCAGTAAGTCTTGGCTGTTATCGACACGCCAGTCGGCCTGCCAATGCTCGACTTCTTCTGCGCTATGAATATAGCCAAAGGCTGCTGCGATTGTGGTCATGCC
>Ga0181593_10002965_pt1 | contig 15657 bp, 14 predicted proteins | sample 071ome_19_FD_133756 | JGI IMG/M metagenome (GOLD analysis project Ga0181593, IMG submission 133756) | Coastal salt marsh microbial communities from the Groves Creek Marsh, Skidaway Island, Georgia - 071413AT metaG (megahit assembly) | ecosystem: Environmental > Aquatic > Marine > Intertidal...
CTGATCGTCATCGAAGGCATCTACTCGATGCTTGGTGACCGCGCGCCGTTGAAGGACATCGTCGAAGTCAAAAAGAAATACGAAAACGTCTACCTGCTTTCCGACGAAGCGCACTCGCTGGGCGTTCTCGGCAAATTCGGTCGCGGACTTCCCGAAGAAGTCGGCTGTGAGGAAGATGTTGATTTCATCGTCGGCACGTTCTCGAAATCAGTCGGCACGGTCGGTGGCTTCTGCGTTTCCAACCACCCTCAATTTGAAATTTTGCGTTTGGTGTGCCGTGCCTATGTGTTCACGGCGTCGTTGCCGCCGTCCGTTGTGGCGTCGGCCACAGTGAACCTGGATATGTTGAAAAACGGCGGCGCCTTGCGTAAGCGTCTCATGCGTAATGCCAAGAAACTTGAAACCGGGTTGTCGGCCATCGGCCTTAAGGTGGCCAGCGAGGATAGCCCGGTTGTGGCTGTTGTCGCGCCCGATCCGCAGGTCGCATCGGCATTTTGGCGTGGTCTCATCGAGGCAGGCGTTTATGTCAACCTTGCGCTGCCTCCGGCAACGCCGTTCGGGTATTCGCTGCTGCGCGCCAGTTTGTGCGCCGCCCACTCCGAAGAGCAGATCGACGAAGTCATCGCAATTTTCAGCGAAGTGGCGGCCCGTCTTGGTCTAATCGACCCGGCAGGCGAAAAACGCGTAGCGGTCGGCTAAACCATCCAATTCATGCAAGGCGGCCTAACGCAGGCCGCCTTGTTTCAATGTTCTAAAAAACAGTTTTACGCCGGTCAGAAGCGGGCGCTTTCGCTCAGCTTCTGTCAACTCGATCTTTACGCCCGAGTGTCGTTGGATTTTCCAAACGGCGTAATCGAGCCCGCCACTGAAGGTGAATGCGGCTTTCACGAGCCGTAGCGCATTCAGAATCTTGCCCTGAATACGGCGAAGGCGCCAAGCCCACTGCGCGCGTGCGCGCTGCTGCGATGTATAGCTATTTTGATATTTACCGCCGGCGTCGTGGGCTCCCAAAAAGGCCTCGGTGATGGCTGTGTATCTCAATAGGTCGCCATCCACCAATTCGGCAGATTTGCTGTTCCGCTCTGGTCGAAGCTCAGCCCGATACGTCTCTGAAAAGGCACGCACCCAAAGATCTCGCTCCGAAAACGTGTCCGGCAACAATGGAATAATGCGCTCCATCATCGTAGCTGTTGCATTTGCGAGAGCATTTACAACGCGCCGCCGGACTTCGGGGCTCCTTGAATAAATTACGGCCGCAGGTTGGGCGAAGCGCGCCACAGACTAGATGCAAAGGTCTCCGGACCGGTGCCGTGCAGAAATTGTCCGACGGAAATGACCGCGACCTTCGCGCGCACGATGCGTCCTTCAAAAGGGATCTCGTGATAGTAAACGTTTGGTGGAAGCAGAAACGCAAAGAATGCGGATAATCGATGCAGAAGAGCGTTCGTATAGCTATCGACAAGTACGTAGAAATCCAGCATCAGGCCGATGTCGGTTTTTTGGCGTAGGCACGATCCATAAAACACCACCGCCGCCGTCGCATCGCCATACTCTTGTTTCAGATACTCACAAGCGGCCGATGCCGCCGGAAATACGGAGGCATCCGCTTCTGCTTCGATCGCGGATAAAAGATTTATCATGCTTCCGGTCCCTGCGGCAGCCGGATGAAGCGTAGACGTTTTTCCCCATCAAGGATCAACGTTTCATTGTCTTTTGCCTCAAAGAGTTCGCCGTCCAAAGTGTACGCCCCTGTGAACTTCAGCTTCACGCGATTGGCCGTCCGCACGGTTCGCCCAGGCCCCGGGCCCACGCGTCGGCTCGCGAGACTTCCCACCGCGCGCAAGGTTGGGTAGGGACCGGTCCGCAAACTTAGGTACGTTAGAGGATCTTTCGATGATTCATCCGGCTCCGGCCGAATGCCGAGCAGCAATTGATCCAGCGCCGTGACCACTACGGCGAAGAAACTGCCATGTTCCACGGGATGATCTTCTGCAAACACTTCGATGGATTTATTGTCCCGCCGGGACAGCATGCTACGCCACAGCAGAAGACTTATGGCCGCGGTATGGCTTAAGGCGTTGGGCATCTTGAGCGGATAGATATGGCGTCGGCAGAACAGAATGCCATCGACAACTTCGGCGGCACCGAAAAATGCACCGTAAAGCGGTTCGCGCGCGCCTTCACGATGCAGCCCGAGCACAGGGCGTTCGACCGCGTAGTGCGCGAGCGGCCCTGTTTGTCGAAATTTTAAAAGATGCCGCAAAGAGACCTCGGGCGTACCTGATAGGCTCCACCCAGCGGTTGTCATATTGGTTTTGCCGGCAGGCAGCAAAGCCAGGGCCGGGGGGGTTGCATAGGGCTCATGATTTATGAGGCCTGCGAATACGAGATCGGCGGTTCCGTCGCCACCGTTCACGACAATCGTTTCTGCTCCCATGTCCGCGCATTTCCTAAGCACTTCCGGAATAGCGCCGACGTCTTCCACCAAAAAGTGACCCACGTTCTTTTCGTCCCGGACCAAGGGCTCAATCCAATCGTCCCCACGCAAATTGCGGGTGCTAAAGCGGTTGGTAATTATGGCAAGCGGTTCGCTCACGCGTTGTCCCTTGTTTGTCGCCGGTCGGTGCCCCCCGGTTTGGCTTGTGGCGGCCATAATGTTCCACGGGGCTTTAAAAGACGAGATTCCGGATTTTTATCCACATTCTAACTATTTGAAAAACCTTAACTCTGGCCTTACGAGGGGCTCGTCGCGTAATATCCGGCCTGGACGGCTGCGTCTCGGACCGTTATGGGCGGCGCGCACAACCGGGTAGGACATCACAGGAAACAGCTTACCTCGCCTTATACGGGTTGGAGGCGGCTGGCGGCAAACCAATGATTAAGTCGATCGACCGCTATCTATTGCGACAAATCGCGCCTGTATTGGCGGTCACCCTGTTCATTGCAGCGATCATCCTATGCATGGAGCGCCTGATGCGCTTGCTCGATATTGCCGTCGGCAACGGCGTATCGACCCTCGTTGTGTTTCAGATGCTTTTCTATCTGATCCCGCATTACATCGGTCTTGCGCTTCCTTTGGCCCTTTTTCTGGGTGTGCTTTTGGCGTTCCGGCGCATGTCGCTGCTTTCCGAGCTCGATGCCGTTCATGCATGCGGTATTGGCATTGGCCGCTTTATCCGATCCGCGATTGCGTTAGGAGCCATTCTCATGGCCGTCAATCTAGCGCTGACGGGCTACATCCAACCTTACACGCGCTACGCTTTCCGCGTGATCGAGTTCAATATCACTTCCGGTGTTATCGAACAGGGTATTGGCGAAGGCGTGTTTATGGAATTACCCAATGGCTACACGCTGCGTGTGGAACAGTCGCGCGGCGCGGGCCGTGAGCTTTATGGCGTGTTTGCGCATCGGCAAGAGGACAGCGGTCACATTGCGACGCTTGCGGCCAAGCGGGGCGAGTTGTTGCCGGGATCTCTCGACGGGACGGTATCCTTGCGTCTTTACGACGGCAGCATCTCTGAATGGAACCCGGACACCAAGCGCACCAAAACGATTCAATTCGGTGTCTATGACTGGCCGCTGAACCTCACGGATCTCGTGCGGTTCCGTGCGCGCGGCGGCGACGAGCGCGAGTTAACTATCCTGGAACTGTTTCGGGGCTACAGGGATAATTTGCTGGCCGGCCGCGGCGACATGACAACTGCGCCGCCTGAGCCTCAAGGCGGAGCAAATACCGGCCCCGAAGATCTGGTTGCGCCGTCCGCCGTTGCGTCTGAGTTTCATTTTCGCGTGGTGTTCTCGCTCTCGATGTTGTTTTTGCCGCTTCTTGCGGCGCCTTTCGGAATCATGGCGCACCGCTCGAGTAAATCCTTTGGTCTCGTCGTCGGCATCTTGATGCTCGTGAGCTACCATAAGGTACTCGAGTTCACGGAAGCCTATGCCCACAACACTGGCGCCCCCGCCGGTGTATTGTTGTGGACCATTTTCGGATTGTTTGCAGCCGGTACGACATACCTATTTATGCGCACAGGCTTGCAGGCCGGCGCGCCGCCGGTTCAGCGACTGGAGGCGAAATGGAGCGCTTTGGTGGACGGTGTTGTGTCCATATTTCGCCCCAAACGGCCCAATAAACCGGCCCGCGCCTGACTCGGTACCTTAAGCCATGATCCTATCCCGATACCTGATGAAGGCGTTTCTTGTGCGTTTTGTCGCGCTCCTCATCGGCCTCGTCCTGTTTCTGCAGACACTGGATCTTCTCGCGACCGCCAACGAGGTGTTGGCCGGTGGCGGCGCGCCGGTCGAAACCCTTTTGCGCTACGTCATGCTCCGCATGCCGTCATTGATTGAAACTGTTGCGCCTTTGGCAGGCTTGCTCGGGGCCCTCACAGCTTTGGTGGTGATGGCCATGAACAGCGAGATTTTGGCGATGCGTGCGGCTGGCCGGTCCGTTCTCAGTTTGATGGGCGGTCTTGTCGGCGTTGGCCTAGCGCTCTCCATATCGCTGTTCACGTTTTCAGAGTTCGTTGTGGTGCGCGCCAACGCCGAACTCGAGGAGTGGAGCAATACCGGATACGGTGCCGGCGCTGAGGTTGCAGACGGCGAAGACAGCTGGGTCATGGAGGGAGACACCATCATCCGCGTGGGCCATGTATTGCGCGACGGAACGGTTCTCCAGGATGTGCGCCTGTTTCAACAAGACGATGCCAGCAGCGTAACCAATATCTACAGTATTCGCCTTGCCATCTGGGAGAACGGGCAGTGGAATACGGTTGAAATGGAACAGGTTGGTGGCAGCGATATAAACGAAGCGCCGCCGGCATGGAATACGCAGCTCAAGCCGGAACATTTTGTACGTTTCGCGAGCCACCCCAATGAATTGTCTTTGAACGCGCTTCAGCAATACATCGGAAACGTCGCGATCGGATCGCGACCGGTTTATTTCTACGATACGTGGCTGCAACAGAAAATCGCGGGCCCGATTGTGCTGGCGCTGATGCCGCTGCTCGCCGGCATCGCGGCGTTTGCGCATCACCGTCAAGGCAGCTCGGTCATGACCATTGTCACGGGCATCAGTATCGGATTTGCGTTCATCGTGGTGGATAACATTCTGATCGCCATGGGCCAGTTTGGCTCGCTACCGCCGCTGCTGGCGGCGTGGGTTCCGGTGGCGTTGTTCGGCACAATCGGCATTTGGATTATCTTTAACTTCGAACACACTGGCGTCCGGACTTAGGCGGACCTATATAACGGTCACACGTGGTGTGCCGTAAAAGGGGTAAGTAAACGGTGGCTGTTTCAGCACCCAAAATTGGTTTCTGGAGCGATCGGGAGTATCACCTCGATCGGATGAATCTGGCTGATCTTTCGGCGGCGTATTTTCAGTACTATGCCATTGCGGCGTATATCGTGATCGCGCTGATCTCCGGCGGGGTCGCTTTAACGGCCGTGCTGCAAGGCGCGGTCAGTGTTGTTCCGGTTTTGGCGGCCGTCGTTGCAACCTTCTTCATATATCCTGTCGTTTGGTACGTGCTACACCGTTACATATTGCACAGCCGTTGGATGTGGAAATCGCCGCTCACCGCCGGCACCTGGAAACGCATTCACTACGATCACCATAGCGATCCCAACAATCTGAAAGTTTTGTTCGGCGCTTTGTACACAACATTGCCGACGGTCGCGTTGGCGACGGTTCCAGTGGGCTATGCATTGGCGGGCTGGATCGGCGCGCTCGCTGCGCTTTGCACCGGCGTCATACAAACCTGTGTTTACGAATACTTTCACTGCATTCAGCACTTGGGATACTTGCCGAAGTGGGATTGGGTTCGGAACATGAAGAAATTTCACATGGCTCACCACTTCCACAACGAAACGGGCAATTTCGGCATTACCAATTTGTGGTGGGATAAGGTGCTCGGCACGTTTTATGAAGGCGCCAAGGACCGCCCGAAATCGCCGACGGTTTTCAACCTTGGTTATGACGAAGAGGTCGCTAAAACATATCCTTACGTTGCGCGCCTCACACCGAATTGGCCCTATAACACCAATCCCGTGCATCGTAAGCGCGAGCAGGCCGCGGCGAATTCGCCGTCCGGCTCTTAAGGCGCGTTCATGGGCGGAGCCAATATTCGCCGCGTGGCTTCGGGCGCTGACTTTGAACGGTTTTTCGACGCACCGCATGTCCTACAGGGTCACGATCCCTACTGGATCGCTCCTATTCGTCTAATGGAGCGGGATCGGCTGAACCCCAAAAAGAACCCCTGGTTTGCCCACGGTGACGCGACCTTTTTTGTTGCTGAGCGAGATGGAAAGGTTGTTGGGCGCATTTCCGCTCAAGTGGACCACAGCCACATTAAGCTTCGTAACGATGCGACCGGTTTTTTCGGTTTTTTTGAATGCGAAGAGGACCAGGACACCGCGAATGCGTTGTTCGCGGCCGCAACGGCATGGCTAAAAGAAAAGGGCATGACGCGCTGCCTTGGCCCTTTCAGCATCAACATCAACGACGAGTCCGGCCTGCTCGTGGAGGGATTCAATTGTCCACCACGCATGCTCATGGGCCATGCACAGCCCTATTACGGCGGTTTGGTGGAAGGGGCGGGATTCGCAAAGTCCATCGATATGTTTGCTTTCCTTACGCCGATGGATACTGGGCTTCCCTTCAAACAGATCAAGTGGCTGAAACGCGCGCTGGATCGAGATAGCCGTCTTGGCGTTCGGTCCCTCGATACGAGCCGTATCAAAGAAGAAGTTGAAACGATCGTCCGTATTTTCAATGCAGCCTGGGCTGAGAATTGGGGCTTTATTCCGCTCACCGAGGCTGATGTCGCACACATGGCGGCCGAGATGAAACTTATTTTAATCCCTGAGTTGGTGTCGTTCGCCACGGTGGACGGCGAGCCCAAGGCCATGTGTGTGGCTTTGCCCGATCTCAATGAAATGATCCGCGGGTTGGACGGCAGGCTCTGGCCCACAGGTTGGGCCAAGCTTCTGTGGCGGATATTCACGCGGCGGTCCTACGTTTCAGGCACGCGCGTGCCGTTTATGGGCGTCATGCCGGAATACAAAAACAAGCCCATGGGCTCGGTTCTGGCGCTTCTCACCGTCGGTGCGGTGCGCGACGCCTCTCTCAAGCTGGGCATGCCCGTCTGTGAAATGAGCTGGGTGCTGGAGAACAACACTCAAACCCGCCATTCCATCGAGGGTATCGGCGGGCGGGTTTATAAAACCTATCGCATGTATGAGAAGGGGATCTAATGTTGGGATTGATTCTTCGACTCTTCTTCGCGGTCATGATTCTGACCGGCGTCGTCGTCCTCTTTGCGTTCTCGTTCGTTGCGGCGCTCATCGTCACGCCGATCATTCTGCTTTTGATATACCTCTTTGGTCGGCGCAGCGGCATCCAGGTTTGGACCGTGAGCCAAGGGGGCTACACCCGCCGCGACGGCAGCACGCGGCAGGGACCGGTGATCGATCACGACCCCAACGATTTGCCCGAGAACAAATCCGGCCCGAGAGACGGCAGCGAGTAGCTCTTCGCTATTTCTGTACGAGTCAGGCGGCGCCGTCGGTTTTCACCAGCAATGTGCCGTCCTTATCGCCGCTGAACAGAGCCATGAAAGACTCCGGCAGTGACTTGAAGCCGTCGCGCACGTCTGTCTTGAAGGTGATCTCGCCGGCTTCTTTCCACTTGCGCAGATCGGCGATGGCCTGATCGCGGTCGGCGGCGAAATCGGGCAGTAGAAACCCGCGCATGGTGACCGAATAAACCACCAGGCGCAGCATATTGCGCGGTCCCGGCGCGGGGTTCTCGTCGTCGTAGGCGGAAATAGCGCCGCACAGCACGACGCGGCCGAATTTGGCCATTTGATCCACCACGTCTTGCATGATGGGGCCGCCGACGTTGTCGTAGTAAACATCAACGCCGTCCGGGGCGAGTTCGTGCAGCCGTTCTGTGATGTTGTCGTTCTTGTAATCGATGGCACCGTAAATACCGTATTCGCTGATCAGGCGCTCGCATTTTTCCGGTCCGCCGCTGATACCGATGACTTTGCAGCCCTTGTTCCGGGCGATCTGGATGGCGGTGGAGCCCACCGATCCCGACGCCCCGGAAACAACCACGGTTTCACCATCCTTGATTTCGCCCAGGCGCAGCATGCCGAAATACGCCGTTTGCGCGTTGAAGCCGTACACGCTGATGGCATCGACCGGATCGATCCCATCGGGCAACGGCGGGTCTTGAAGCTGCGCAGCCCGAACGCGGGAGTAATCCTCCCATGAGCAGTTGGAGGTGATTAACGCGCCGACGGGATACTTCGGATTTTCCGATTTTACGACCCGCGCGATGCCAAGCAATCCGCGCACAGTTTTTCCCAGCGGCATCGGCGGCAGATACCCATCACCGAGTCCGGTATCGGCGTGCATACTGACGCGCTGCGAGGGCAGGGGCGCGTAAACGATATTGCGCACAAGAACGTCACCCGCGTTCAAGTTCGCCGCATCGCCCAGCGGCACTTCCTGATACTTGAAATTGTCGACGTCGATACTGTCTTCCGCGTAGCTCGCCAGCAGCCACTGGCGATTGACGGTATCTGAGCCAATAGCGGGCGCGGCCGCGGCGGCGCGGGAAATTATTCTGCTTAGCCCGGCACTTGCTGCAACGGCCCCGACGGCCAGGGTACCCTGCAGCATCGTTCTGCGGTCGGTTTTATCTTGAATTGTCATGGCGCCCTCCCCGTTGCCAAATTCGAAGGCGAAGGGTTGCGCTTTCAAGCGGGGCGGTCAAGTTTGACTTGAGCAGCGGATTATTCACTGCGCCGCCAAAGACTTAACTTCGCGCCTCGACCTCGATGGTTACATGACTGGGGGCCGTGATGTCTGACAGAAGACCTTTATAGTGCGCGGGCGGGCGCGGCGTGTGTGTCACCACGGTGACCATGGCCGCGAGTTGCCCGGGTCCAACCCGCCAAACATGTAAATCGGAAACACGGTTGTCTGCATCGCCTTCAATCGCGTTTCGAACCGCGTCCGCCGTGGAAGGCTCAGCATCCAGAAGCACGCGGCTAGTGGATTTAGCGAGACCCCATGCCCAGCGAACAATAATGATCGCGCCGACAATGCCCATCACCGGGTCAAGCCATGCAACGCCCCATAGGCTTCCGGCTAGCAGCGCGGCAATCGCGAGAACCGATGTCAGCGCGTCCGTCAGCACATGGATATATGCCGCGCGCAAATTATGATCGTGGTCGTGTCCCTCTTCGTGATGATGGTGTCCATCTTTCAAAAGCCACGCACTTGCCAAATTGACGGCTAAGCCCAGCACGGCGACGATCAGCGCTTCGTCGAAAGCGATGGATACGGGGCTAACCAATCGTTCGACGGACTCCACAACCATCAGGCCGGCAACCACGGCCAGGAAAAGCGCACTGGCGAATCCGGCAAGATCGCCCACTTTGCCGGTCCCGAAGGAATACACCCCGCTTTCGGCATGCCGGCGTGCATAAGCGTAGGCGAAAACCGCGATACCCATAGCGGCCGCATGGCTTCCCATGTGCCAGCCGTCTGCGAGAAGCGCCATGGAACCGAATACCGTACCTGCAACGATTTCCGCCGCCATTGTAACAAGGGTAAGGACGAGGACAGCCTGGGTTCGGCGCATGTTTTTGCCGTGGCTGTCCGCCAAGAATTTGTGGGATTTATGCCAATCACTTAGATCGTCATGCATCGGTGCCGCTCCCCATTTCTTAAATATAAGGTGGGAATGCCCGCGCGCCACCCAAGGATTGACGCTTTTCCTTAGTTCTGCCCGAATGGCTGAGTAGTATGGCTCTGTCGCCCAGGAGAAATGGCGAGTATCCGTGGAGGCTTTTATGCGATCTGCCCTGAAAGGTGTGCTTGCGGCGATTTGCGTGATGACTGCGACCGTGGTCATCGCCCAGGACGGATACGAGTTTGTTCCAAAATCCTTCGACGGGATCGGCAAGGCGTATATGGGCCGGGAGATTGCTCAAGTCATGAGCTATCAGGGCGCGCCTTGGCTCGAGCGTCCCAATCGTGAACAGCAGGAACGCACCGACATTCTTGTAAACCTGTTGAATATCAAATCGACGGATTATATCGCCGACATCGGTGCCGGGTCGGGTTACTTCTCATTTCGCATGGCGAAGCTTGCACCTAAGGGCTACGTCTTTGCGGTCGATGTTCAGGAAGAGATGCTTGCCCTTATCAAAGACAAGATCGCGACGGGCGAGGGCGACAATGTCATCCCTGTCCATGGAAGCACCGCTAGCCCAAAGTTGAAAGAGAGCACTATCGATCTCATGCTGCTGGTTGATGTCTATCACGAGTTTTCAATGCCCCGGGAAATGGGACTGGCCATGCTCAAGGCTCTCAAACCGGGTGGGCGCTTGGCGCTGGTTGAATATCGCGCTGAAGATCCGACGGTACCGATCAAAGAGCTTCACAAAATGACCGAGGCGCAAGCGCGCCTGGAAATGGACGCCGTCGGTTTTGAATGGGTCAGCACCGATAGCATGAGCCTGCCCTGGCAACATCTGATGATTTTCAAGAAGCCCGAAAGCATGTAGCGGCATTGACATGCTCCGCGCGCGGGACTACCAAATTCCATAGCGATGGTGCCGAGGCGATCTTGTGGTCGCCAAGGCCAATAGGGAATCCGGTTAATCTCCGGAGCTGCCCCCGCAACTGTAAGCGGCGAGCTGCCTGTCCATCTAAGCCACTGGGATCCTGCAATGGACCTGGGAAGGCGGACCGGCCGCAACGACCCGCAAGTCAGGAGACCTGCCGTCGCGAGCGTCACCTAACCGTTGGACGGGGTGAGCCAATGGTACGGCCAATCTGATCGCGGTGACGCGCGTTTCGCAAACCGCGACGGATTGAGCGCTCTCTATCTTTCACATGTCCATCCGTCAATTGACTCAAGCCGCGCCTCGGTCCCATCGCGGACGCAGGCGCATTGAAGGAGATGGATATGTCCATAAGAGTATCAGTAGCTCTTAAGCGTTCCGCGCTTTTATCGTTTGTATCGTTCGTTTCATTGAGCACCGCTCTTGCGGCGGACGACGCAGCCGTTCTTGATCTAGAAGAAATCATCGTCACGGCAAGTCGCACCGATCAACCTTTAAAATCTGTCGGCAGTGCAATCGATGTGTTTACGGCCGAGGATATTGCCGAGCGGCCGCATTTCGAAGTGTCGAACCTGTTACGGGAAGTTCCCGGGGTATCGGTAAACCGGTCCGGGCAAATGGGCGCGCAAACCCAAGTGCGTCTGCGCGGCGCCGAGGCCAACCATACTCTGGTGCTGATTAACGGCATCGAAGCGGGAGATCCGTTCACGGTCGGCGAGTTCGATTTCGCCAATCTGCTCACTGACGATATCGCACGCATCGAGGTGCTGCGCGGACCGCAAAGCGCATTGTATGGGGCGCAGGCCATTGGCGGCGTGATCAACGTCATCACGACGCAAGGGCAGGGCGCGCCCGTTTACAGTGCGGCGGTAGAAGGCGGCTCTTTCGGCACGTACAAAACATCAGTGTCCGCAAGCGGCGGCGGAGACAGCTATGGACTTGCGGCCTCGGCGGTCTATTTGGACACGGCGGGTTTTTCCCAAGCGATTGGCGGCAGCGAAAAAGACGGCCATCACAATCTGACACTCAACGCCAGCGGTCGCGCGGACATTGGCCGCTCTTTCGATGTATCTATGGCCCTGCGGTACGTCGAGGCATTTGTCGAAAATGACACCCAGGATTTTGGATTCGGCTCCCCTACTCAAGGGCTGGTCATTGATTCCGACGACACGCGAAAATCAAAGGCGTTCTACGGGAAAGCAACAAGCCGCCTCAAAGTGCTCGACGATGCGTGGGAGCACATTGTCTCGGCGGCTTTGACTGATTTCACCGGCAACAACTACGCCGGTGGTGCGTTTTCATTCGGGTCATACGGCCAGAAAATCGATCTGACGTATCAAAGCAATCTTGAAATTGCGCCTGAGGATAGTGCGCTGTCCCATACCCTAACCGGGTTAGTTCAGTTCAAGGACGAGACGTTTGAGAACAAGAGCGGCTTTCCCGGCCCGCAAAACCAGAGAAAATCCACGCAAGATGTAGGCTACGTTGCCGAGTACCGGTTGGGCATAGATGATCAGGTGTATTTGTCGGGGGCACTGCGTTACGACGACAACGATCTTTTCAAGAACGAAACCACCTACCGGGCTTCCGTTGCATGGCAAGTCCCAGAGACGGGCCTCAAATTGCGGGCCAGCTACGGTACGGGTGTCGCCAAGCCGGGATTCTTTGAGCTTTTCGGATTCGATCCGACCAGCTTTGTTGGAAATCCAAATCTTCAGCCGGAGAAGTCGGAAGGCTGGGACATTAGCGCGGACTATGTATTCGCCAGCAACCGGGCTTCTATTTCTGCAACCTATTTTTCTGCGGATCTGACCGACGAGATCTTTACCGACTTCAGCGTCTTTCCGTTTACGGTGCGCAACCAGGCGGGCAAGAGCACGCGTGAGGGCGTGGAACTTTCGTTGAAGTTTGCGCCCACCGACAATTTGAGGGCCTCTGGAAGCTATACATATACGTCGGCGAAGGACGACGCGGGTGTGCAAGAGGTCCGGCGCCCAAAACACGTCGCCAGTTTATCGGGGTTCTACACGTTTTTGGATGGCCGGGCGGACATCGGGCTAAGTCTCGATTATAACGGCAAGAGCACCGATGTGGTGTTCACGCCCGCCATACCGTCAGGCGTTTCGACATTGGATGACTATGTGTTGGCGACGGTTCATGCATCCTATGACGTGACAGATAGGATCGAGGCATTCGGGCGCATCGAGAACCTGTTCGATGAAACGTACCAGGAGATATATTCGTATAACTCCATGGGGATCGGCGCTTACGCGGGTCTGCGCATAAAATTTGGAGGATAGGCGGGCACAATGCGAGCATGGGCACGAGGCGCATTTTGTTTTCTGCTGACCGCAGCTGTTCCTGCGGTTGCGGACGGGCCGCAGCGCGTTGTGTCCATGAATTTGTGTGCCGACCAGATGGCATTGCTGTTGGTGGGTCCCGAACGGATTGCATCTGTTAGTTTTCTCGGTGCGGACCCGGCCGAGTCTCCGCTTGCGCATATGACTGATGGTATTGCGGTCAATCATGGCTTGGCGGAGGAGGTGATTGCTGCGCAACCGGACCTCGTTCTCGCTGGGCGCTACACCACAAGTTTTGCCAAGGCCATGCTAAAACGTCTTGGATACAACGTGGTGGAAGTGGGGAGCCCGGACACCATCGCGGGTATTCACGAGACGTTTGCCGAAGTGGGCAGCGTTCTTGGTGTCCCCGAACGTGCGGCGGCTTTGTTGGAGGACATGGATAGGCGGCTCGGCGCCGTTTCGCAAATGATGGCGGGCCGTCCATCGCGCTCCGCTATTGTTTACGATGCCAACGGGTTCACGGTCGGCCGCCCGGGTTTGGCCGACGAGGTGATGACCCTCGCGGGTCTCGACAATAAAGCACCGGAACTCGGTATCGGCGCCTACGGTCAGGTGCCGCTTGAAAGTGTTTTGACGGTTCAACCCGATATTATTGTGCGTCTTGTGTATCGCCCTGATGCGCCGTCCATTGCGAGCGAAGCCATGCGGCACCCGGCGTTAAAAATTATGTTCGACGACAGGCCGCCCTTGTCGGTGCCTGGACAGCTCTTCACGTGCGGCACGCCGCTCATCGCTGCGGCTGCCGAAGCCATGGCGAACGCTCTCGTTGAAAGCGGCGTGCCCTGATGTATGCCATGAACGATAGTGTGTTGAGCGGGCCACATAAGACCAATCGCGAGGTCAAACCATCAGTGCTGGTCCTTGCGCTGCTTTTTCTTCTCGCCGCCCTTACCGTTACCTCCCTATTGATCGGACGGGGCGCTTCGACCGGCGGATTAGGCGATCTTCTAAATTTATGGCGCGAAGACCCGGAAACCGCGCGGCTCATTTTTAGTCAAGTTCGGCTCCCACGTACGCTTTTGGCTTTGTTGGTTGGTGCGTCACTCGGTCTGTCCGGCGCTGTGCTGCAGGGTTTGCTGCGCAATCCACTGGCAGAGCCCGCGCTGCTCGGTGCCTCAAGTTCCGCCGCGCTCGGCGCTGTGGCGGTGTTTTATTTTGGCGTCGGCGGCATGTCCTATTTTCTTCCGTTCGGAGGCATGGCGGGTACGCTGCTGGCCACTGCGGTATTGTTGATTCTAGGCGGCCGCTCGCAGGATACCTTGACGCTGATTCTCGCAGGCGTTGCCATCAACAGCCTTACCGCCGCTCTCACATCGCTCGCTCTGAATATTGCACCAAGTCCTTACGCCGCGCTTGAGATCGTTTTTTGGATTCTTGGCTCGTTCGCCGACCGCACCCTCGACCACGTCTATATGGCGACGCCGCTTATGATCGCCGGCTGGCTTTTTTTGTTGTCAACCCGGCGCGCTTTGGAAGCCTTGACGCTGGGTGAAGATACAGCGGCGACCATGGGCTTCAACATGATCGCGGTGAAGCTGCGCGCCATCCTCGGCACCGCCTTTTGTGTTGGCGCCGCCGTCGCTGTCACGGGTGTGATCAGCTTTGTCGGCTTGGTCGTGCCTCATGTGCTTCGCCCTTTAGTCGGATATCAGCCGGGCCGATTGCTCATTCCGAGTATGCTTGGCGGCGCGGCCCTTATGCTGGGCGCGGACATTGGCGTGCGTGCCATCTCTACTGCTCTTGAGCTCAAGGTCGGCGTCGTCACCGCCCTCATTGGTGCGCCCTTTTTCCTTCATCTACTTCTGGTTCTGCGGCGGACGCGGCCATGAGCGAATCACCGCCCACAAAGCTGGAAATCAAAAACGCGTCCGTGCGCTACGATGGTGCCGCAGTGGTCTCGGATGTATCGCTGATGTTATCGCCCGGGCCGCTTGTGGGTTTGATTGGCGCCAATGGCGCGGGAAAAACCACACTGCTGCGCGCTGCCGCCGGACTTACTTCTGTATCCGGCGGGAATGTTTTCATGGAAAACAAACCGATCAGCGAATGGCTCCGCGCCGAGCGAGCGAAGGCGCTTGGTTATTTGGCGCAAGACCGCTCCGTGTTGTGGCCGCTTACTGTTGCCAGGCTGGTGGCCCTTGGCCGTCTTCCGCACCTCGGCCCGTGGGACGCGCCGAGTGCGGCGGATGCGTCGATCATTGAGCAGGCCCTGACCGATACCGACGTTCTACACCTCGCCGAGAGATCCGTTACAAACCTCTCGGGAGGCGAGCTGACACGCGTTCTGATTGCGCGGCTCCTCGCGGGCACCCCCTCAATTTTATTGGCGGACGAGCCGGTCTCGGGCCTTGACCCTGCGCACAGGCTGCAGGTCCTTGAGATTCTGCGCCGACTTGCGCACCAGCAGCGCACAGTCGTTGTGGTTATGCATGACCTCACGTTGGCTGCGCGCTACTGCGATAGACTGATTTTAATGTCGGAAGGCCGTATTGTGGCCGACGGTACGCCGCGCGAGGTACTGACTGAGCAAACGCTCTCTCGTTACTATGGCGTGACAGCAACAATCGCCGAGCAAAACGGCGAGTTCATGGTCGTTCCGTGGGGTTTGGAGGCCTAAAAGCATCGATTTAGGCGGGTGGTCGTCCGCAACA
>Ga0181593_10002969_pt1 | contig 15642 bp, 27 predicted proteins | sample 071ome_19_FD_133756 | JGI IMG/M metagenome (GOLD analysis project Ga0181593, IMG submission 133756) | Coastal salt marsh microbial communities from the Groves Creek Marsh, Skidaway Island, Georgia - 071413AT metaG (megahit assembly) | ecosystem: Environmental > Aquatic > Marine > Intertidal...
AATGGCCACATTATATTTTAGCTTCCCAATGGATTCCACTGACGGTTTGTTTCATATTATAACCTTCAGTGGAATTCCTTTCAATGAACGGTGTAATCTTCCACCCATCACCTTTGTATGTAATACCTAATTGATCTCGAGCATCAAACTTAGTACCAGCATCTTTGAAACTCCATCGTGGTTGCCACTTGGCATACAAATATAAGTTTCCTATAAGGTGTGGAGTAAATTCTGTAATAAAGCGATACCGCCAATGTGATTCTTTATTATCAAAGTGACGATATTCCATTCTGCCTTCAACTGTAAGTGCTTTGTAAGAAAAGAATTCAGATGTAAATTTAATACGATTTTCAATTGTACCGTCTTGGTCAGCATAACGGTACATTACTTCAACAGGACCGATCTTGTTTCCTATCTCAACGTGCCATGTATTTTCTCTGGTACGAAAGGTGTATTCCCAATTGTCGTGTTTTAGTTTATAATTATATTCTTGTTCGTCTGAAGCGAACGCAAGGGCAGGGATTAATAATAAACTAATTAACAGATAACGCATAAAAAAACACCTCTAATTAAAGCAAATATGTATAATTAGAGGTGTTAAATTAAGCTAAGCTTAATATTAATTTTGTGTTAATTTTTATTTCTTTAAAGCATCAGCACCAAAGAAAGCAGACACTAAGACAGCAATTGACGCAAAGTAAGTAGGAGCAATGTCTGCAATTAATTCAGCTGCTTTGTCCATACCAAGTAGTGATGTTATTGCAATCCCCATAGGATATACTAATAAGCCAACTAGTGAGAACCAGGCCATTTTACGAATAGCATCTCTCTGTGCATCTTTATCTTCTAATTCTTTACGTTTGAATTCAAGATACATTGCTTTTTCTTCATCATCTACAATGCCATCGCCATTTACATCAGCATCATGGAAATCTGCCATAAGGTTCTCCTTATTATTTTTATTATTATTTTTAACGATTTAAACTTGCTAAATGCTCTAAACGAGTCATTAAACGTTCAGCTCGATTGGTTACTTGTTCATACCAACGGCTATCACGTCCTTCTTTTGCTGCTTCTGCCCAATTACCTTCTTTAATTGCTGCTAAGAATTTTTTGAATTTAGACATTCTTGGTCTACCCATATTAAACATCATATTAACCATGATATGCTGAACTTCGTCTGGTAGTGTTTTAAAGAACCCTCCTTCGTATAAAAGGTTACACTCTCCGATGGCAATTTCAACGTCTCTATCAAAACACGCCCTGACTCTTTCTTCACTAACTGGAGTTCCAGCTGGTTTTGTGAATTCCTCGTCACTTTCGAGGACAAGGTGACCGATTCCAAATGTTGGGTAGCCGAGGTGGTCGAGGTAGATTTCATATTTTACTCCCTCATCAATTTTAAGTTGTTCGTAAAGTACACCTTTATTCATATATTACTCCGCTTGGCTTTTAACGGTAGTAAAGATACCATAAGCAAGTCCAATCCAAGCTAATTTAGTGGCAATACTACCAAATATAATTGTTGCACCACACACGACAATAAGAGTTAATCCATCGTAAGTAGTTCGTTCTTTTAATCGGTCTATAGACCATCCTTTCAATTTATCTATCACTGATTATGTCTCCTATCTTCAGCTTGGGATTTAATTTCCTTTTTTTCCGGATTTTGATTTTGTTGTGGTTGCATTTTCTAGCTCCAAAATTCTAGATTCTAATCCTTCTATATACTTGGCAATCTTTGGATATTGCTTTTTCCACACATCTTCTGGTTGTTCAAACCAAGTCCAACCCCAACGATGAACTAAAAAGTCTAATAACCGATCAAATTTTGAATAAGACCATATACCAGCTTTAGTATTTCTAAAGTATTTTAAAAATGCTGCACCAAGTAAAGCACCTGCAATTGCAGTATAAATCCAAAGCGTATCACCAAACATACGATATATCATTTCCATATTATTTACCATCCTCTAAACATGCACAGTATTCATCCATTAGATGATCGTATACACCATCGAAAACCTGTCCTTTTTGCAATGCGCGCCTACGTCCACGCCAGCTATCTTTAAACCTTTGCCATCCTGTCATTTTACGAATATCACCATAGAAATTAATATAACGGAGTTCACCGTGGTGTTTAAAGTTTAATATTGCAGGTGGTACTTTAGGAACGATATCGTTATTATTAACACAGCGATAGTGTGGAACTTGTAATTCCTTAGATTTTTTCCATGAAGCATTTCGTGGACAACCATATGTATAAAGCGCAATTGCTTCAGGATAATGGAAACAGAAGATTGAAGCAATTGCTGCACCAAGGCTATGACCGGTAACAAACACTGGGCGTTTGTTACGTGCTTTAAGTTTAGAAACTTTTGAATGAACATCAGCTTCTAATTTATTGTATTCTTCTAAGAAACCTGTATGGAAACCATTTGTGTGGGTAGCTTCCAGATCAGCTAATACATCGCTTATTTCGCCTGGTTCGGTTCCACGAAAAGCAACGACAATCCGATCTTTATTTGCTAAAACGTATGCTTGTGCACCATCGTTATCAAAGAAAGAGACAGTAGTATAACCTAAGTCTTTAAATTCTTTTTTTACATCTTTATCTAAGTCTTTATATACTAATCGCGATATGCACGCAAAATGATAATATTCAGTCATCTTTTTTCTCCATTTCAGGTTTTTTTAATTTTTTATTTTTATCTTCTTCTTTATTCTTTCCAAATATTATTTCCCAATTATCATTATATGATTTTTGATCAATCTTACGATAACGAGAACCTTTCCCACCGTGCCATTTATCGCTCATTAATTACTCCAAATAAATATTTTGTAAATGATCTTCAAACTGTTCTACTTTCTCTAAACGATTCGGCCAAAGAATATATTCTTTCTCTGGATTCTGTTTTAGATTATTTAATAATGGCGTAATAGCATTATAAAGCTTATCAATCTTACTTTTTAATGCTTCTACATCATTGGATGTTTCTACAACCTTACTTGTTGCTTGTTGTACCGCTTCTAGCTCAGTTTCATCTACAGCGGTAAACCCAAAGTCGAAAATATCAGATGCCATTGTTGTATCCTTTAAGTCATTATTCTTTATTTATAACTATTGAAATTCCTAAAAAAATAGCCAAAAAGCTAAAAATTGTACATTTTTTATACAATTTAAACCGTATATAAATCAACAACTTATAAGCGGCCGCACGTAACATATTGATTTGTATACAAAAAATAAATTGTACTTTTCCGCAAAAGTGCAGTAGAATATACACATCTTGAGAATAAAAGAGGAATACATCATGAGAAAAGAACTGTTTGGTGATATGAGTAATCTGGAAATCGTAGGCGAAGTAACAGGCAGCATAGCATTTCTGGTTCTAGTAGTTGGCTTTGTACATTTGATGTTAGTTTTGAGCTAGAGCAGCTATGAATAAAAAGTTAGATCGTCAGAATATAAAAGATCTGAAAATGCATAGAAGAAAGGAAAGGGGTGCTCTCAGAAAGCGGATGGCAAGAAATAATTATCTAAATTTTGTTAATAAAGGCAAAACTCCTTTAAAATCAAACACTTAGGTAATTGTGCAAGAAATGTCAAAGTTACAAAATAATGCAATTTTTAATTTTAATAAAATCAATAACTTACGAAACTCTGGCTCTAAGTTATTGATTTATAAAGCGAAAATAAATTGTACTTTTCCGCAAAACCGCAGTAGAATATACCTGTAAATTGTTAAAAGGAACCCAATATGACACGTTTAGAAATGATCAAAAATGCCGTTAACAAAGTTCAGGGCAATCCTGAATTCAAAGCTCAAATGAAAAAGATCAATCAGAAGTTCATCAAAGATTGCGAAAAGAAAATTGCTAGGCTTAAAGCTAAGCAAGAACGTCAAATGGAAAAAGAGCTTTCTGAGTTAGACGAAAATTATAATTCTGTCGACGTTAAAACAGCACGTGCAATTGCTGACACCGAAGTCGGTGAAATCTATCGCGAAACAACCCGTTTTGATAATGAGTGGAACTAAGGAGAAATATATGAGCTCTAATATTATTAAAGAATCTGATATTATTAGTAGTTTTAATGCTGCTCTAATTAAGAAAGAGAATATCAATGAAGATGGTTCTATTAATTGGAATTTCGTTGACGCTGATATCTATCTTGATTTATTAGAATCAAATATGACTATGCCTCCTGAGTATCCTGATATCTTTAATAGACTAATTGATGAATTCTTAGCAAAGGACTAATATAGTGTCAACATCACTACGTAATAAACTTAAACGGCAAGAAGAGCATCGCGTGCAAAAGGAAAAACGTGCACGTGATACTTTCTTAGCTTCTATTAAAAAGACAGAAGGATTTAAAGTTTATTCCCCTAAACATTCAGTTTTCTGTCGTGAGATCAAAAGTTATCCAAGCTTTTCAGGAGAAATGCCTGGATGTTATATGGCTGCAAAACCAGAACGAAAGGAATATTCAGGAGACTACATTGTTGGAATTGCAACAATGCATAAATCAAATGCAGTCCCAGTCGGAAGAGACGATAACCCCACAGATTATTCAACAATGCGGAGAAATTAATATGATGAATAGAAAAAAAATGATTAGTAACCTTAAAGAAGGTCTATGTCGTGTAGATTTTACTAAGGTAAATGGTGAAAAGCGTGAAATGGTTTGCACTCTTAATTTTGATAAGATTCCAAATGAGGCATATCCAAAAGATAATGATTCAGTCGATAGGTGGCCTGAGAATCTTATCAAAGCGTATGATATTAAAGTAAATGGTTGGCGTTCTTTTAAAGTAGATTCAGTATTGGAATTTACTCCAATTGCAGAATAATAAATATATTTACACCTTATGAAAATCATAGTATAATGTACTATTATAAATTCATAGTAGGAGAATCTTGTGGCACGCAAACAAATGAAAATTAGAGCAAGGCCGAAAACTGGCCTTGCTGCTGTTCCATTAGATAGCTTTCGTAAATGCCTGTTTTATTTTCATTATGAAATTGATTCAAAAGAGATTTCAAAGATAATCAAAGGGCATCTTAAAGATGCTTTTGCCAAAGATGATTATACAGCTATTACTGCACATCCAGAATATAATTTTACGATGGCATCTAATTATGCAGCATGTATTTTCTGGGAAAAAGCCGGTTTAAAAATTAGCGACTATGCTGATTATATAAATTGGAAAGATAGATTTATAGAGCATTTCTCAAAGCTTATTGAAACTGGTAAAAAGCTTTTACTTACAAAAACAGTATCTACGCCTATTCCTGTTATCAGTCCGCGCGATCGCCTTATTGCAAAAATCAATAGTACGATTATGGTCGATATAGAAGACCTTGAAGACGATTGGATGAATGGTATTAAAAAGACCATTGACCTTTATACACAATTTAAAAAGTATGGTTTGTCTGGTAATGCTGTAGACCTCGTTAAGGAATACATTGAATTCTCTTATCAAGAATATTCTGACGCGTATACCGGAGCCTGTGATCAAGCTGAGGAAGCCTGGTCACATATTGGTAAACCAGAACTTAAACGCAGAATGAAAGCATATGAAGAGATGCTATCAGACCTTGATAAAATTAAGAATGCAGCAAAGGCACAACGTAAGACACGTGTCAAAAAACCAAGAGCAGCTGATAAACAAGTTGATAAAATAAAATTTCTTAAAGAATCTATTGAATATAAGATCGTATCGATTGCACCAATTCAAATTGTTGGATCAATGCGCTTATATGTCTTTAACGTAAAGACACGTGAGTTGACTGAGTATGTATCTGAATCAGTAACAGGATTCGAAGTTAAAGGTACAACATTGCAAAATGTATCTGAATTATCTCGTAAAACTAGGCTAAGAAAGCCAGAAGATTTTCTTAGCATAGTTCAATCTAAAACCCCGAGACAGGTAGATAACGAATGGCAAAAATTAACAACAAAAACATCTTCCCCAAATGGAAGACTAAATTCGGATTGTTTGCTCTTGCGTGTATTGGATCGCTAATTCTTTATAATACGGAAGAGGAGAAAGTACAAACTTCTCCTATTTTGCAAAATACTGTATTTGTTAACCCAGAGGTTAATGTAATTACAATTGAAGATTTAATCGATAAACAATCCTTTGAGTGTTTGATTCGTAATGCGTATTATGAAGCAAGGAATCAAACAGAAGAAGCGATTATTGGTGTTACGCAAGTTGCATTAAATCGATGGAACGACGACAGATATCCGGATGATATATGTAATGTAATTAAGCAGTCAAAGTACGATTCTTTTGGTAATATCATACTAGGGCAATGTCAATTCTCATGGTATTGCGATGGTAAATCAGATAGACCAAAAGAGTTACAGACTGTAATTCGCATATCTGGTATTGTTGAAAAAGCTGCAGTTATGTGGTATCTTAATATGGATATTACTAATGGAGCAACTCATTATCATGCAAACTACGTAAAACCGCCATGGTCATATAAGCTTGCATATACTAAACAAATCGGAGATCATTTATTTTACAGATGGAATTAATATGATAGAAAATAAAATATTAACACGAAAAAAGTTTTCAAATTTAGTTGAATATAAAGTACGAACTTATGGAATTGGATATATTGATGCATGCTTAGAAGTATGTGAAGAAGAGGAATATCCGCCAGAAGATATTAATAAAGTACTTTCAGTTCCTTTGCTTGAAAAGATTCAGGCTGAAGCTAGTAAAAACAATTTAGTAAAAGGCACTAATACTAGTTACACATTGCCTATATGATGTATATGGAACCATTTGATGCTTTTAGATTTTATCAGTCTATAAAACTACATTTTGAATCTGATACGTATGATGCTATTAAGTATAACTATAAAACATCTGCAAATCATAGATCATTTTGGAAAAGAAGAGATAAGTATTTCTTTGCAAAGATTGGTAAACAGTTTGATTCTCCTACAGAATTAATAGAATATTATGCAGCTCATTTTGTATCAGGCAATGAATGGATTGGAGAAATGATTCAGAATGAAAACACATATATTCAATGGCTTAAAAAGAAAGAATCTATGTCGTATCTTTTTGAACAAGACCTCTTAAAGTTAAAAGAAGACTTTGTTCATTTTGACGATTTGTTCATTATTAATGTACACCCAAATATAGTGAACAGATATTTGGCTGACGACATCAATATAGAAACGGTGGTTATTATAAATAAATTAGTTGGTTTTATGAATAAAGCTGACAAACAGATTACGGAAACTATTGTGTGGCCAGACGTCTCACGTAGAATTCGTAAATACGCAGCATTCCTTAAGTTCGATACTAAAAAGATGTCAAATATTATCTTCAAGGTATTTACAAACTGAATGGGATGTGATATAATGGTGTTTTATTATGAATAAAGTGGATAATACAGTAAATATACGGAGAAACATATGTCTTTTGAAAATCTAAAGCGCAATCGCGCAGCTTCTATCGAAGCCCTTACCAAAGCAGCAGAAGCTACTTCAAGCGGAACACAGCAGAAAGAATCTTATGCAGATGATAGATTCTGGAAACCAACAGTAGATAAAGCCGGTAATGGTTTTGCTGTTATTCGTTTCTTGCCTGCTCCTAGTGGTGAAGAACTACCATGGGTACGTTATTGGGATCATGGATTTCAGGGTCCTGGTGGTTTGTGGTATATCGAAAACTCTTTGACTTCTATCGGTCAGCAAGATCCAGTATCTGAAATGAACACAGTTCTTTGGAATAGTGGTCGTGATGAAGATAAGCAAATTGCTCGTGATCGCAAGCGTCGTCTGCACTATGTCTCAAATATTCAGGTTGTTTCTGATCCTGGTAATCCAGCGAATGAAGGTAAGGTATTCCTTTATAAGTTTGGTAAGAAGATCTTTGATAAGATTATGGATGTTATGCAGCCACAGTTTGCTGATGAAGCACCAGTAAATCCATTTGATTTCTGGGAAGGTGCTAACTTTAAGTTGAAGATTCAGCAGGTTGCTGGTTATCGTAACTATGATAAATCAGAATTTGCTTCTGTAAGCGCAGTATCTAATGATGATACTCAGCTTGAAGGAATTTACAACAATCTTTATAGTTTGCAGGACTTTGTAGATCCTAAGAATTATAAGTCGTATGATGAATTGAAAGCTCGTTTGAATAAAGTACTTGGTACAGATACTGTTATGACTACTGCTGAATCTATCTCAATGGATAAAGTAGATAATGGTCCAACTTATTCTGAACCAAGCTTTACAACAGAACCTGAAACAACTTCAGATGATGGTGATGATACATTAAGCTATTTCCAAAAGTTAGCAGCTCAAGGCTAATAACTTAAGGGTGGTGCTTAAAGGGAGCCGATTGGCTCCCTTTTTTTTATCCGAAGGCGTTTATAAAGTCTCTTCTAACAAAGTCGTCAGAAGTCATACCTTGTGATATATTGAAATTATTTGCACTTACGTTGCTTGTATTCCTAGATCCACCGCCAGATCCAATGATTGCTACAGTTGCTGACGTGTCAGCAGCAGATCTAGTAGCAATCATGTTATTAGTACCTTCCATCACACCCGAATTTGGCGAAGAAACATATACTGGTATAGCTTGATTAGTAGGACTAATAACTCCTGTAGAGCTTATGCGTGGTGAAGACTCTGCAACCTTATCATCACTGCCACCAAGCCATGACGGTAATATACTTTTTATATTGCCCTTAATATCTTCAAATGATGGTAAGAAATCAAATATTGATGTAAATAAATTTTTTATTTTTTCAACTGCGTTTGTCACCATTTCACCAATAGAAAAACTTGGTAATTTAAATCCATCTTCTTCTCCAAATCCTAATTTTTCTTTTATCCATTCTATTGCTGCAGTAGTTTTTTCTCCTAACCAAGAAAAAACGTTTCCTGCTAATTCAAATTTTTCTTTTATCCATTCTATTGCTGCAGTAGTTTTTTCTCCTAACCAAGAAAAAACTTTTCCTGCTAATTCAAATACTTTATCTACCCAATTCGAATATAGTTCGCTAAAAGAAAAAGAATCTAAGACTTCAGCAATATTATCAAAGCCAAAGAGTTTAAGTACCCATGATAATCCATCTTTTATAAGATCTAATAGTCCACCTATAATAGAATCGAATGCTCCTTTTAAGAAACCTTTTATACCACCAATTATACCGTCTTCTTTAAATCCTACTATTGCTTGCTCTAATCCAGATAATACTCCAATAATTAATGTAATTGGCAAAGCAATCTTTCCTAATACGGTTTTAAATATACTACCAAACTTAGAAAACTTAGAACCAAAGTTTTTAAAGAAGTCTGCTATCTTACTAAACTTCGATGCTCCTTTTGCAACGTCATCTCCTGCTGCAGCAAGACCTTTGATCTTACTACCCATACCAAACAATTTACCAATTATTTTACCGGCTCCTGTTATAAGTTTACCGATAACACTTAAAACTTTAAATATAGGACCACCAAAGAATAAAAGAATACCACCTAAAGCAACCGATAATCCTAAAAAGTGTCCTTCTAATTTTTTTAATCCACCAGAAAAATCACCTTCCAAAAATAAACGAATACTTTCTATGGTATCAAAAATAAAATTAACAGCATCTGTTAACATGTTACCTAATGTTTCAGGATCAAAGAATAAAAGACCGAGTGCGCCTAGACCAGCTAACCAACCAACTCCCTTCTTAGCACCTTGAACAAATTCGGATAATTGAGATGACATACCCTTTATGCCTTCTACAATTTTACCTAATCTATCGTTTTGTTCATTATTAGCCTTTTCTGTTTCTCTACGTTGCTCTTCCGTACCAGCTAATTTGTCAATCTTTTCCAATTGCTTTTTAGCAGCTGTTACAGCCTGTCTAGAAGATTCAGGATTATCAATCTTTTCAATAGCGACTTTAAATAGTCGCGCTAACTCTTTTGAATTATCCGTAGAATTTTCTTCTAATGATTCTAGTTTTAACGCAAGATCATTTGTTGACTTTTCAAAAAGCTGAGCAGAGTTCTCAGCTTCAACTTTTTTAGTTAAAGCTTCTAATGATTTTGATAAATCTGATCTTTGTATTGCCATTTACGTCTCTCTCACTGAGAATATTGTTTTTGTTTTATTCTTTCGTTTTCTTCTTTGATATACATGTTTAATAATGCTACATATATCTCTCTTTCCCAAGGCATCATATTATCAAGTTCTGTTAATGAATAATTGTGATGCTGCATCATAGCAAAGTTTGTTTTATAATGATTCTCTAATGAGTCGTGAGAGAGACATATCAGAAAAAATTCTGTAGTCCCTCAATAACGACTTGATTATTTTCTTTACAACTTTCACAATCAAAACTAATATCATGACTTAGTTTTGGCATATTAGTCATAAAGTCAGTAATCTTTTTAAACTGGTCTGAAGTTAACGATTCTAAGAATTCAACTAGTGCTTTTTCAGATTCGTTTTCAGCCATATACACTTCTTCTTCATCGTAAATAGAATCAATCATTGAAGTGATTGTACTCATTATTTGTTCTATGTTATCTTTATTCTTATCTTTTCCAAGGGTTCTTTGGAATCCTTTTACTGTAGGATATTTAAGAATAACACCAACCGTATCTGTTAATTTAATATTTGATTCTTTTTGTAAATCACCGCTTACTTCAACTTCTTCTAAATTAATTGATATTGAATTTTTAGCTTCACAGTGATTACATTTAACCATAATATCTGAATGTTCACCAACAGATTTACTTCTTAATTTAAGAAAAATATATTCTAAATCAAAAATAGAAAGTTTATCCGCTTTTATTTTTCCTTCAGTACAACCAGTTATAACGTCTTTTAAAGCATTAATTTGTTGGTTTTGATCTTTACTTTCCATTGCCAACATTAATACCTTTTCTTCTTTTACAAGATAAGGTCTATAATTTATTTCTTCACCCGTGCTTGGTACAACTAAATTGTACTTTGGCGCGGCAATTTTAGGTAATGCCATCATATTCTCCTATAATATAGAATAACAATTTATCCAATTAAAGATTTAGCACCAGAAGATAACCGGTTAACCGCCGTGTCTACAGTTCCTTGTGCCTTTCCAACAATTCCATTCAAACTACTATTTGATCCGCCAAAAATGTTTTGTATCTTACTTGAAATTAAACTCTTAGTATCTAATAAAGCACCTTTAAATGCTGTCGTAATTGATGTTGTATTTAGTGATATTTTATTTCTTAATTGTGATGTGATATCATTTAAGATAGCAGCCATCTCAGAATTAAACTCAGCTTTTAATCCATTTATTAATGCATCTTTTTGATTTCCTAAATCTCCAAACGGAAAGAATGGAACTCCTGGCATTAATGGATTTGGAAATGATATTGCATCTTTTAACATCTGTAATGATGTAACTAATGAAAAATATGTTGACCTAGATGTGTAGTTATCATAAGTTAAAGTTACATTCACTCTTAACAAAGTACTCTCTGAAGTATTAGATAATTCCATTACAGATATATCGATTGGATATGCATTTTCTAAATTTACTTGATATACCATGTCGTGTGTTTTATCTAATACATGTATAGTAAAATCTGACGCGTATTGATCTTTATAATAGACTTTACCTGTTGAATCATTAATTACACAACGCATCCATTTATCGAACAAATCTTTAATATAAAAATCATTTGTCACCAAGAATGAAAGCGTAACGTCTGAATTAATAAATGAATATGGACGCTTTGTTGGCTGATGAATCATACCATGCTCAAATGTAGAAATAGAACGTCCTGGTAATTGAGCAGATTCAATAATTGTATTAATTAAAAATGGATTTGGCGAAATAGAAGCAGGGCCAACAAAGGTAACTGCAAAATAATTAGCCCTAGCTAATCCGCCGTGACTAGCTATGTTCGACTTTAAAGATGATATTGGATTTCTATATTCCATTAAATTGTTCCTATCATTTTCTTAGACTCTCGCCAAACTTTTCTTTTGTTTGCTTTAGCAAAATCTTCAGTTGGTAAGAATACGGCTGTTTCCCATTCTGAGGCTTCAACCATTACCATTTGTTTCTTTACATTGGTAAGTAAATATCGTTTAAAGCAAGGTTCATACCATCTTAATTTTTTGACACTTGTTAAAAGATTATAATTTAATTTTACTTTTGTCGTTTCATCAAATCTTTTATTATTCGTGATAGATATCAACCCGTCTAACATTTTAGCTCTTAATACCGGAGCAAGATAATGAAGATTTAATCCATAAAAACCGCCAGGTGCAGGGCCAACCATTAATATTAATGGAAAGCGATCGTAATATGGTAATGTATCTTTTGTCTTTGGATCATAAAAATACATGTACATACGACCGGCTAATGGCTTATTCTTTTTAATTAAATTTGGATCTCTTAAAACAGTTGTACGATTAATTGTTCTAAGTGTTTTCATTTTTTCAATAAACCACTTGTACGATTCTTGCGTACGCGGTTCAACACCGGCCTTTGCCGCTGCGTCTCTATATTTGTCGAATAATGATTTTGCCATAAATCTATTTATATAAAAAAGAAAGATTTACAAAATGTATTTTATGTGATATAATATTAAAGTGCCTTTGGGGAGGGGGTGGTTAACCAGTAAGTAATTTAATACCAAGTGACTTTAAAGTATTTTCAGTCCATATTTCAAAATGGTATCCACGATTATTAGCATATTGTTTAGCTGCTTTCCATTTTGATTCATTCTTAACGTATGTCATTACCTCATTTAAATACTTTTTGGTTTGCCTTGCTGGTTTTTTTGGAGGTTTAGTTTGAATTTCTGGTTTTATTTCAACTAATACTATTCTTCCACCTTTAAATTTAATTTTTAAATCGATAAAGTATCTGTGAATTTTATTATCAGTTTTGCAACGATAAGGTACAATTGTTTCTTCTGATGACCAAGATATTACATCATCTCTTTCTTCACACCATCGAAAACATTGCCGTTCCCATAAAGACCTATATACAACCTTTGATGGATCTCCGCTATATTTTTCTGGTTTTTTTATTCTATATTTACCTTTATAAGTCTTAGCCATTCTATATAAATAATATGTAGTTATTCTTAATTTATATTTATAGGACTCACATGGCTGCACCAGATAATTTCGTCTACCCAGAATATTTGCAATCGCAATCATATGCTGCGAATTTTATACGCTTTACTGCTAACAAATATCAGTATGGTGGCCATGGTGATAAAATTGGAAGTGTTTCATTTTATCATCCAGGTAATATTGCTTTTGCAGATGGTGCTTCTTATGCTACTTTTGATATGGGACCAATTGGTAGAGAATTAGCAAATGCCGTTTCTGGTATTGCTTCAGCTACTGATGGAGATAACGCCGTAGAAAATACGCGTAATCAAGTATTAGAAGCAATTAAACCTTTAACAGCTTCTGGCAATAGTGATTTAAGATCTGTTTTTACAGCAAAAGTATTAGGTTCAGTTGGAAGCATGGCTGGTGTTCCTGGTGCAGAAAATATAGCAGCTATTAATGCTAACGTTAGAGGGTTAGCAGTAAATCCAAATACTACAGCTGCTTTCTCAAATATGAATATTCGTACTTATGCATTTACATTTAAATTAATTGCTGAAAAACAAAGTGATTCTGTTTTAATACGAGACATTCAAAATTTTATTCGTAATAATATGTATGCAGAAGCTTCTTCTACTGGAGAAAGTGGATCTGGCGGATATCTATTAGGATATCCTGCAACATTTAGTATTTCATTTCATACAGCGAATGGTTTAGAAAATCCATATTATCCTAAGATATATGAATGCTTTTTAACAAACTTTAGTTCTAATTTCAATGCTTCATCTCATTTACATCACGAGGGTGGAGCACCAGTTGAAGTTGATATTACTTTAACTTTCCAAGAAACAAAAGTACTTACTCGTCAAGACCTTGCTTCATTATCTTCATATACTGGTGGAGATACTTATAATGAGGAGGCCAATAATGATTAATTTTTTTAAATCATTTCCAATAATACAATATGCTTTTGTTGATGATGGAACAACAATTACTTCTGTTGATATCAATAGAAATGTAAAAGCATATTTAGATGAAATTGATAACGCAAATGCTTATCTTTATTATGATATTAAAAATGGTACCAGGCCAGATCAGGTATCAATGGAATTGTACAATACTCCCGTTTATTACTGGACATTCTTTTTGTTAAATCGTCAGTTATTGAATGGTTTACATTCTTGGCCAAAAACTTATTATGAATTAGAAAATTATATTAATCAGCATTACTCACGAACTGTAATTACTAATTTTTCTAGAACTACAGAAATTGGTACGGACCATTTAATTCAACAACCAATTATTGTAACACCTAACTGGCAAAATGTTGACGGTGAAGTGAAGATCTTTGCAGCTGGACAAACTGTTGAGGGATCCATTTCAGGCGCTACTGGAATAATTGATGAAGTTGATATTAACATGAATAGAATATTTTTAACTGATGTTACTGGAAACTTTCAAGATGAAACGATTAGCGTAATTGAAGCAGAAGGTATTGATTTAAGCGTTGCAACAAATCCAAATATGACACTTGAATTAAAATCAATGATTTCAACATCGCAATATCGAGTATCCGTTGAAGACGAAAAGGTTGCAACACACCATTATATAGACAGTAATGGCATGAAAATAAGTAGAACTAATTTTAGTGACGATACTAGTACTTTTCAAGTGACAAATTTTGAATACGAACACGAAGAAAATGATTCTAAATCCAAAATTAGAGTTTTGAATCCAGCAATGGTTCGTACTTTTGCGACGAAATATAAGAAATTAATCAATGCCTAGATCAAGTGGTATACACCTTACAGAAGGTACATCTATTAGTCCAGAATCATATTCTATGTCAATTAGAATATTTTCTGCTGATGATAGAGAAGTAGATATATCTCGAATAGTAGCTTCTGTAACAATATATGAATCAATATATCAATCTGTCTTAATGGCAGACGTGGATATTGGTGAAGGTACTGGTCTAATGGAAGATTTAAATATCACTGGTAATGAAAAAATAAGCATTAGCATTGATAAACAAATGGATAAAGAATCAGAAGTAATTATACTTCAAAGCGATTGGTATGTTCTTGATATTCCAATGTTTGGTCGGCCTAAACCAGATATGCAAGCTTATCGTATACGCTGTATATCACCTTTTGGTTTAGTTTCGAAATTTAAAAGAGTAGATTATTCTATTTCTGGTACGCCTATTGAAATATTAAAAGCTTTATATAATAACCTTGGCACTGATATTGATGTAAGAACTGATTCCTCTTTAGGTATAATGAGATATTATCCAAATCGTAAAACATATTCGGAAGTAATATCTTCTATTTTAAATAAAACAATGACACCAAATGGTACTCCATTTTTTGTTTATCAAACATTATTAGATAACGCATACATTTTAGATTCATATTATAATATGATTTCAAAAGAAAAATATGATTCATATACTCAATCATATTTTTATACTTCAGAATCACAAACAGAAAGTTCGTTTGAAGAGAAAAGAAAGAGAATACTATCAATTTCTTCTAAGCTA
>Ga0181593_10002971_pt1 | contig 15639 bp, 11 predicted proteins | sample 071ome_19_FD_133756 | JGI IMG/M metagenome (GOLD analysis project Ga0181593, IMG submission 133756) | Coastal salt marsh microbial communities from the Groves Creek Marsh, Skidaway Island, Georgia - 071413AT metaG (megahit assembly) | ecosystem: Environmental > Aquatic > Marine > Intertidal...
ACTCTAGGGAAGTGTTTGAAACAGGCGCCGCAAATTTGATGCCCGATGTGGGCTATCATCATCTGGACGGCAGCGATGCTGCCCTGCGCCATCAGGCGCTTTCGGGGGTCGATATTTTTGCCTTTCCCATTGATAATGTGCAAGAAACATTCGGCCTTGCCCCGATCGAGGCGATGGCCGCTGGCCTGCCTGTTATCGTCTCTGACTGGGACGGCATGCGCGATACCGTGGCGCCCGACGTGGGCATTGCGGTGCCCAGCCGCGCCCTCAGCGCGCGCCACAGCTATGGCGAGGGGGTGGCCCATGCCTTTGATAGTCTGGCCTATCACAAATATACCAACACCCTTTCGGCCCTGACCGAATTGGATTTGGGCGCCTTGGTGCAGGCCATCTTGGCCTTGGCCCGCAACCCCGATCTGCGCCAAAAAATGGGGGCTGCAGGGCAGGCACGGGCGCGCAGCCTGTATGATTGGGCAGCGGTCATTCCGCAGATGCAGCGCTTTTGGGCCGAGTTGAACGCCCGCCGCGCCAAAGATGCACCCCAAACCGCGCCAAAGCCCGCGCAAACCCTGCCGCGCGAATTGCCCATCGCGCCCAATCCCATGGGGTTTTTCGCAGGCTACCCCACCCAGATCTTACCCGCAGGCGTGGCCGATTGCGTGGCTCTGGCCGGGGCCGACAGGCTGCGCCAACTGTATAGTTTGCGCCGCTTTCAAAACATAACACCCAGTTTCGAAAAGCTAGACACCTTGCTGCGCGCCTTAGAGGCGCTGCAAAGCGCAGGGCCACAAGGGGCCAATGCGCAACAGGTGTCAAAAATGGCCGGGCTTTCGGTGTTGACCTGCGAACGCTGCTTCGCTTGGATGCTGAAATACGGGATCATCGCCCGTAAAACCAATACCTAAGCACAACGGACACAGGCAAAATACAATGGAATGGTCCCCGACCAAGGCCGGCCTTACCGGGCTTTCGCCCCAAGATTTACAGGCTTTATCCCGGCTGAAGGTGCTGTCTTTGCCCCAAGGGGCGGTGCTGTTTCAACCGGGTCAAAAGGTCGAGGGCTATGCCATCATCCTTTCGGGGCGGGTGGATGTCTCGCTCAGCGCGGCATCGGGCCGCGAGATTTTGCTCTATTCGGTGGTGCCGGGCCAAAGTTGCATTCAAACCACGATGGGCCTGTTGGGCGATGCCATCTACAGCGCCGGGGCACAAACCGCCAGCCCCACCCAGCTGGTCATGGTGCCCCGGCCCCTGTTCACCCAGTTGATGGATAGCACACCCAGCTTTCGCGCCATGGTGTTTAGCGCCTTTGCCGGGCGGATGGGCACCATGATGGAGCTGCTGGAAAAAGTGGCCTTTGCGCGGGTGGAATGCCGTATTGCGGAACGGTTGCTGGCCTTGGCAACGGGCCCCGGCCCCGTGCAGCTGACCCAAAGCGAACTGGCCGCACAGGTGGGCACCGCCCGCGAGGTGGTATCGCGCCGACTAGAGAATTGGGCGCAGCGCGGGCTGGTGCGCACCGCGCGCGGCCAGATCGAGCTGTGCAACCGCCCCGCCCTGCAGGCCATCGCCGATGCAATCTAACCGCTGCCCCGCCCCTGTGACCAAGTCACAGACAGCCAGCCGAAGATGCGCTATACTGGCCCCATCGTCGGCAAAAGGAGATCTGAGATGACGAAAAATATCGGCGGTTTCGAGCGTGTCTTACGTGTGGTTGTAGGGCTGGCGCTGATTGCGGGCTATTTCATGAATGGCGATGGCGCCTATAGCTGGCTTTACCTTCTGGGCATCGTGCCCTTGGCCACTGGCGTGATTGGCTGGTGCCCGCCTTATGCGATGCTGGGCATCAACACCTGCGCGAAAAAATAACAGATCATCGGGCCGCGCGCGCCTGCCATGGCGCGCGGCCCTTTTTCGCCCCTATTCCGCCGCCTGCCCCGCAGCGCCGGGTTTCAACATAGGTGCCAAATAGCGGCCCGTGTGGCTTTCGGGCACAGCGGCCACAACCTCGGGCGTACCCACGGCCACGATCTGGCCGCCGCCATCGCCCCCTTCGGGGCCGATATCAATGATCCAATCGGCGGTTTTGATCACATCCAAATTATGTTCGATCACCACCACCGAATTGCCCTGATCCACCAGTTCATGCAGCACTTCGAGCAGTTTTTTGACATCCTCGAAATGCAGCCCCGTGGTGGGTTCGTCCAAAATATACAGCGTCCGCCCGGTCGAGCGTTTGCTCAGCTCTTTCGACAGCTTCACCCGCTGCGCCTCGCCGCCCGATAGCGTGGTGGCCTGCTGGCCCACCTTGATATAGCCCAAGCCCACGCGCATCAGCGCATCCATTTTCTCGCGGATCGAAGGCACTGCTTTGAAAAACTCTTGCGCGTCTTCCACGGTCATATCCAGCACATCCGCAATCGACTTGCCCTTGAACGTCACCTCTAGCGTTTCGCGGTTATAGCGTTTGCCGTGGCATGTTTCGCAGGTCACGTAGACATCGGGCAAAAAATGCATTTCAATCTTGATAACGCCATCGCCTTGGCAGGCCTCGCAGCGCCCGCCCTTGACGTTAAAACTGAACCGCCCCGGTTTATAGCCGCGGGTCTTGGCCTCGGGCAGGCCAGCGAACCAATCGCGAATGGGGGTAAAGGCGCCTGTATAGGTGGCAGGGTTAGACCGCGGCGTGCGCCCAATGGGGCGTTGGTCGATATCAATCACCTTGTCCAAATACTCTAACCCCTTGATCGTTTCGCAAGGTGCAGGCGTTTGGCGGGCACCGTTCAGACGCATCGAGGCGGTTTTGAACAGCGTTTCAATGGTCAAGGTCGATTTGCCCCCCCCAGACACGCCGGTGACGCATAAAAACGTGCCCAAGGGAAATTCTGCCGTCAGGTTTTTCAGGTTGTTTCCGCAGGCATTGACCACAGTCAGCTTTTTCTTATTCCCCTTGCGCCGCGTCTGCGGAACGCCAATTTGGCGGGTGCCCGACAGGTATTGCCCGGTCAGGCTGGCGGGGTCTGCGGCCACCGCGGCAGGGGTGCCATGGCTGACAACACGCCCCCCGTGCACACCCGCGCCGGGGCCAATATCGAACACGTAATCTGCTTCGCGGATGGCCTCTTCGTCGTGTTCGACAACCAGCACCGTATTGCCCTGATCGCGCAGGTTTTTCAGGGTTTCCAGCAGGCGGCTATTGTCGCGCTGATGCAAACCGATCGAGGGTTCATCAAGCACATAAAGAACGCCCGTCAAACCCGAGCCAATTTGGCTGGCCAAACGAATTCGCTGGCTTTCCCCCCCCGATAGCGTGCCCGCCGCGCGCGCCAATGTCAGGTAGTCCAAGCCCACATTGTTCAAAAAGCCCAGCCGCTCGCGGATTTCTTTCAATATCGCGCGGGCGATTTCATTTTTCTGCGCGCTCAGCGCCGCAGGCACGGTTTCCACCCATGCCAAGGCCTCTTTGATCGACATTTGCACCACTTGGCCCACGTGCAGCCCAGCGATTTTTACCGCCAATGCCTCGTCTCGCAGGCGGTAGCCATTGCAACTGCCGCAGGGGCGGTTGTTTTGAAAGCGTTCAAATTCTTCGCGGATCCAGTTGCTATCGGTTTCGCGGTAGCGGCGTTCCATATTGGGGATCACGCCTTCGAAGACGCGGCTGACTTGGTAAACGCGCCCGCCCTCGTCGTAGCGGAACTGAATTTCCTCGTCGCCCGACCCATACAAAAACACCTGTTGCACATGCGCGGGCAGATCTTTCCATTTGGCGCTGGCTTTGAATGCGTAATGGCGTGCAATCGCTTCGATGGTTTGCAGAAAATAGGGTGATTTGCCCTTGCGCCATGGGGCCAAGGCGCCATCGCTGATTTTTAGATCTGCATCTGGTACAACCAAACGTTCGTCGAAAAACAGCTCCATCCCCAAGCCATCGCACTGCGGGCAGGCGCCGAAGGGGGCGTTGAACGAAAACAGCCGCGGTTCGATTTCGGGGATGGTAAAGCCCGACACGGGGCAGGCAAAATTTTCCGAAAACGTGATACGCTCGCCCTCGCCCTCGCGCGGGGCGGTTTCCAAAATGGCAATGCCTTGGGCCAAATCCAGCGCTGTGCGCAAACTATCGGCCAGCCGGGTTTGCAAACCATCTTTGATCACAATCCGGTCTACCACCACGTCTATATCATGGCGGAATTTCTTATCCAGCGTTGGCGGTGTATCAAGGTCGTGAAAGGCGCCATCTACCTTGACACGCTGAAAGCCCTGTTTGCGCAATTCGGCAAATTCCTTGCGGTATTCGCCCTTGCGGTCGCGCACGATGGGGGCCAGCACATAGGCGCGTTCGCCTTCGTCGCGGGCCATGATGGCATCGACCATGTCTTGCACCTGCATCGCCTCGATCGGCAGCCCGGTGGCGGGCGAATAGGGCGTGCCCACGCGCGCAAACAGCAAGCGCATGTAGTCGTAAATCTCGGTCACCGTGCCCACGGTTGAACGGGGGTTTTTCGATGTTGTTTTCTGTTCGATCGAGATGGCAGGCGATAGGCCACTGATATGGTCGACATCGGGCTTGCCCATCATATCCAGAAACTGCCGGGCATAGGCCGACAGGCTTTCGACATAGCGCCGCTGCCCTTCGGCATAGATGGTGTCAAAGGCCAAGCTGGATTTGCCCGAGCCAGACAGCCCGGTGATGACCACAAACTGATCGCGCGGAATATCCACATCGACATTTTTCAGGTTGTGCTCGCGCGCGCCGCGCACTTCGATTTTCTTCAACTCGGCCATCTAAACCCCCGCAATGACGCCTAACAGATAGTCGCTTCGCCCCGAGTCTCCAACCGAAAAGGCGGAACAAACCAAAAACATGCCCAATGCGCACGCAAATAGCAGGCAAGGGCGCAGGGTTTTGACAGATTTTGCACAGTTTCGGCGTTTTTATATTCCATTTTTAGAATTCATTTGTCATAACCCCCTTGTCCAGATTTGAACGACACCCCACATGGGGGAAAACAACAAAAGGAAATGCCCATGTTTGGCCTGTTTCGCAGCCCTGCCACGGTAGACTTGGCCGATCTGTTGCTGCGCATTGCCGCAGGCGAGGTCACTTTGATCGATGTGCGCGATCCGATGGAGTTGCAGATGGGTGGGCGGGCAGCGGGGGCGTTGAACATTCCGCTGATGCGCCTGCCGATGATGGCCGATCCGCGCCACCCCGATTTTCACCCCGATTTAAGCCCAGAAAAACCCGTGGCGCTATATTGCGCCAGCGGCGCGCGTTCGGCCCATGGCAAAGCTGTGCTGCAGCGGCTGGGCTATGGCGAGGTGCACAATATCGGCGGTTTTGGCGATTGGCAGGCAGCGGGCGGCGCCACCTGCCGCTAAGCCCTACATGTGAATGGCGCGCCCATAGGCATCAAGCACGCTTTCATGCATCATCTCAGACAATGTGGGATGCGGGAACACCGTGTGCATCAGATCTTCTTCGGTGGTCTCCAACTGGCGCGCCACCACATAGCCCTGAATCATTTCGGTCACTTCCGCGCCCACCATATGCGCGCCCAGCAATTCCCCGGTTTTGGCATCGAAAATGGTTTTCACCATGCCCTCGGCCTCGCCCAAGGCGATGGCTTTGCCGTTGCCAATAAAGGGGAAACGCCCCACTTTCACCTCGAATCCCGCCTCTTTGGCGCGCGCCTCGGTCAGGCCCACGCTGGCCACTTGCGGGTGGCAATAGGTGCAGCCTGCAATACTGCCCGGCTTGATCGGGTGCACCGGCTTGCCTGCGATCATGTCGGCCACCATCACGCCTTCGTGGCTGGCCTTGTGCGCCAGCCATGGGGCCCCTGCCACATCGCCAATGGCATAAAGCCCGGGCACCGCGGTGCGGCAATGATCGTCTGTCACCACATGGGTGCGATCCACCTGCACGCCCAAGGCCTCTAGCCCCAAGCCTTCGACATTGCCCACAATGCCCACAGCAGAAATCACCGTGTCAAACTGGTGCTGCTCGATCTTGCCATTTATCTCGATATGGGCGGTCACAACGCCCTTGGCGCGATCCAGCTGTTTGACGCCGGATTTTTCCAAAATCGTCATCCCCTGCTTTTGGAACTGCTTTTTCGCAAAAGCGCTGATTTCGGCATCTTCCACGGGCAGGATACGGTCCATCACCTCGACCACTGTGGTTTCGGCGCCCAACGTGTTGTAAAAACTGGCGAATTCAATACCAATCGCCCCCGAACCGATGACCAGCAGCTTTTTGGGCATCCGTGGCGGCGTAAGCGCGTGCTTATAGGTCCAGACCAAATCGCCATCGGCTTCGAGGCCAGGCAATTCGCGCGCGCGTGCGCCGGTGGCCAAAATGATATGCGCGCCCTGCAGATCTTCTGTGCCTTTATCGGTGCTCACTTGCACCTTGCCCTGCCCCAAAAGCTGGGCTGCCCCCATGATCACGGTGACTTTGTTTTTCTTCAGCAGATGGCCCACCCCACCGTTAAGCTGCTTGGCCACCGCGCGCGAGCGTTTCACCACCGCGTCCAGATCATAGCTGATGCCTTGGGCAGACAGGCCAAATTCCTTGGCGCGGTGCATCAGATGAAACACCTCGGACGAGCGCAGCATCGCCTTGGTAGGAATACAGCCCCAATTCAGGCAAATGCCGCCCAGATGTTCGCGCTCGACCACCGCTACAGATAAACCGTTTTGCGCGGCGCGGATGGCGGCCACATAGCCCCCCGGCCCTGCCCCAATGATAACCACGTCAAACGATTTGGCAGCCATTGCACCCTCCGATCAATATTTAGTTCAGCATTAAACTATTTCTGATCGCAGCGCAAGAATTCTGCCCACAGTTGTGGTGCTGCCTGCATCACATACAGGCAGGCATGGAATTTTGTTGAATTTTTCGCAGGTTAGGCTGCTTCCTGCATGGCACGCATGGTTTGGCCATAGCCACCAGCCGCCAGATAGGCCTGTTCGGCACCCGTGCTAGGGCGGCTAAGCGCGGCGTTGCGATAGGGGAAGCGGCCAAACTGGCGGATCACCTCGCGATGGGCTTTGGCATGAAACAGGTTGCTGGCGCCGGTCTGCGGCATACGTTCCAACATCAAACGCACACAGCGTTCTTGATCGCACAGGTTTTCCGAATGCATCAGGGGCAGATAGAAAAACTGTCGCGCCGGTTCGTCGACGCGCAGATCCCACTTTCGGTCGATCGCAGATTTCGCCGCCGCCAGCGCCACGGAATCGGTGGCAAAGCTGCGTGGATCATCCCGAAACATGTTGCGTGGGAATTGATCGGTTAGGATGATATAGGCCAACACGCCGTTTGGATGGGTCAACCACAGGCCATAGGCCCCTTCGCAGGCGTTTTCCCACGCGGTCTGAAACTGGTCGCGCACGGTTTGGTCCAGCGCCTGAGTGCTGTTATACCAGCCCGCGGGGCCCACCTCGTCTAGCCAAAAGCCCAAAACTTTGTCTACGGCGACCATCGTAGCCTCCTGCCCATGCGCGTTTGTGCGCTTTTTCGACTGTTACAAAAGTTTTAGGGAAATAAGTAGTCAAATTTTCCTACAATTTCGACATTTTGTTACCAAGCCGCGCAATTACCCCCCAGGCCCCCGGGCGGCAGCCTCGGCTTCGGCTGCTGCTTCGGCCTCGGCTGCGGCTTCTTCGGCCACATCGGCGGCATATTCCTGTGCCACCTCCATCGCCACAACCGAGGCTGTCGGCATCATCGGCGTATAGGCTGCTGTTTCATCGGTATTGGGGGCGGCGCGCTGCGTCATCCGATAGGCGGCATAAACCGCCAGCACGCTCATCATCACGGCGATGATCAAGAAAAACCCATAGGCGCCCAACACGCTCATCAACCACCCCGTCACCATCGGGCCGGCGATGGCGCCCAACCCATTCACAAACAGCATCCCCCCCGAGGCCGCCGCCATATCGTCTGTGTCCAAAAAGTCGTTCGTATGGGCAATCAGCAGCGAATAAAGCGGGTTAGACGTGCCCCCGATAAAGAAAGCCGCCGCCAGCAAGATTGTGAAATCTTGCCCAAACCAAAAGGCCAGCAGCGCCGCCCCCCCGCCCAGCGCGGCGGTGACCATAATCAGCACCCGCCGGTCCATGCGGTCAGACAGCCAGCCCAGCGGATATTGCAACACCAAGGCCCCCACGTAAAAGGCCGAAACGAAAATCGAAATCTCGGCCAGGCTTAACCCGGCTTCGGCGCCAAACACCGCCGACATGCCAAATTGCGCAGCAAAGACGCTGCCCAACATGAACATGCCCACAAACCCCAAGGGCGAGACATGAAACAACGCCCGCAGGGTTTTGGGCTTGGTCGCCTCAAAGGCGGGGGTGGGCGAAATGGACAGCAAGATCGGGGCAAAAGACACCGACACCAAGACCGAAGGAATGATGAACAGCAAAAATCCGCTGGCATCGGGCACATTCAACAAGGCCTGCGCCGCGATAATTCCTAACATTTGAACGATCATATAAAGCGACAGCGCCTGCCCGCGCTGATCGTTGGTGACGGAATTGTTCAACCAGCTTTCCGCGGTCACATAAACGCCCGAAAAGCAAAACCCGATCACCAGCCGCCCCAGCACCCACACGTAAGGGTGCGCAAACGCCGGGTACAAGATCAGCACCGCCGAAATCAAGCTGCCCAGCGCCGCAAAGACACGCACATGCCCCACCCTGCGGATCAGTTCAGGCGTCAGCCGCGAGCCCCCCAAAAAACCCACGAAATAGGCCGACATCACAACCGACAATTCCAGCGTGGAAAACCCAGCCGCCTGCCCCCGCACCCCCAAAAGCGTGCCCTGCAAGCCGTTGCCAAGCATCAACAGCGTCATGCCCAACAGCAACGCCCAAGTGTTTGATAAAACCTTAAACATGAATGTCTTTCTTAATACGTGCCCCACGTCGGGGGCCACTTGGGGGTGGGGTGGGCACAAGGGCCCAGCGCCTTGTGGCTGCTCTATCGGGAAAGGATGCCAAAATTCTGCGCAAAAAACGACCCTCCCCGCCCCTTGGGGGACAAAACCGGCCTATTCTTGCCATGCCAGCCCAAACCGCAGGTCTAAGGCACCAGTAGCGAGGCATCCCCATACGAGAAGAACCGGTATCGCTGTTGCACCGCATGGGCATAGATGGTGCGAATACGCTCTTGGCCCACCAAGGCCGACACCAGCATCATCAAGGTGGATTTGGGCAGATGGAAATTGGTCATCAATGCATCGCTCACGCGAAAGGTGAAGCCGGGGTAAATGAAAATATCGGTATCGCCTTGCCAAGGCCCTATGGCACCGGTTTGGGCCGCGGCGGTCTCGATCAGGCGCAGCGCGGTGGTGCCCACAGGAATAACCCGGCCACCAGCGGCCTTGGTTGCGGCAATCTCTGCTGCCGCCTCGGCGCTGACTTCGCCCCATTCTGCGTGCATCTTATGGGTGGTCACGTCCTCTACCTTTACCGGCAAAAACGTGCCCGCCCCGACGTGCAAGGTGACATAGGTCATATCCACGCCCCGCGCCGCCAAGGCCTGCAACAGCGGCATGTCAAAATGCAACGAGGCCGTGGGCGCCGCCACCGCCCCAGGGGTTTTGGCCCAAACCGTTTGATAATCGTCTTTGTCTTGGGCATCGGCCCCACGCTTGGCCGCTATATAGGGTGGCAGGGGCATCGCGCCCACGTGTGCCAAAGCTGCATCGAAATCATCGCCCGTCAGGTTAAAGCGCAACGCCGCTTGGCCCTCGGAACGCCCCTCGCAGGTGGCCGATAGCTGGTCAGAGAATACCACGTCTTCGCCATCGGCCAATTTGCGCAAGGGCTTCACCAAGGCAGACCAAGCGCCATCTGCGCGCGGCTCTAGCAGCGTAACCTCGATGCGCGCCTCAACCAGCCCTTGGGCCGAACGCCGCCGCCGCACACCGCTTAGCCGGGCGGGGATGACCTTGGTGTTGTTCAAAACCAGCCGATCGCCGGGGCGCAGCCATTGCGGCAGGTCAAACACATGCCCATCGTGCAGCCCGTCGCCATTGCTGACCAACAGCCGCGCCGAAGACCGCGGTTTGGCGGGGCGGGTGGCAATCAACTCGTCTGGTAAATCAAAATCAAAATCGGTCAGCTTCATCTGCGGCCTTGTGGGTTGTCTGTCTGTGTTGGCGCCCAGCGCGGGTGTTATTGGTTTGGCTCGGGCGCGGGGCGGCGGAAAATGTCGCGAAACATACCGGGGGTAAAAATCGACAGCGGGTTCACCTGCACACGCGGCTGGCCCGGCTCTCCCGTAAGGGTATAATTGAACCCAAGCAAGCCCTCTCCCTTGCGGGTCAGAACCGAGCCTAAGCCATTCAGCACATAGACCGGCGAGAACACACCGCTGAGATCCATCTGCCGGCTGTTCACCCCATAGCTGCCCTGCATAGATATGCCCACCGATGCGCCGGTTGCGCTGAAATCATCCACGATAATCTGATCAGGGCTTAGGCGAAACCGGCCATTCACCTCGGAAAACAGCACCCCCGTGCCGCGCAACTGTTCGATCAGCCCTACCACGCTGACCGCGTTCAAAAGCGCGCTAAAGATTGGGGCTTCGCGCAACCAGATATCGGTAATGCGCAAAGTGCCTTGAAAACTGCCGGGCGCCGCCGTGGGTAGCAAGGTTAAATCCAGCTCGCCCTCGCGCGCCGATTGCAGCAAGCCCGCCGATAACAGCACCCCCCCGGCATTGCGCGAACGGATACGCACCGCCACCCTACCATCGCGCGGCACCACGCGCCCTTGCACGGCGGTGGCCCCATTCACCCGCGCGGTGAATTGCCCATCCAACCCCTTGCCCGCCTCGAAAGCGCCCTCAAAGGCGTTAAAGGCGATGTCTTTGGTCAGCTGCAAGCGATCCAGCGACAAGGTCAGCGGCCCAGATTGGCCATCACTGCCGGCAAAATTGGCCCGACGCATATCGATACGCCCATCCGACAGCGCAATCGCGGGCGGCAGGCCCGGCCCACGCCCGCTGAGAACCAGCGCGCCCTCTAGCCAGTCACCCACGGCGAACTGGGAAAAACTGGCGCGGTCCAGCTGGCCCTCGGGTGTCAATTGCACAGCCCCCTGCGCCAACAGCCCGGCGGCCTGCAGCGACAGGCGGTCAATCCGAACCGGCGTGCCCAATTGGCCCTGCACCTCTAGCGCGCCGGTTTGTTCGGGGCGCAAGGCCCAACCGACCTGCGGCAAAGACAGCCCCAAGCCCTGCAGCTGCGAGGCCAGCAAAAAGGTTGGTGGTTCTGCGCGCTTAAACTGCAAGGTCATATCCGCCTGCGCCGCACCGCTGATCGCGCCGGGCGGCAGGCCAATGCCGAAAGTATCGACAAACGCTTGGCCAAGGGTGATCTGCCCGCTTAGGGTGCTACCGCTGGCCCCGGGGCCAATGGGGCTGCGCCATGTGGCTGTAACCGGCACCGCCCCCACTTGCCCGGGCCCGGAAATGGCCAGCTGTCGATCTTGCAGATCGATCTGCAGATGTGGCGCTTGCACCACAAGCCCGGGAACCAAAACATCCGAGCGCATATCGCGCGCCACCCCCTGCAGCGACAAAACGATGTCTTCGGCGGGCAGGTTCTTTTGCAGGGGCAAATCGATAGTGCCGCCCAAACGCAGCTGGCCCGAGGCCAGATCCGGTGACAGACCAGCCTTTTGCAAAAACTGGAACGGCGGCGCATCCAGCAGGTGCAGCGCATCGCCCAAGGGTCCTGCCGTGGCCAGCCCCACCCGCGCCTGTGGCACAGGCTGGCGGGTGTTTGGCACCTCGAATGTGGTGCCAGCAATATCGATCCACCCCGCCCCAGCAGCCCGCACCCGGCCCTGATCGGCCGAAACCAGCAAGCGGTCGTTGAGCAGCTGCAAGGTGCCGCTGACCCCCTGCAAGCGCGGAAAGTCGCGGATTACACTTAGATCAGCCTGTTCAAACCCAAAGGCAAGATAGGGCGCAGCCGGGCTATCGGGGCTTTTGCGCAAGGCAAATTCGATGTCTTTCAGCTGCGCTTGATGCACGTTTTCGGCCACCCAAGCACGGGTGCGAGGCGCGGCGCGCTCGGGCCACAATTGCAGCACACGCGCACGGGCAATTTGGGGCATTTGGGCGCCCACACCAAACGCCCAGCCACGGCTATCGGCGCTGACATGGCCAGATAGCTGCAACACTTGCCCCTGATCTTGCACCGTCATGCGCCCAATACGCAGGTTGAACGGGGAAAGCTGCAGGTGCAGATCGGCATCTGCGGCCTCGAAGCTGATCGGCGCGGGAAATACATCGGCCGGGTTGGCGCGAAATTCCGACAAGGTGAACTGGCCGGTAAAGGCCTGCGGCAACCCGTTTTCCAACCCATGCATCTGCGCCACACCATCGGCGCGCATGCTGATCCATTTGCTGTCAAACATCAGCTCGTCAAAACGAATGGTTTGCTGGGCGGGCGATACCGTTAGATAGGCGCGCGCGGCGGTAAAGGGCACGGGGCGCGCCGCGTCTGTGGGCTGCAAGGCCCCCGCACCTATGGATAATGTCGCGCTAAGCGGGCCCAAGGCACCGTCTTGCGCCACCGAGCCGCGCATCGCGCCCGAAATGGGCGCACGCAGCGCGTCAAGCCAGGCCAAGGCGGGCGATTGCACCGCCAAGTCACGGGCGCGGAACTCTTCAAAGTTGACGCCAAAATCCGATGCCACCTGGCCAATACGCCCGCGGTATTGCGCCGCCAACAGGGCAACGCCAGCCCCCTCGCCCAGCACCGCCATATCACCCGACAAGGTCAGCTGATCGCCCACCCGATCCAAGCGCAGGCGCGCGCCATCCACCCGCCATGTGCGCCCCACGCGCAAATCTTCGAACTGCAGGCTTAGCCCTTGGGCATCCACCCTTGCCAAACCCAGCAGCGCCGGGCGGGTCAAAAACGCATCCATGCTTTGGATCAGCTGCGCCAAGGTGGCGCTTTGGCGCAGCATCGCCCCCTCGGTGCCAAGGCTTAGATCAAACCCGCCATCGGCCAAACGCCGCACCCGCACGGCGGCGCCATTCAGCTCAAGCGCTTGTAAGTGCACTTTGGCCTGCACCAAACTTGCAAGATCAAGGCTGGCGGTCAAATCCGCCACGGCAAACAGCGGGTGGCCATCGGGTGCCGCCACGCCCAGATCTTGCAGGCGCAGCTGCAGCGCAAACCCCTGATCAAGATGCACAAAGATTTGCCCAAACTGCAGGTTCTGGCCCTGCACCTGAGCGTTGATCGCGGTCTCGATCCGCTGGCGCAACCAATCGGGGGCAGGCACATCGCGCTGGCTTAACCACAAGATCACCCCAACACCCAAGGCCAAGACCCCTGCCAACACAGCCCCCAGCAGCCGCAGCGCCCAACGGTGCACGCGGCCAGCGCGCCGGGTTTTCGGCGCCTTTGCGGTTTGGCTGTTCTGCTCGGGGTCCACCTTGCGCCACTATGCCTTTATTCTTGTTCCGACCGCCCTAATATGGAATGCACGATTGCAATTCGAGGGGAAACCGTAAATGCCAAATGTAAACGATACCGCGCCCGATTTCACCCTGCCGCGCGATGGTGGTGGCACTGTCAGCTTGGCCGAACTGGCCGGCGCGCCGGTGGTTTTGTTCTTTTATCCAAAAGACGATACATCGGGCTGCACCAAGGAAAGCATCGCGTTTTCAGACCTTTACGCAGAATTTCAGGCACTTGGCGCGCATGTTTTTGGCATCTCCAAAGACAGCGTGGCAAAACACGACAAGTTTCGCGCCAAACATGGGCTTAGCGTGCCGCTGCTGTCGGACGAGGGCACAACCACCTGCGAAGATTACGGCGTTTGGAAAGAAAAATCGATGTATGGCAAAACCTATATGGGCATCGAGCGGACAACCGTTTTGATCGGCGCCGATGGTAAAATTGCCCAGATCTGGCCCAAGGTCAAAGTGGCAGGCCATGCCGAGGCCGTGCTTGCAGCGGTCAAGGCGCTTTAGACGGTTGTCACCACCGCGCGCACCGGGGCACCGGGACACTGGGGGGCAAGAAAGCAAGGCAAGGGAAGACATGGCGCAAACATTAACAGAAATGGCCTGCGAGGTGCTGTGCACCGCCGATGGCCGCGAGAAAACCGCGCTGTCCGAGCGGCACGCCCAAACATGGTTTGCCGCCCGCGCCGCGGGCAGCCCCATTCCGGTGGGCCAAGCCACCCCGCCCTTGCGCCCCGCACGCCCCGCCCGGCCCGCGCTGCTTGACCCGCGCGACGTGCCAAAACGCAAGCCGGGCAGCCCGGCTGGGCGCATCGCCATGCTGCACGCGGTGGCGCATATCGAATTGAATGCGGTAGATCTGCATTGGGATATCGTGGCGCGGTTTGGCCATGTGCCTATGCCCATCGGGTTTTATGATGATTGGGTCAAATCTGCGCAGGAAGAATCCAAGCATTTCAACCTGATATGTGACTGCCTTGAAGCTTTGGGCGCCGCCTATGGCGATTTGCCCGCGCATGCTGGTATGTGGCGGGCGGCCGAAGACACGCGCGAAGATCTGCTGGCGCGGCTGGCGGTTGTGCCCATGGTTCTCGAGGCGCGCGGGCTGGATGTGACCCCGGGGATGATTGCGCATTTCCAGCGCGGCGGCGTGGCGCAGGCCGTGGCGGCGCTGAACGTGATCTATGCCGAAGAGGTGGCGCATGTGGCCTATGGCTCGAAATGGTTTCACTTTCTGTGCGGGCGCGACAACCTAGACCCGCGCGATGTGTTTCACGATTTGGTGCAGCGCTACTTTCATGGCGCGCTTAAAGCCCCTTTCAACGAAGAAAAGCGCGCCGAGGCCGGGCTGCCCCCCGATTTTTATTGGCCGCTGGCCGATGAAACGCCCCCGGCCCATGTGCGTATGCCCACGCCCTAAGCGCCGCAATCGGCAGGTTTTCGCCACATAGCGGTGGCAATGGGCGGAAATCGCCCCCTATGGGCCAAAAATGTTGCGTCTCAATTAACGGGGGGTTAACAGCTTTTGCGAGGCACCGCGCAGATCGGTGTTTGGGGGTAACAGCAAAAAGGAATGGTTCGTGCGCTCACGCCTTGCCATTAAAACACACGCGTTTCTTGAACGTTGGTTTCCAGAACGCCGCGTATTCCTGCGCTCCGAAGTTGACACACGCTTCATCCGCCTGCGCCCACATGTGCAGCTGATTGGCTTTACCGGCACGGCCTTGGTGATGGCGTGGTCTATCATTGCCACCTCGGTTTTGCTGATGGATTCAATCGGCGCCGGCAATTTCCGCGAACAGGCCAAACGCGATCAGCGCATGTATGAAGAGCGGCTGAATTTCCTATCCTCTGATCGCGATGCCCGCGCGGCCGAGGCCTTGGCCGCCCAGCAGCGCTTCAACTCGGCGCTGGAACAGATCTCGTTGATGCAATCGCAGCTTTTGGCCTCCGAGACCCGGCGCCGCGAGCTGGAAACAGGCATCGAGGTTATCCAATCCACCCTGCGCCGCACGATGAAAGAACGCGACGCCTTGGGCGCCGAACTGGCGCAGGTGCAGGCCGAAGGCGACAACCAAAATGGCGCCAGCACCGGCTTGGCCGCCCTGCCCGTGGCCGAAGATACGCTGGGC
>Ga0181593_10002976_pt1 | contig 15622 bp, 16 predicted proteins | sample 071ome_19_FD_133756 | JGI IMG/M metagenome (GOLD analysis project Ga0181593, IMG submission 133756) | Coastal salt marsh microbial communities from the Groves Creek Marsh, Skidaway Island, Georgia - 071413AT metaG (megahit assembly) | ecosystem: Environmental > Aquatic > Marine > Intertidal...
ATTGTTGAAGGAGACAGATCCATATGACCGATTGGACGCCATGGGGCAAGAGCTTGCCCGTGGCTTGACCAGTATGGCCAAAGATCTGGGGATCCCCCTGCAGGTCCCCCAGGCAGGTTCGATGTATTGTTTGTTCTTTACCGATTCCCCGGTCACCGAATTTGAACAGGCGGTGGGAGCAAAGCATAAGTATTTTAATGCCCTCTTTCATCATTGCTTACAAACAGGGCTGTATCTACCACCCTCCTCTTACGAAACCTGTTTCATTAGTACTGCTCATCAACAAAAGGACATTGACCAAACCCTTGAGATTTTCAGCCAGGGCTTGCGTCTTTTGGTTGACCTTGCCTAGAACAGCAGCAGAAATCAGTAATCTTATGATGGAAAAGATAAAAGACTTGTTTCTTCCTTTGATAGGGATGGTTTTGACCTCCACATTTTTACCTGCCAACGATCGCATCCCTTTTTACGAGGATTACTTGGAAAAAGGCAATCTGCAGGATTACCTTAAGACGGCCCATCAATTTTTGGACGAAAATCCAGAGGCTCCAGAAGCACCCAGAATTGCCCTGGACTTAATGATGATGGGAAAGGCGGCTGAGGACTTCCCGTCTGTAGTACGCGGTACTGACCTCTTGCTTTTTGACTATCTTGGCAGCCTGACCAGTCTTCATTTCATCAGTTCGTTTGACAAAGGCTCTGATCGATTAACCCAATTGATTATGGTTAAAACAGAGGAAGCAGACCTCAACAGTGATCAATTCGCTCAATCCTATGGGGATGCACTCACTCTACTCACCCGCATACATGGCCCTTCCCTGCTCGCAAATCCATCCCTCCGTCTGCGCAGTTTTCTCATTCTTGAAAAGTCTGAACACAAGGAACTAAGAAAAAGTATTGAGGAAAGTTTTGACTCCCTGATTGAGAAAAATGACTCCGTCGCAAGTCTGTTCTCTATTTGCAAGTCTGAGTCTGCCCCTTTGGAAAAGATTAAGTCTCTCTATCTGAGCTCCCACCCTCAGACCGACTTTTGCATTAAATATTATCTTTCCCAACTTGGTGAAGATGAGAAAAACTCCACTGAATTTCTTGAGCTTATGATTCAGCTTAACTTGTTTGGAACTGAACCAAGGCCTCAGGCAGTGCTTAGTTACCTGGCCAAACTCCCTCAGGAAATATCCACTTCTTTAAAATACCAGATCTACACGGCATTCGCTCATTTACTTGATGGAAACTCCGAAGACTCTCTCGATCTCCTCAAGGGACTATCAGATTCCAGCAATGAAGACGATTCCGCCTTAATAAAAATTGCCCGTTCCATGAGAGATGGCTTTGAATTTGGAGAAAACCGCAAGGACCTCCTGATCGAGAATCTTGATAAAGCCTTTGATCGCCTCGAAGCAGACCATGAGTTTGATGTCACTTTTATTCAAGGGAAATGGAAGGGTAAAAAAGAAGAGGATGATCTGGTGTTTTCTATCGGAGTTAACAAAGAAAATAACCTGTTTGAGATTCACTTTCATAAGAATCAAAAACCTTTTTTTGCTTATCGGATCGATCATAATGGGTGCTCTCTCTTTTCTCCGACAGGTAAATCTTACCGCTTCAAGCAAGGTGGAGCCTATCCACTGCCAAAAATTGATATCACAAGAGAGATTGATTCTGGCACCTTCAACTACTCATTTAACCTGAATTTTAGTCGAAGTTTTTCAGACTTCATCGGTCAAATTTCCGAAAACATGGACAACTCCTATCTGGGCACTTCCAAAGGGCGCGAGGTGTTGTTGTCCCATTTTATGAACCGCAAGGGTTTTTGGTTCTCTCCCCCTGCTTCAAGTAAAATGGGCACCGTGTTCTCCCTCTGCAGATTATCCTCAGACAATGAATTACTTACTCACCAAATCGAACTTGCCATTTCAGGCTCCCTTGTGTCCTTGAACCTGGGCAATTTAACCATTAACCAGTTCTCTCAGGGGAAAGCAGATCTACTCGAAAAAATGCCTTCCTGGCCTGAAGGCACTGCGGTGGACCAGAGTGAATTTGATCTGCCCCTGTTGCTTGAGTCTATCGGGAAACTTATGGGGAAATAACAGATTTAAACTGTGCTTCCAAGCTGCCAGAAAGCATTGGCAAAGTATAGGGAGGATCTAAAATACTGGGGTGTAATAAACCTCAGATGGAGGGCCCACGGAGAGACTGCTCCAGTTTCTTTTGAAACTCCATCACATCTTCATCACTGGGTTTATACCCAGGAGTACCACCAGTCATGCCCAACCTGCCGAACTGATCAATAGTCCATTTTTTTGATTCACCGTCAGAAAAGGTCACTGAACCACTCGCCATGGCACCAGGTGGAGTGACACCATCCACCTCCAATCTCACCCCACCATCTTCAACCTCACTACCAGAAAGAGGGTCAGCATTCCCGTCCTCTTTATCCTTGGGAGGTTCTGGTTGTTCAGGATCGACTAAAGTGAGATCGAGGTCGTCGACCAAAAAACGCACATCCATGTATGTCATCACAACCCCAAACTCCTGGTTGATTCTCTTTTGAACATCAGAAAGACCCAGACCATCTGCAATCCATCGGCTGATCTCAAGTTTTTGCTCCGCGTTAGGCTCCGTTTGGACCTCCGCAGCAGAATTCTTTTCTAATTCTTCGTTTAGGTTGGAAACAGGTTCGAATTCGTCACTCATAATTGGCCAAAGGAACTAGAATAATCTCAGTCAAAATTCAAGCATGGAAGCCAGAAACTTTCGATCAGGACATGGATTGGGAAAGTTGTTCGTGAAGAAGTTCTACAGAGGTTTTAATTGAAGTGTCCTGGTCCATCATATTCTCGACAGTCTTGCAGGCATGAATCACCGTGCCGTGATCGCGGCCACCAAATGCTCCACCGATTTCCTGAAGGGAGTGCTCGGTAAGAATACGGGACAAATACATAGCTACTTGGCGGGGAAAAGCAATATTGGCGGGACGGCGGCGGGAAAGCATATCTGCCATTCTAAGATGATAGTAGTCCACTACTTTCTTTTGAATGGTTTCGATTGTGATCCGGCTGAGATTTTCCTCACGAAGGATGTCTCGTAACAGACGCTGGATGGTTTCGAGATCCGCTTTCTTTCGGGTAAGGCCCACATAGCCAGCGACCCGAGTGAGGGCACCTTCCATCCGGCGGACATTGCGGGAAATATTTTTGGCCAGAAATTCAAGAATTTCTGGTTCGATCGAAATGCCCATGGCTTCCGATTTACGGGTTAGAATGGCCACACGGGTTTCCCAGTCAGGTGCCTGAATATCAGCGACCAAACCCCACTGGAAACGAGAAAGTAGCCGGCTTTCAATTTTGTCGATCTCTCCGGCTGGACGGTCACTGGTCAGGAAAATTTGACGCTGAGCTTCGTAGATCTCGTTGAAAGTATGAAAGAATTCCTCCTGGATACGTTCCTTGCCGGCCAGAAATTGAATGTCATCGATCAGTAAATAATCCACACTGCGGTATCGTGAACGAAACTTAGTTAGGGTGTTTTCCTGGATAGCACGGATAAATTCATTAGTAAACCGTTCACAGGAAACATAGGCAATTCGACAACCAGGATTGCGGTTGAGTGCCTGGTGAGCAACCGCATGCATCAGGTGGGTCTTGCCCAGTCCAGTTTCACCGTAGAGGAAAAGAGGGTTGTAGGCGTGTGCGGGGGCATTGGAGACAGCGACACATGCCGCATGGGCAAGCTCGCTTCCTGCTCCGACAATAAAGTTGGCAAAGGTATTCTTGGGGTTAATACCCAAGGATCGTCCATGGAGAGAAGGACCCGAGGAGCGAACGGCTTTGGGTTTTGCACTCTGCATCCGGTTGGAATGGGAAGCATCAGCATTTTCATCCTCATAGGATCCGAGAAGTTCAACAGAATAAGGATAACCGACCAAACGATCTGCTTCCTGACGGATCACATCGAGATAATTATCCCGGATCCATATAGCGGAGAATTCGTTGGGGGTGAGGAGTTCGCAACCGTCCTCGTCCATGTGTCCGACGCGGATATTATCAAACCACACTCGAAAAGTGTCAGCTGGAATGACTTCGAGTAGGTTCTCGCGTAACGAACTCCAAAAGGTTTCTGGAGTGGTGGTAAATGTGGTCATAGGGTAAGAAAACAAATATTATTCACAGAGGAGAGAAATCTGTTTGAAACACCTGATAACAAAGGGTTTCGAAAAATGCCAACGGGAAGAAGTTTGGATTACAATCGCCATTAAAAAAAGACTTTAGGCGATTATAATATTTCATAAGTTACTGAAAATAATTTATTTAGGATTAATTTTAAGGAAACAGAGGGGAATGTAGGGTAAAAGGGGTATGCCAGATGGCAGGCTTCTTTTTTGGAGAAGAATGGAGAGTAAACCAAGAAAAAAAAGACGCGGACAAAGATAACTTTCTCACAAGTTATTCACATCCATTCGTAAGTAAGTTTTGGAACATTTTCGGGTTGCCAAAAAATGACTTTTAACCTGTTTCACAAGCACTCTGATTTTTGGGGACTTATACCAAATCAATCCCAAAATTTTTCTTACGATTTATTACCATGAGCCATTTTTTTTAGTAATTTTTGATTAAAGTCATTGGCGGAATCGTGACCCAGTTGACGGGCTGCCTGAACCATGGCCGCAACCTCTACCAACCGTGCCATATCTCGGCCGGTACGAAGAGGAATTTCCATATGAGGGACCGAAGCACCCAAAATATCAAAGGTTTTCCGCTCCAGTCCGGTACGGTCAATGCTCGAGTCATTTAAGTCTTCCTTAAAGGTAACCACCAACTCGATCTTTTTTTCAATCCGGATAAAACGGATTCCAAAGAGTTCCTCCACATTGATGATTCCAATACCACGGCATTCCATAAACCCTCTGCTCATTTCGTCGCAAAAACCAACGGGCGTATGATCGCTAAGCAGTTTCACCCGCACCATATCGTCCGCCACCAGGCTGTGCCCCCGCTCGATCAATGCAAGGGCAGCCTCACTCTTGCCCGCACCACTCTCCCCTCTCACCAAGGTACCGATCCCCTTGATGTCAAGCAGGGTTCCATGGACGGTGGTTCGGGGAGCGAACCGTTCTTCCAAAAGTACCGTCACCTCGGTGGTGAAGGCCTTGGAAGCCAAAGTGGTACGGAAAACCGGCACCCCATAATTCTCGAACACATCAATCATCTCCGGCGTGGGGGCCAGGTTTCTTGAAATAATCACGCAGGGGATTTTTTTTCCCGCCATTTTTTCTAAAACACGCCTGCGGTGCTCTTTATTTTGCTCTCGCAAAAAGCCCATTTCACCTGCCCCAAAGAGTTGAATTCTCTTGTTGGCAAAATATTTGAAATATCCAGTTATCGCCAACGCCGGCCGGTTGATGCTGCGCTCACGAATGGTACTGCGCGAGAGTGTTTTCGGAGAGGTAATCAAACGCAGACTTAAGCGGTCGCCGTAGTCCTTGAAAAAATCGCTCACCGAAATACTTTCAATGTAAACTGGGATATTTTGAACTTTCATCATTTGTGGAACCCGTCTTTGCAATCAACTAAACTTCGAAATCTTGTCCCAGGTATTTCTCCCGGGTATCCGGATCGGACAGCAGAAAAGCTGCATCCCCATGGGCTAAAACAGATCCTTCATAGAGCAGGTAGGCCCGGTCCACCACTCTAAGGGTTTCTCTAACATTATGATCCGTTAAGAAAATCCCCATACCCTGATCACATAATTTACGAATAATTGAAGTCACCTCACTCACACTAATTGGATCAACTCCACTAAAGGGTTCATCGAGCATGAGAAACTTGGGTTTTAAAACCAGAGCCCGGGTAATTTCCAGCCTTCTTCTTTCCCCACCACTAAGGGTGTAAGCCTTTTGCTTTGCCAAACTGGTGAGCCGAAGCTCTTCTAGTCTGGTCTCCACCACTTCGTCTTCCTCCTTGTTGGAAAGACCCAGAGTTTGCACAATTGCCCTCACATTTTCTTCGACCGTGAGTTTTTTAAAAACGGAAGATTCCTGAGGAAGATATACCAAACCAAGCCTTGCTCTTTTGTACGCCGGCATAGTGGTGAGATCGTCCGAGTCAATCATCACTTTCCCCTGGGACGGACGAACAAATCCTGCAATCATTGAAAAAGTGGTGGTCTTCCCCGCTCCATTTGGTCCGAGTAAGCCAACGATCTCTCCCCCCTTTGCATTCAGTGTGACTTCACGAACAACCTGTTTCCCCCCATAAGACTTGGATAACCCTGAGGCTTGAAGCGTAGTGGGAGCAATCATGACCGTATAAATCAGGGCTTTGGAGGGTCGTTATTTTCCGGCAGTACAAACCCAGGAACATTGGGAAGTGAGATTCTTGATCGGCGTTTTTTTTCTCCTCCCAGCACCTGCACCCGGCCTTTGCCTTTTTCCAAAAGAATCGCCTCTCCGACTGCCTCGCCCCAGGTATCATCAAGCACCCGGGCGTTACCGAGAATGGAAACAGTGGATTCATTTGATTCCCATTTAAGCACATCGGCCCAAAAAGAGCGGCCAGGTTGGCGAAGGTACACTTCTCCAGAAGCGTGAATCGAATCGATTTTCACATCTTTCGAGGAAGTGGAGTTTTCCTCACGGATGATAACAATTTCTGCGTGGTTGCAAACCAGGGATGCCCCTCCTTCCATTTCCACTGAAACATTGCCATCTAGGATAAGCTGGTGGCCCCCTTTTTCATCGGAAATCAACTCGAATTGATAGGCCTGAGCAAGAGTGGGGAATTCTTGCTCTTCTTCGTTGATAGGTGAAACCTTGGGAGATGTTCTTTTTTTTGCTCTTTTCTGGGCAGGTTGATCCAAGCCGGCAAACAATGCATCAAAATGATTATCGAAAGCCACCTGTGCATCTTTGTTCAACCTAAGGCGGTGATTTCCCATCTCCGGGGATTCAACAAAATCCCAGGAACTTCCAGATGCCCGAAAACCTCTCCCATTTATATCCATTACTTCCTCTCCAAAAGCACGCCCATTTCCCAAGTCGAAAACACCATGGCTTGAACTTGCCTGACTGCCCTGTTGCTGACCATAAAATGCGAGCACTGGATTGGTTGCCACCAATTGATCTGCACTAAGGGACTCAACCTCGCTTGCTTTGAGTTCCCATGAGAGTCTGCCTTGCTGGTCGTAGGATGGAATATTGACCATGGTGGCACTCAAAGCTTTATTTTGCTCAATGGAGAAAAGATAGCTCACAGGAAGCACAAGGGCTAAATAAACCATCAAAAGAGGGAGCAAACTCACCCTGTCAATATGACAAAGCATCTTTTGGCAAGCAAGCAGAAGCACCGGTTTTTGGTATGGGAAAAGCAAATACAGCCCAACTTTCAGGGACTCTTTGGACTGGTCACCGGATCAGAAGCATCCAAGTTAGGTACAAATTTTAACACCGTGCCATTAATGCAATATCTTTTATCCGTGGGAGTATCAAAACCCTCACCGGTAAAAACATGACCCAGGTGTCCGTCGCAAACTGCACAGAGAACCTCAGTACGGGGATAACCCAAAAGATAATCCACTGAGGTTTTGACATTTTCGATCTTCGATGGATCAAAAAAGGAGGGCCACCCGCAATGGGAATCAAATTTTTCATTTGAGGAAAAAAGCTCCGTATCGCAACCCACGCAAAAATAGGCCCCTTTTCCCTGCTTTTTAAATTCATCGTATACCTTACCATTGGGACGTTCCGTGCCCGCTTTGCGGAGGATACGAAATTGTTCGGGCGTGAGAGTCTCCTTCCATTGCTCTTCTGTCTTTTCCACTTTTACTAGTTTTCCTTCAGTTGGTTTGGGTGAATTAGCCGGTGATGTATGATTGCTTTCCTTGAAGGCAAAACCGCCTAGTGCAAGCAGGCAGATCAGACCGAACCCAGACCAAGGCTTTCGCACCACCCGCCCAAAGAAGAATTGCCTTAAAGAATCCACTGCTTGAAAATTGCAAAAAACTTACTGCGGTTGATTTAATCTCTCAATCAAACTTGCATCATTGGCATAAGCAATGGCCGATTCTTGACTGATAATGCCATGCTGGTAAAGGAAGAGAAGATGTTGCTCCATCGTCAGCATGCCCTCGCGGGATTGGGTCTCCATCGCAGAATAGACCTGTTGCCAGTTTCCCGTACGAATGAGATTTCCAATGGCAGGGACATTTTTGAGGACTTCCATGACCAGAATCCGACCTGCAGCATCCATCCGGGGAACAAGTTTTTGACTGAGCACATAGGATAGACTGAAAGAAAGTTGCAGGCAGATAAACTTTGATTGTTCGGCAGGAAACATGTCGACGATACGACTAAGAGCACCCTTGGCATCACGGGTATGAAGGGTGGAGAAGACCAAATGCCCGGTCTCCGCCGCACTTAGGGCAAGAGTGGCAGTCTCCGTGTCTCTTATTTCTCCAACAAAAATAACATCTGGATTTTCCCGCAATGCACTCTTGAGACCGGCAGAAAAACTGGAAACATCCTGCCCAACCTGCCGTTGTGAAACCATGGAACTCTCGTTCTTGAAAATAAATTCAACCGGATCCTCCAGAGTTATAATTCGTGATTTCCTGGTTAAATTTACATGATTAATGAGAGAGGATATGGTCGTGGATTTACCACTTCCTGTGACTCCGGTAACCAGGACCAAACCTCTTTTAAGCGCGGTAATTTCTTTCCAGATCATTTCCGAAGGCAGTCCCACTTCCTGAATTGCCGGTATCGAGGAGGATAGCACCCGCATAACATAAGCAAGACCATCACGGTCACGGAATACATTGAGACGGAAATTAATTCCATGAGCCAACCATTCAAAAGCGGTATCCACATCCTGGGGGTGATCAGGGTCAGTCACCAGAGCCAGTTGTTTCTCGCTGAGGAGAATACCAAGCATGTGCAGCATGGCCTCTTGATTTACCGGGGTACCTTTCTCGAAGGGGACCAAGTCATCGTCTGTGCGAAAACTTATGGGGAGACCAATTTTAACATGCATATCAGAAATGCGATGAAAGTTTCCGCTCTTCTTAGTCGGATCAATGAATAATTCTAGGATTTCGTGATAGCTCAGGCGTTCCAACCCGGCCCGATAAAAAGGGATAGAAAGTTTATCTTCATTGGTCATTAGCCCATCATGTTCGTTGAAAAAATTTTCTTCAAGCCAACAACAAAAAATTTTATAGTGTGTAATCTGTCCAATTTTTCCGTTGCCAAACCAACTCGTGCCCAAATAACTGATCTCAGTGAAAGTCCACTTTAAAGGTACCCGTGGATCCATACCCACGTCTCCCACTGCTCAAGAGGTTGAAGAGAAGGTGGTGGCTGCCTTGATGGCAGCCCGCGGGAAAGATCTTCGTTCTGAGAGACAAATCAGGGAATTTGTTTCCAAACAATTGAAATTCCGCACCCGATCCTACTGGGGAGGAAACACCTCCTGTATTCATGTGGAAACAGGATCCCCGGATTATTTGATTATGGATGGAGGCTCAGGATTGAGAGCCCTTTCCAAAGAAATTATGCAGAAGAAGGTAATTGGGGTTACTTTTCACATCTTTCTCTCCCACTTTCACTACGACCATATTCAAGGAATCCCTTTTTTCGCCCCTGCTTACGCCCCTGGGAACAAAGTGGTTTTCCATGGAGGTCATAAGGGAATCGAAAAATTCCTCAAAGCTCAGATGAACAGTCCCTTTTTCCCAGTAAGTTTTGATGCCTTTGGGTCTGAAATTGCCTTTGAGGAACATCAGCCCGGAGATGTGGTTGAGGTCTGTGATTCCTCCATCACTCTCTACAAACAAAATCATCCCGGAGATTCCTACGGCTATCGGGTCCAATCGCAGGATAAAGTCTTTGTTTACTCCACTGATTGTGAGCACAAAAATGACGCCCACGCCAAGGATTATCCTTACCTTGACTTCATCCGTGATGCTCACCTTCTTGTATTTGATGCCCCCTACACACACGGACAATCCATTGGTAACCGTGAGCACTGGGGGCACTCCAGTAATGTGATGGGAGTTGAACTTGCCGCCCGGGCAGAAGTAAAGAAACTGGCAATCTTCCACCATGACCCCAATGCAACCGATGAACAGATTTCAGAATTCTTTGCCCATACCAGGAAATTCCTTGATGGGTCCCGCAAGGCAGTAAGAGAGTCTGTACCGGGAATCCCCGGGTCTCCTTCACCGCGAAGTCATCCCAACGATGTTTTGTTTGCCTACGATGGGCTAACCCTAGAACTCTAAAAGGTGAATTTCCTTAACGCTAATGGGAAGGAGTTGCCCAGCCGACTGGAAAAATCCCAAATTAATGATCTTCCCTTAATCCGGTTTTATGGATCGATTCAGATCGCAGAAGATTCCAAGACTTTTAAAAAGTTTGTTGAGCGTCTATCCATTCAGAAAGTTCTTGGCTTTGATATTGAATGTAAGCCCAACTTTAAACGCGGACCCAACAACCCACCTGCCCTTCTTCAGTTGGCCACCGCGGACCAGGCCTTTTTATTCCGCCTCTACCCGGTAATGAAACTGGGACCCCTGATCAAAATACTGGAAGATCCAAATATCATTAAAACCGGAGTTGCGGTGAAGGATGATGTCTACAACCTCAAAAAAATTGAGGAGTTTACCCCGGCCGGTTTTGAAGACCTTGCCCCGCTGGCCCAATCTCTCAAAATTGAACAAACCGGCCTGCGCAATCTCACCGCAATCTTTTTTTCCCAGAGGCTTTCGAAATCTGCTCAACTCTCGAACTGGCAGAAAAGCCCGCTCACTCAAACCCAGTTGAATTATGCGGCCACCGATGCATGGATTAGCCGGGAGCTTTATCTTATCATGAAATCAAGACTGGGAAAACAAGGCTAAACCAAATCCCATTTTACATTCTGGCGGGCAAACTGGCTGAGCTTTTATCAAAGGCCGTCTTTCTTCCGTGCAGGCGAAGTCGATCCTGGATATGCGGATGAAACGGCCGGGCAAATAAAAATTCCATGTTCTGTAAGCCCTGGGGCTGAAGATCGCTATGGGAACTGATAAAAAAACCATCCTGTACCAGGGTGCGCTCGATTTCCCCCTCAACCTTGCGGCGATAATCTTTTCCGGGCAGGATGCAGTCTTCGATTCCGCAGGCCAGGAGGACGAGAAAATCATCTGGCTTGGTTTCCAAATAACGCAACATATCCATAGCCTCCACTTTTCGCGGTATTCTTGGAATGGATGGATTTTCCTGTATGTAGGCATGCTGGGCAATTTCCTGCCGGTCAGCATAGAAAGGTTCAACAGCCACAAAGTTTCTCGCACCAGCCAGTGCAGACAGGGCATACCCGAAGGGCATCATACCAGCACCGAGTTCCACCACACGCCGCCCCTGGAGCAGAGACAAAACAAACTCGCCTTCCCTGGTTAGACTCCACTCATAAAGGGAACGGGTGAATTCCCCTCCCGGTGCGGCAAAGCCAGTGCCCAAATCCCGGGAAACCCCCAATCGCTCACGCCAATCCATCGACGCTAAGCCCTGTCTTGGCAAATTCACCCTATCAGTTTTTTCTACGGAGCATATGATTGGCAAGATCGAGCAGGAATTGATTATCTCCTCCAATCTGTTCAATACAAGCCACTGCGTTTTCAGTATATTCTTGTGCGAGAGACTGGGCTTTCTCCAGACCCAAGAGGGAAATCCAGGTCATTTTACCAGAGTCCCCATCGTGGGAAGCATCTTTCCCGAGCTGCTCGGTTGTCTGGGTAACATCGAGTAAATCATCAATTGACTGAAAAGCCAGACCCAGGAATTTGCCGGCTTCTCCAACTAAATCGAAGAGTTCCTGATCCCCGTTCTTTGCCCCCAGTGAAAATCCCATCTGCAGGGAAACCTCGATCATGGCGGAAGTTTTATTGGCGTGCACATAGCGAATGGTATCAGCATCAGGGGCTTCTCCTTCAGCAAGTAAGTCCTCGATCTGCCCGGCCACCAATCGCTCACTTCCAGCGGCCTTTGCTAAGAGGCCAACTAAATTGAGCCCACACTCAGGCGAGTGTCGGTATGCACTGAACAGTTGCTCAAAAGCAAGAGGGATGAGGGCATCACCGGCAAGAATAGCGGTGGCTTCATCAAAAGCCTTATGACAGGCAGGCCTGCCCCGCCGCAGATCCGAGTCATCCATCGCCGGCAAATCATCATGGATCAGGCTGTAAGTATGAATAATTTCAACAGCCAGTGCCGCCGCCATCGGGTCGAGATTCCCCGGAAACAAGCGATGACCAGCAAAGACCAGTACCGGTCGCAGTCTTTTCCCACCTGCCTGCAAACTGTAATTCATCGCTTCGTGCAGACGGGCGGGCCGGCGGGTAGACTCAGGTAGATCCGAGAGCAGATGCTGCTCAAATTTGTCCTGAAAACTTTTTAACTGAGAGCGGAAATTCATGGCTTGCGGAGAGATAGAAGCATGGCATGATGTGTAAGCTATGCCAAGTTTGGAAGCGGTATGTGCACGATTATTCGGTCGTCCAGGGTGGATTCCTAAAGTATTGCTGGGAGGAGGCCTGTCCTTTATACCCGGACTCAACCTTTTTGCCTTGGGCTACTTACTGGTTTATGCTCGCAGACTGCGTCGCTCCAAAGAACTGGATTTGCCTGAATGGTCCGAAATGAACTGGCCTGATTTGTTTTTGGGTGGTCTTCGAATTTTTGCCCTGTTGGTTTTGTATGTTGGCTTGCCCATGATTGCTGGATGGATACTGAGCTTGGTTCTCTATTTTTTGACCTTTGGATTACTTGGAGTGGTTGCCTATCTTCCTCTTGCGATCATTGGTTTCTTGGCCCCAATGCTTTTTTTGTCCTCTTTATTTGAATACCTCAGAAATGAAGAACTTCGCGATGCATTCAAATTTAGAATCCTTGGTCATCATGTGCTCCACACATGGAAAGCTTTGGCGCTTCCTGTGGTTGCTTTCTGGGGGGTTTTTCTTCTGGCAATTCCTCTGTATGGACTTTCTTTCTTTGTCGGGATGTGGGTATTGATTGCCTACTCAAATGTGCTAAGGATGAAGAATTTTTCCTGACTTATTTCTTTCCCCTCTTTAAATTTATTTTCTTATGCCTACTTACGATTATCAATGTGGTGCCTGCCGTCACGAATGGGAGATGTTTCAGTCCATGAATGACGCTCCTGTAAAAAGCTGCCCAAAATGTAAAAAGAGAAAGGCCAAGCGCCTGCTCGGGCTTGGTGCTGGACTTATCTTTAAAGGTACTGGTTTTTACGAGACTGATTACAAGAAGAAGTCCGGAAGCGATAAAAAGGAAAGCTCTTCGGACTCAGGTAGCTCTGAAAAAAGTACCACCGATAAAAAAGAAACCAAAAAAGAATCGAAACCAAAAAAAGAAAAGGCCAAAGCCGCCTGATCGGTTTTGTTCATGATTCCTCAAGTCCTTATTCCCTTGGCTAATGGATTTGAGGAAATCGAAGCTATCTGCCCGATTGATCTTTTACGACGGGCTGAAGTTGAAGTTGTCACAGCCTCCTGCGAATCCGAACTGAGGGTCTGCGGGCGCTCCGGGATCGTTATTGTGGCCGATCAATTTCTGAGCGACGCCAAGCCCTCCCGCTTTGACCTTTTGGTACTGCCAGGCGGTCCGGCCGTTTTCGAACTTCGAAAGAGCGAATCCTTTCTATCATTTGTCCGCTCCTTTTCATCCCTAAACAAGCCGGTGGCGGCGATTTGTGCTGCTCCCCTGCTTCTTCATGACGCTGGGATTTTAGGAACTGCCAAGTTTACTGCCCATGGTAGTGTGGCCAATGAACTTCCCGGTCTCATCCCTAATCAAGCAGTGGTTCAAGATGGTCTCATCCATACTTCGCGTGGGGCGGGCACAGCAGTTGAATTTGGGCTCCACTTGGTGAAAATCCTCAAAGGCAAGGATTCTGCAGATGAGATCCGTAATGCCATTCACGCCTAGAAAAGACTAGGCCACCAAACAAGGAAAGGATTACTTCGAAGAGTTCTTCTCTTTATCCTGGCTATCTGCGGGAGTATCGAGGGAAGTTTCCTTGCCCGTTTTTTTCTTCCCGGCAGAACTCTTCTTAGCAGGGAAAACTGCCGGTCTTGGCTCACTCTCATTCAAATCTGGCAGCTCAGGTTCTGGCAAAGGTGGGGTGATCCCAAGCAGTTCGACCTCAAAAGTGAGTGCCTCGTTCGGACCAATCGATCCACTGCCACGGTTACCATAAGCCAAATCACTGGGGATAAATAATTTCCACTTCGCCCCAACATTCATTAACTGGAGAGCTTCAGTCCACCCTTTGATCACCTGCCCGACACGAAATTTTGCTGGCTCACCACGATCTTTGGAAGAATCAAACACATCTCCGGTAATAAGGGTTCCATGGTAGTGAACTTCCACCTCGTCTTCAGCAGTAGGTTTTGCCCCATCTCCCTTGGTAAGAACCTCGTAGAGTAAGCCGGTTTCAGTCTCTTTCACATTCTTCCGCTTTCTTTGCTTGGATAAATACTCAGCTCCTTTGGCAAGATTTACTTCTGGCAGAGACTTGGACTGCTCATAGAGGGTGTTCAGACGCTTGTACTCCATCAGTCTGGCAAGATAACTGGCCGCTGAATCTTCACCACTTAGTGCAGCACGTTGCTTTTCGAAACCTGCTTCGTCTTTACTGGACAATGCATCAACTCCAAGGAGATAGGCGGCTTCATATCGATCGACTCCAAGTAGCGAACTGTCAGATGAAACTTGGGAAAGTTTTGCAATGCCCTGCTCGCGTTTGTCACTTTTAATCAAAGAGATTGCATGGCCAATTTTGGCACGCCCCTGAAGCGGATCGCCCTGCAATTGAGTGGCAGCAATTAAGAAATGCTCGGCCGCTTCAGAAAAATTACCTTCGTCGTAACTGATTGCTGCGGCTCGATATTGCGCCACTCCACCAAGTGCATCATCATAATCCTCCGCGAATGACAAGAATTGCTCTTTCGCGCTTACCCCTCCCATGGTGGCGTTCAAGAAGCGGATATTTTTTTCAGCCAGCTCACTTTCTTTTGAACTATTGTAAAAAGAGGAAACCGCCACCGCCAGGGCAATCACCCCCAATACCGAATAGAGAGTATTTTTGCTTTTCTTCCAGGCCTCTACTTCGTCATATGCACGTACCTCTGCTACTTGATCAGCACTAAGACCATCGGGTTCGTCGTTTTCTGGGAGCCCGTTTTCTTCAGGCTTATTATTGGGATCATTGCTCACCATAAGAAATTAGTTAAAAAGTAAGCCGAATATCCTCTTTATTTTACAGGCAAAGTCAACGATCGCTTTGCCTTGGACGATGAGTAAAAGGAGGAAGCTTAGCGATACTCGCCCCGGGAATAGTCGTAAAAACGGGTTGGTTTACCTGGGCTTGCTGGGTAGAGGTACCACCATCCACCCGATTGGTTACTCCACAAATAAGGCCATACACTCTCTTTGGTCCATAACCATCCGTTGTCACTCATCCACAACCAGACGCTATTTTCCTGATCGGGCGAGGAATACAACCATCCAAGACTCTCATGAAAGAGCCAGCCATCCCCATAGGATATAAAACTACCAAACCAG
>Ga0181593_10002978_pt1 | contig 15617 bp, 15 predicted proteins | sample 071ome_19_FD_133756 | JGI IMG/M metagenome (GOLD analysis project Ga0181593, IMG submission 133756) | Coastal salt marsh microbial communities from the Groves Creek Marsh, Skidaway Island, Georgia - 071413AT metaG (megahit assembly) | ecosystem: Environmental > Aquatic > Marine > Intertidal...
AAAGCCACAGCTGCAAGACACCGCACCCCCCGCAATGGCACAGGCCCCTGCACAGCCCCAGCCCGACCCTGAAGCCGAGGCAAAACCACACCCCCGCCATTCCGAACGTGGCCACGCAGACAAAAACAACCGTGGCCGCGACCGTGGTGAACGCAGCGACCGTGGCGACCGTGGCGAACGCAATGACCGGGGCCGGCGTGACGATCACAAAATCGTCGGCATGGGCGATCATCTGCCGGGCTTTATTGCGCTCAGCTTTGACCAGCGCCGCACCGGGTAATCCCGTAAGACACTAGAAACAAACAAAAAGCCCCGCATCACGCGGGGCTTTTTGCGATTTATCCATATCTGGATCGCTTAGGACAGGCGGCTGATCACCACGGTTACCTCGGGCTTTTTGCCAATCTCATCTTGGGTCGATTGCCGCGTGATCTTTTTCAAACCATCTTCCAGCTTGTCATCATCTGCCAGCACCTTGGCACCCGCCCGGCGCATGTATTGATCAAGATCTTCTTCTAGCACATCTACCAACGGCGCTTTTGATCGCCCGGTTTCTGCCAGCCCGCGAATCTCGCACCATGGTTCGCCCAAGGGTTCGTTGTCTTCGTCCAAGATCACCGACACCATGATATGCCCGTTCAGCGCCATGCGCAGACGGTCACGCACAATGCCATCCAGCGCCCCCACCTGCACCGACCCATCCAGATAGGTGCGCCCGGTTTCCACATAGCCTGCCACGCTGGGGGCATTGCCAGACAGGTTCACAATCATCCCGTTCACCGCCAAAATCGATTGGCAGCCATTCTCGGCCGCCAGCCGGGTGTGGGCGCGCAAATGGCGATGTTCGCCATGCATGGGCACCACGGTTTGCGGCTTCATCAGCTTGTGCATCTGGTCCAGATCGGGGCGGTTGGCATGGCCTGAAACATGGTAGCGCCCGCTGTTGTCATCCACCACATCCACGCCCATTTCCGACAATTGGTTCATAATGCGGATCACACCGCGTTCGTTACCCGGAATGGTTTTCGAGGAAAACAGAAACAAATCGCCGTCTTTCAGGCTGACACCTTGGTATTTGCCATTGGCCAGCTGCGCACTGGCAGCACGGCGTTCGCCTTGGCTGCCCGTGACCAGCAGCATCACGTTTTCCCGCGGCAAGTGGCCCACATCTTCGGGCGAAATCACGCTTGGGAAATCTTTCAACACGCCTGTGGCCACAGCCGCCTCGATCATGCGGCGCATCGCGCGCCCCATCAAGCAAACCGAACGCCCGGCGCGCTGGCCCGCCTCGGCCAAGGTTTTCAGGCGCGCCACGTTGCTGGCAAATGTTGTGGCCACCACCATGCCGCGCGCATCTGCGATCAGGGTTTCGATATCGCCGCCAATGCTTGATTCCGAGCGCCCCGGCTCGGGCGAGAATACATTGGTCGAATCGCACACCAGCGCCTTTACGCCATGCGCCGCCACCGCGCCCCACAGCTCGGGGTCCCACGCCTCGCCCACGATGGGCGCGCGATCAAGTTTGAAGTCGCCCGTATGCACGATGCGCCCATCGGGGCTGTCGATCACAAGGCCGCTGGATTCGGGGATCGAATGGCTAATGGGCAAAAAACCCACCGTAAACGGCCCAGCTTTTACCGTTTCGGGCCATGCCGACACGGTTTTCACCACCTTGTCCGAAAACCCGTATTCGCCCAGCTTTTGACGCGCCAAATGCGCGGTAAAGGCGCGGGCATATACCGTAGGGGCGCCCAGACGTTCGAACAAATGGCCCACTGCGCCCAAATGGTCTTCGTGGGCATGGGTGATAAACACCGCTTCGATTTGCGTCTTTCGCGCCTCTAGCCATGCAACATCGGGCAGGATCAAATCCACCCCCGGTGTGCCGTCCATATCGGGAAACGTCACCCCCAGATCCACCACGATCAGACGCTCCTGATCTTGTGGGCCATAGCCGTAGACGTAACAATTCATCCCGATTTCACCGGCACCGCCGAGGGGAAGATAGATCAAGCGCGCGCTGCTCATTGCTGTGCGTGTTCCTTATTATAGTTATGAATAACGGTCAGCCCATGCATGGTCAGATCGTCTTCGATTGTGTCAAACAGGCTTTGTGCCTGCGCGAAAAGCGGCGCCAAACCGCCTGTGCCGATCACTTTCATCGGCTTGCCATATTCAGCCTTGATACGCGAGGTAATACCTTCGATTAGGCCGATATACCCCCAAAAAACCCCAGATTGAATGCAAGCCACGGTATTTGTGCCAATAATCCGCTCGGGCTGGCTGATATCTACATGTGGCAGGGCCGCAGCCCCCATATGCAGCGCCTCTAGGCTTAGGTTCACGCCCGGGGCAATCACCCCCCCCACATAGGCGCCATCGGCGGCAACCACGTCGAAATTGGTGGCCGTGCCAAAATCCACCACAACCACATTGCCGCCATGGCGGTCAAACGCGCCCGCCGCGTTGGCCAGCCGGTCGGGGCCCACTTGGGTGCCCGGGTCTACCCGCGGGATATGGGGCAGCAGGCATTCCGGCTTGCCCACCACCAGGGGGCGGCAATTGAAAAACCTGTCGGCAAATACCCGCAGGTTCCACACCACGCGCGGCACTGTCGATGCGATCACCACATCGGTGATATCGGCATCGATCCCGTAATGCTGCACCAATGTGGTGAACCACGTAAAATAGGCATCCGCCGTGCGCCCATGATGGGTAGAGGTGCGCAGCGTGCACAGCCATTTTTCCCCATCCCAAATGGAAAACACCGTGTTGGTGTTGCCACAATCAATTGCCAGAAGCATTGTCAGCCCCCTTCCCAGAAAACATCGGCCGCAGCGATGGCCTGCCGCCCTTGTGCCGTGTGAAGAACCAAGTTTCCAGTGTCGTCAATGGTTTCAAAAGTGCCTGTGAAACTATCGCGCATGGTGCGGGCGGTGATCACATCGCCCAACCGTGCCGCACGTTGCAGCCATGCCCTGCGTATGGGCGCAAAGCCTGCCTGCTGAAATTGCCGGTCTAACGCGGCAAAATGCTGTGCCAATGTGGTCAAAAACGCCTCGGCGGGTACCAGCAGGCCAGTTTGCGCCGCCAAAGCCACCGGGCGCAGCGCCCCGCCTTCTAGCTGTTCACCCTCGGGGGCATGGGCCAAATTTACCCCAATGCCAATAACCAAGGTCAGCCCATCGCGCGCACTGCCGGTGCTTTCCAGCAAAATGCCCGCCAATTTGCCGCCATCCAACAGCACGTCATTTGGCCATTTCAGCGAAAACCGCGATGGCTCGCACGTCAGCGCGCTGCAGGCCTCGCACAGCGCAAGCGAGGCAACAAAAGAATAAAGCGCCGCATGTTCAGGCCCACCGGCGGGGCGCAGCACAAGGCTGGCGGCGAAATTTCCCACAGGGTCAGCCCAAGCGCGGCCACGGCGGCCGCGGCCACGGGTCTGGCGATGGGCAAACACCCATGTCGGCCCTGCCATTTCCGGCGCGCGGCGCAGGCCTTCGGCATTGGTGCTGTCGATCTCGAGCAATATCACGCGTGCATACTGTTCAGGCCAGCCCATCACGCCACCCCCGCAAACGCATGCGGCCCCCAATACGGGAGCCGCAAAAGCCGTTTGCCGATATGTGCCTTAGTTGACAAGCGTCGCAGCGGCCGCAGCGGCCACGCTTTCTAGGCCAAACATATTGACCACGCCCACCACCATAACCAAGGCAGAGCCCATCAAGCACACCCAAAGCACGGGCGCGCGCGCGGTTTGCAAGGTTTCACCTTCGGCGCCGAAATACATAAAGAACACGATCCGCAGATAGTAAAAGGCACCAATAGCCGATGCCACGGCCGAGGCCACAACCAGCCACACCATATCCACCTCTAGCGCGGCTTGCCACACGCCCAGCTTGGCAAAAAAGCCCAGCATAGGTGGCACACCGGCCAAGCTGAACAGCAGCACCAGCAGCGCCAGCGCGCGTGCGGGTTCGCGTTTGGCATATAGGTTCAGCGCGGAAATATCGGTCACCGGTTGGCCATCTTTTTCCATCGCCAGAATGAACGCAAAAGTGCCGATATTCATGGTGACGTAAATGGCCATATAGGTCAGCATCGATTGCACGCCCAGGGCGGTGCCTGCGGCCAAACCAATCATCGCGTAGCCCATATGCGCAATCGAGGAAAACGCCATCAGGCGCTTGATATTGGTTTGCCCAATGGCCGCCACGGCGCCCAAAAACATCGACAATACCGACAGCATCGCAATGATCTGGCCCCAGTCATGGCTGACACCGCCAAAGGCATCGTGCAGCACACGGGCAAAAAGCCCCATGGCCGCCACTTTCGGCGCGGTGGCAAAAAACGCGGTCACTGGGGTTGGGGCGCCCTCGTACACATCGGGTGTCCACATATGAAAGGGAACAGCGGAAATTTTAAACGCCAAGCCCGCCACCATGAACGACAGGCCAAACAGCAGGCCCAGCGGGGTGTAGCCCTCGCCGGCGGCGGCGATGATGCCGCTAAACAGCGTGGTGCCGGCAAAACCATAAACCAGCGAGGCGCCATACAGCAGCAAGCCAGATGACAGCGCGCCCAGCACGAAATATTTCAAACCGGCTTCGGTAGATTTCACGCTGTCGCGGCGGAAAGCGGCAATGACATACAGCGCCAGCGATTGCAGCTCTAACCCCATGTAAAGCGCAATCAGATCGCCAGCAGAGACCATCACCATCATACCCACCGTGGCCAAGGCCACCAGCACCGGGTATTCAAAGCGCGCCAGCCCGCGACGGGCCATGTAATCTTGGCTCATCACCAGCACCACGGCGCCGCTTAGCAAGATGGTCACCTTGGCGAAACGGGCAAAGCCATCGTCGTGGAACATGCCGCCAAAGGCCACATTGGTGCCCTGCCCCGACAGCGCGATCCATATCGTCACCAGCGCCATCACAGCAGCGGTCAGCCATGTCAGCGCGCCGCTCAACCGGTCTTTACCAGTATAGACCGTCCCCAAAAGCGCCAGCATCGCATACACGCTGATGACGATCTCTGGCAAAATGACATTCAGATCAGCCTGGATCATTGTCTTCGGCTCCTTAGTGGGATGCGGCCACTTGGGTGGCGGCGCGTGCGCCCTCGCCCAAAGCCGTTTCATAATTCTGGATCAGCGCCTCGACCGAGGGGCCAATGATATCGGTAACCAAGCTGGGATAGACACCCAGCAGCAGGGTCATCACCACCAATGGCGCAAAGATGGCGCGCTCGCGGCGGGTCATGTCTGTGATGGCTTTCAGGCTTTCCTTGATCAGATCGCCCATCACCACACGGCGATACAGCCACAGCGCATAAGCGGCCGACAAAATCACGCCCGATGTGGCCACGGCCGCCACCCAGGTATTGACCTGGAAGATGCCCATCAATGTCAGGAATTCACCCACAAACCCCGAGGTGCCCGGCAAGCCCACATTCGCCATGGTGAAGAACATGAAGATCAGCGCATAGGCAGGCATGCGGTTGACCAAGCCACCATAGGCATCAATCTCGCGGGTGTGCATGCGGTCGTAGATGACGCCCACGCACAAAAACAGCGCCCCCGAGATAAAGCCGTGGCTCAGCATCTGAAAGATCGCGCCATCAATGCCTTGTTGGTTGGCGGCGAAAATGCCCATCGTCACATAGCCCATATGCGCCACCGACGAATAGGCGATCAGCTTTTTCATGTCTTCTTGCACCAGCGCCACCAGCGAGGTGTAGACAATCGCGATCGCCGACATCCACAACACCAGCGGCGTCATCACCTCGGCGCCGATGGGGAACATCGGCAGCGAAAAGCGCAAAAACCCGTAGCCACCCATTTTCAGCAAAATAGCCGCCAGCACGACCGACCCCGCGGTGGGGGCCTGAACGTGGGCATCTGGCAACCATGTATGCACCGGCCACATCGGCATTTTCACAGCGAAACTGGCGAAGAAGGCCAAAAACAGCAGGGTTTGCATACCGCCCACAACATGCACGCCCAAGACGCTGATGTCGCCACTGGCAAAGCTATGCGTCATCAGCGCCACATCGCCCCCACATGCGGCAATGCAGGTGGTGCCCGCATCGGCAAACATCGCCACCATCGCCACTAGCATCAAAACCGAGCCAAGGAAGGTGTAGAGGAAGAATTTGAACGAGGCATAGATGCGGTTTTTACCGCCCCAGATGCCAATAATCAGGAACATCGGGATCAGCCCTGCCTCGAAGAACAGGTAAAACAGCACCAGATCCAACGCCATGAACACGCCCAGCATCAGCGTTTCCAGCAGCAAAAAGGCGATCATATATTCCTTGACGCGCGTGGTTACATCCCAGCTGGCGGCAATCACCAAAGGCATCATGAAAGTGGTCAGCATAACAAACAGCACGCTGATCCCATCCACACCCATGCGGTATTTCAGGCCCAGCAGCCATTCGCGTTCTTCCACAAACTGAAACGCGGTGTTTTGCGGGTCAAACTGCGCCAAAATGAACAACGACACCAAAAAGGTTGCCCCCGTGGCCAGCAGCGCCAGCCATTTGGCATTGCGCTGCGAGGCGGCATCTTCGCCGCGCAGGAACACGGCCAAGATCAGGGCCGCCAGCGCCGGAATGAAGGTGACGATGGAAAGAAGGTTGTCCATTAGTGCGCCCCCCCGGTGAGCGACATCCACGTCACCAGCACCGCAATGCCGATGACCATCCAGAATGCATAAGTAAAGATGTAGCCAGATTGCGCGCGCCCAGCCAAACGGGTGAAGAAGGGAATAACGCCCATCGCAACCCCGTTAATCGACCCGTCAATCACCGCGCCATCGCCGCGCTTCCACAGGAAGGCGCCAATCTTTTTGGCCGGCTGCACAAAGAGGAAATCGTAGATTTCATCGAAATACCATTTGTTCAACAAGAACAGATACAGCGGGCGTTGGGTTTCGGCCAAACGCTTGGGCATATCGGGGTTGATGATGTAAAACCAAAGCGCCACGAAAAACCCGATCAACATGGCAATAAAGGGGCTGACCTTTACCCATTTGGGCGCGTGGTGGGCATCCTCCATCACGGTGTTGCCGGGGGCCATGAAAATTGCGCCTTGGGGGGCTTGGCCATGGGCCATCGCCGCAGCGTCGTGGCCGGGGGTGCCAGCTGTGCCAGTGTCGGCGTGTTTGGTGGTGCCCCCATGCGCGGCATCGCCGCCCGCGGCTGTGGCATGCGCGGTTTCACTGGCGTGGTGCTGGGCCATGCCAAAGAATTTCGTCACGCCGTCATGATCGAAGAAATCTTTCTTCCACACCATGCCTGCGAAAACCGCCCCGATGGCCAGCACACCCAAAGGCACCAGCATGACGGTGGGGCTTTCATGGGCATGTTCATGGGTATGTTTGTCGCCGCGCGGCGTGCCAAAAAATGTCAGGAACATCAGGCGCCAGCTGTAGAAACTGGTAAAGAGCGCAGCAATGACCAACATCCAGAAGGCATAGCCACCTTGCGTACCCGCCCATGCGCTTTCGATGATGGCATCTTTCGACAAGAACCCAGCAAACCCGATATAGGTTAGCGGAATGCCCACACCGGTAATGGCCAGCGTGCCGATCATCATCGCCCAATAGGTATAGGGCAGCTTTTTGCGCAGCCCGCCGTAATTGCGCATATCTTGCTCGTGATGCATCCCGTGGATGACCGAACCTGCACCCAAAAACAGCATCGCTTTGAAAAACGCATGCGTCAGCAGGTGGAACATGGCAACCGAATACACGCCAACACCCGTCGCCACGAACATATAGCCCAGCTGGCTGCAGGTCGAATAGGCGATCACGCGTTTGATGTCGTTTTGCACAAGGCCCACGGTGGCGGCAAAAAATGCCGTTGTGGCGCCCAGATAGACGATAAAGGTTTTCGCCTCGGGCGCGTATTCATAAAGCGGCGACATCCGGCACACCAAAAACACGCCCGCCGTCACCATGGTTGCGGCGTGAATAAGCGCCGAAACCGGGGTTGGGCCTTCCATCGCGTCGGGCAACCATGTGTGCAAAATCAGCTGCGCCGATTTGCCCATCGCACCGATGAACAGCAAAACCGCCAGCAGGTTTGCCGCGTTCCATTCGCCCCACAAAAACGCCAGTTGCGTGTCCGCCAACTGCGGGCCTGCGGCAAATACCGTGTCAAAATCGATCGAGTCGGTCAGGTAAAACAGGCCAAAGATACCCAAGGCAAAGCCAAAATCGCCAACCCGGTTCACCACAAACGCCTTGATCGCGGCCGCATTGGCCGAAGGCTTTTTGTAATAAAACCCAATCAGCAGGTACGAGGCCACGCCAACCCCCTCCCAGCCAAAGAACATCTGCACCAGGTTATCAGAGGTAACCAGCATCAGCATGGCAAAGGTGAAGAACGACAGATACGCAAAAAAGCGCGCTTTATAATGCTCGTGATGGCCCCAGTTATCGTCATGGGCCATGTAGCCAAAGCTATAAAGATGCACCAAGGCCGAAACACTGGTGACAACGATCAGCATGATCGCGGTAAGCCGGTCTAGGCGGATGGCCCAAGCCGTATCCAGCGTGCCCGAGCGGATGAAATCTAGAATATGGATCTGCTGCACAACGCTGGCATCCAGCGTCAAGAACACCACCCAAGACAGCAAGCAAGACAAAAACAACAGCCCCGTTGCCACCCATTGCGCGGCGGTTTCGCCGATCATACGCCAGCCAAAACCGGCGATAAGCGCGCCAATCAAGGGCGCGAAAAGAATGATCTGAGCCATGATCTTAGCCTTTCATCACGTTGACGTCTTCGACGTCAATTGTGCCACGATTGCGGAAGAAGCAGACCAAGATGGCAAGGCCAATGGCCGCTTCGGCGGCGGCAACGGTCAGCACGAACAGCGTGAACACCTGACCCACCAGATCGCCCAAAAAGCTTGAGAACGCCACCAAGTTGATATTCACCGATAGCAAGATCAGCTCGATGCTCATCAACAAGATGATCACGTTCTTCCGGTTCAGGAAGAGCCCGAAAATCCCGATGACGAACAACATCGCCGCCACGGTTAGGTAATGCTCAAGTCCGATCATTCTTCTGTCCCATCGTCTTTGCAGGTCTGGTGCGGCGCCAGCACCCCGGGCCGCCCATCGTTTTACTGTCAGGCGTCACAGGCCCTGCCCCGGCTTCACGTCGCGCAGTTCCATCGCCTTGGCCGGATCACGGTAGATCTGGGCCAGAATATCTTGGCGTTTCACATCGGTGCGGTGGCGCAGCGTCAGCACGATTGCCCCGATCATCGCAACCAGCAAGATCAAGCCAGATAGCTGGAAGGCCAGAAAATACTGATCATAGAGCAACATGCCCAATGCAGCGGTGTTTTCCAGCTGGTCAGGCGTTACAGCGCCACGGGCCGCGCGGGCGCTGTCGGTAATTTCCCAGCTGCCATAGGCCATGCCAAATTGCATCAACAGCACCAGCCCGATCAGCAGCGCCAGTGGCATGTATTTGGCCATCTCTGCCTTTAGCTCGGCAAAATCGACATCCAACATCATCACCACAAACAAGAACAACACAGCCACAGCGCCCACATAGACGATGATCAACAGCATCGCCACAAATTCGGCGCCAAGCAGCACAAACAGCCCTGCAGAGGATAGGAAAGCCAAAATAAGCCACAAAACCGAATGCACCGGGTTGCGGCTGATCACGGTCATCAGACCGCCGGCAATCACGCAGATTGCAAAGAGGTAGAAAGCCAGTGCAACAACGCTCATTTCGTTTTGTCCTCTTTTTCGTCCATCGCCTCGCGCGCAAGCGACATGGCGCGGGTCATGGCAGGGATACCGGCAAACATCGACATTTGTGCGATGGTTTCGGCAATTTCATCTTTTGTGGCCCCCGCCTCTAGCGCGTGGCGCACGGTCATGCGTAGGGCGCTGTCGGCTTGGGCGCCTTGCATTGTCATTCCCGCAATCGTCAGCAACAGGCGGGTTTTCGCATCCAGCCCTTCTTTGCTGATGCCGCGGCCAAAGGCCATTTCCATCACCTCTTTGGGCATGGTTGGCCACAGCTTTTCAAACCCCTGCGGCGAGAACGACTCGAGCGCGGGGTTAAACGCCTTGGCCATTTCTTGGGCCTGCTGCATCATCAGCTCTAGCGGGGTTTTGGGGGCGCTCATCGGTAGGGTGCATCCAGTTCAAGATTGCGCGCAATCTCGGCTTCCCAGCGCTCGCCATTGGCCAACAGTTTGTCCTTGTCGTAAAACAGCTCTTCGCGGGTTTCCGTGGCGAATTCGAAATTCGGCCCCTCGACAATGGCATCCACCGGGCAAGCCTCTTGGCAGAAACCGCAATAGATGCATTTCGTCATGTCGATATCATAGCGCGTGGTGCGGCGGCTGCCATCTTCGCGCGGCTCGGCATCGATGGTGATGGCCTGTGCGGGGCAGATGGCCTCGCACAGTTTGCACGCGATGCAGCGCTCTTCGCCATTGGGGTAGCGGCGCAGCGCGTGCTCGCCCCGAAAGCGCGGGCTTAGCGGGCCTTTTTCATGCGGATAGTTCACCGTGGCCTTGGGGGCGAACATGTATTTCAGCCCCAGCTTGAACCCTTTGAACACATCAGCCAGCAGGAAATACCCGGCGGCGCGTTTGTAATCGATCTGCGTCATCCGTTAGCCCCCCACGGTCCAGCGGGCAAATGTGCCCCAGAACCAGTCAAATTTTGCGGCAAACGCCACGAAAACCACCCAAAACAGCGACATCGGCAGGAACACTTTCCAGCCCAGGCGCATCAATTGGTCGTAGCGGTAGCGCGGTGTGATGGCCTTCACCATGGCAAAGAGGAAGAACACAAAGACCATCTTTGCGACCATCCACAAAATGCCATCAGGCAGCCCCGGAATGGGCGACAGCCAGCCGCCAAAGAACAGCAGCGTCACCAGCGCGCACATCAGCACAACCGCGGTCAATTCACCGATCATGAACAGCAAAAACGGGGTCGAGCTGTACTCAACCTGATAGCCCGCCACCAATTCTGATTCCGCCTCGGGCAGATCGAACGGCGGGCGGTTGGTTTCTGCCAATGCCGAGATAAAGAACAAAAACAGCATGGGCAAATGCGGCAACCAATACCAGCTAAACAGCCCCATATCGCCATCTTGCGCCCGCACGATATTGGTCAGGTTCATCGACCCGGTGGAAATGATCACGCCGATGATGATCAAGCCGATCGACACCTCGTAAGAAATCATCTGCGCCGCCGATCGCAGCGAACCCAAGAACGGGTATTTCGAGTTCGAGGCCCACCCGCCCATGATCACGCCATAGACCTCAAGCGAGGAAATGGCGAAGATATACAAGATGGCCACGTTGATATCGGCCACAACCCAGCCATCGTTGAACGGCACCACCGCCCAAGCGATCAGCGCCATCACAAGGCTAATCATCGGCGCCAGCAAAAACACCGCCCGGTCTGCCCCGGCCGGAAAGACCACTTCTTTGACGATATATTTCAGGAAATCGGCGAAACTTTGCAGCAGGCCAAACGCGCCCACCACATTGGGGCCTTTGCGCATTTGCACAGCCGCCCAGATTTTGCGGTCGGCATACATCAAGAAGGCCAGCGCCACCAGCAGAGGTACGATTACGGCCAAAACCTGTGCGACGATGACAAGCAACATGCCTAGGTAAGTATTGGTAAAGAATTCCGCCATTGTTGTCCTCACACCGTCGGTATTCTGTTCTCGAGACAGGATGCCACCACGACTTCTGCGTCGATGGTGCGCGCCCCACGAGGCAATGCAGCCGAGATCAAATAGACCGCGTCCGCCGCATATACCCCTTCGGATTCGGTCACGCCCGTGCGCACGTGGCGCGCAAAGCCGTAGCCGCGGATCAGCGCATATTGCGCCGCCGCACATTCTGCATAGGCCACCGCGTCTTGTTCAGAACGCGGGCGCTCTATGCGCACGATAAAATTCACCAAATCCCCATCCAACAGGCGGGTTTCCACCCCCCCATAGACGGGGGCATCGGCACCCGCACCCAGGCCAGTACCGGCCTGGCTGCAGCCACCGACCGCGCAGGCAACCGCCAGCGCCAGGGGCGATATGATCACCCGTTTGCCCATTATTCGGCCGCTACCTTCAGGCTGCGCGCCTTTTGCCCGGCGCTGAGTTCGGCCATCAACTGGCTGGCGCGGGCAATCGGGTTGGTCAGGTAGAAATCTTTGATCGCCGGGCGGAAATCGGCCTGGCCCAGCGGCTCGGCGGGCAGGGGCGCTGGGGTGTTTTCCACCACCTCATCCACCTGTGCCAAATGCGGCACCTCTGCCACCAAGGCCTGACGCAACTGTGCCAGCGTGTCAAAGGGCAGCGTGGCGCCCAATTCTGCCGACAAGGCCCGCAAAATGGCCCAGTTTTCCTTGGCCTCACCCGGGGCAAACCCTGCGCGCAGGGCCAGTTGCGGGCGGCCTTCGGTGTTGACGAACAGGCCGTTTTCTTCCGTGTAGGCCGCGCTTGGCAGGATGATATCGGCGCGGTGCGCCCCACGATCGCCATGGCTGCCTTGGTAGATCACCACAGGCCCGGGGGCGATATCCACCTCATCCGCGCCAAGGCTGAAAATCACTTCTGCGCCCTCGATTGCCGCCAACATGCCGCCTTCGGTCACGGCGCCCACATCCATGGCGCCCACCCGGGCAGCGGCTGTGTGCAAAACCATCAAACGCGGCGAAAGCGCCTGCGCCGCGGCCAAAACCGCCAGCCCATCGGCCTCGCGCAATGCGCCTTGGCCAACGATCACAATCGCCCCCTCGGGCGCGCTTAGCGCCGACAGCGCGGCGCGGTCGGTGCCGGCATGGGTGTAGTCATAGCTAAGGTCTGCTGCCTGCCCCACCAAGGTGATATTGGCGCCGCGGCTCCATGCTTTGCGGACACGCGCATTCAGCACCGGCGCCTCGTCGCGCGGGTTGGTGCCGATCAAGATGATGTCTTTGGCGGTGTCGATCTCTTCGATCGCCACAGTGCCCACATAGGCGCCGCGGTTGCCAATGGGCAGGCGGGCGTTATCGGTGCGGCACTCGATCGCGCCGCCCATGCCCTGCACAAGATGTTTCAGGGCAAATACCGCCTCGACCGGGGCCAGATCGCCCACCAAAGCCGCCAGTTTCTTGCCCTGCATGGCCGTGGCCGCAGCCGTCAGCGCCTCGGGCCAGCTGGCTTTGCGCAGCTTGCCATTTTCACGGATATAGGGCGTATCCAACCGCTGGCGGCGCAGGCCGTCCCAGACAAAGCGGGATTTGTCTGAAATCCACTCTTCGTTCACCCCATCGTTATTGCGGGGCAAAATCCGCATCACTTCGCGGCCCTTCGTATCGACGCGGATATTGCTGCCAAGCGCATCCATCACATCGATGGTTTCTGTCTTGCTCAGCTCCCACGGGCGGGCGGTAAAGGCATAGGGTTTGCTGACCAGCGCGCCCACGGGGCACAGATCGATGATATTGCCTTGCAGGTTAGAATTCAGCGTCTGCCCAAGATAGCTGGTGATTTCACTGTCTTCGCCCCGCCCGGTTTGACCCATCTGGGCAATACCGGCCACCTCGGTGGTGAAACGCACGCAGCGGGTGCAGCTGATGCAGCGCGTCATATGGGTTTCCACCAAGGGGCCCAAATCCAGATCATCGCTGGCACGCTTCACTTCGCGGTAGCGGCTGAAATCAACGCCATAGGCCATGGCCTGATCTTGCAGATCGCACTCGCCGCCTTGGTCGCAAATGGGGCAATCCAGCGGGTGGTTGATCAGCAAAAATTCCATCACGCCCTCGCGGGCCTTTTTCACCATCGGCGAATTGGTTTTCACCACAGGCGGTTCGCCATTGGGGCCGGGGCGCAAATCGCGCACCTGCATGGCGCAGCTGGCCGCAGGCTTTGGCGGGCCGCCCACAACCTCGACCAGACACATGCGGCAGTTGCCCGCAATCGAAAGCCGCTCGTGGTAGCAAAAGCGCGGCACTTCGATACCGGCCACTTCGCAGGCCTGGATCAGGGTCATTGCCCCATCCACCTCGACCTCGGCACCGTCAATGATGATCTTCTTGAGGTTGGACATTTTTCCTCACTTCACTTTCAGCAAGGCGCCGATCTGGCTGCCTTTGGCAATTTCCTGGCGACCCAATGTGCACAGGTCAGCGGTATTGGCGGGGTTTAGCCCCTGCGCGCGAACATAGTTTTGCGCCTTTTCGCGCATGCGGGCCTTTTCCTCGGGCGATTTAACGTGGCGCTTGATTTCGTCCCTGGAATAGCCAAGGTTCTGCGCCTTCTGCTCGAGGCTGTTTATGTAAAAATACGCCCGAACCATACGCGCTGCGATATCGTCGCAGTTTTTACGAATTTCATCGGCCAGCGCGACGGCCATCAACCCATCATCGATCTGCGCAACACTGCGCAAAGGCGGCAGTGCTTGGGCGGCATTGACCCATGCCCCGCCTGCCCCCATCAAGGCCAAGCAGGCCGCACCTGCGGCGCGGCGTAGGGCCCTTTGACCCGCAGATATAAGCCGGGTCATTGCCATCCTTTGCAACGCCCCTCGAACACCAAACTATCCTGTTCAAACCGCAGATCGGCGGCATCGGCATCGGGGCCGGCATTGACCCAGGTAATCTTGGAATTCCCATAAAGCCCGATGCAATATTCCACGCCGCGATGGCGCCCCGCCTCGCGCGCCCCATCAAGCGAGCGGCTGGCCTTTGGAACCTGCACAACAAAGCGCTGCCGATCTTCTTTGTCGACCGTCAAGCTGCTGCGAAAGCGCACACCGTCGAATGCATCGGGGCGTTGAACAAGGTTTGTCACCTTGTTGTCTGCGCAGGCCGCAAGCATCAGGCCAGCCAAAAGAAGGGGAAGGCTGCGCATGGGGTTACTCCGCTGCCATGGCGCCAAGGCGCCCGGATTTTTGCGCCTTGATCCGGTCTTCGATTTCCTCGCGGAAATTGCGGATCAGGCCTTGAATGGGCCATGCGGCGGCATCACCCAAGGCACAGATGGTGTGGCCCTCGACCTGTTTGGTGACTTCGAACAACATGTCGATTTCTTCCAGCTCGGCCTCGCCGCGCACCAGCCGGTCCATCACGCGCATCATCCAGCCCGTGCCTTCGCGGCAAGGGGTGCATTGGCCACAGCTTTCGTGTTTGTAAAACTTCGACAGCCGCCAGATGGCTTTGATAATGTCGGTGGATTTGTCCATAACAATCACCGCCGCCGTGCCCAGACCCGAGCCAAGCTCGCCGCGCAGGTAATCGAAATCCATCACCGCATCGCGCATCTTTTCGCCCCGCACACAGGGCACGGACGAGCCGCCGGGAATGACCGCCAGCAGGTTATCCCAACCGCCGCGAATACCGCCGCAATGCTTATCGATCAGCTCTTCAAAACTGATCGACATCGCCTCTTCCACCACGCAGGGGCTGTTCACATGGCCCGATACGGCAAACAGCTTGGTTCCGGCATTATTTGGCCGCCCAAACCCGGCAAACCAGCTGGCACCGCGGCGCAAAATCGTGGGCACAACGGCAATGGATTCCACGTTATTCACCGTGGTCGGGCAACCATAAAGCCCAGCCCCCGCAGGG
>Ga0181593_10002980_pt1 | contig 15617 bp, 20 predicted proteins | sample 071ome_19_FD_133756 | JGI IMG/M metagenome (GOLD analysis project Ga0181593, IMG submission 133756) | Coastal salt marsh microbial communities from the Groves Creek Marsh, Skidaway Island, Georgia - 071413AT metaG (megahit assembly) | ecosystem: Environmental > Aquatic > Marine > Intertidal...
CAGCGCGTCACGGTCGCCTTCGGCCCGGCACCAGTCGCCGAGCAGGTTCAGCAGCGGACTGACGATCTCGCGGTGCTGCGGCTCGTCGAGGATCGCGTCGCAGGCGGCGAGGAAGCTCTGGCCCGGGGCGTCGAGCGCGTGCTGCAGGCGCTGCGCCAGGGGGTCCCCGTCCGCACAGGCGGCGAGGAGCGCCTTGGCCAGTTCCCCGCCGAGCGGGCGTGACGGGCGCGGCTCGGGCAGGTCGTCGGGCGCCGCCTGCAGGAACCCGACCAGGCACGCGGGGCGCTGCAGGCCGCGCCGCCACAGCCGCTCACGAGCCGCGTCCGCCATCAGGCCCGACGCCGCGATCAGGCGCACCGTGGCCATCACGGCGTTCTCGTCCTGCTCGAACGGCAGGTGCTCGGCCAGCCAGTCGGCCAGCTCGCGGCGCAGGTCGCCGTCGGTCAGCGCCGGGTTGTCGAGCAGCGCCCGCGCCACGCCCGGCTCGGGCAGCGCCCACCAGGCAAGGCGTGCGGCCTGCGCGTCGACGTTGGGTGAGGCGGCCACGGCCAGCACGGCCTCCGGTTCGCCCAGCTTGAGCAGGTCGGCGGTGCGCAGGTTCTCGAGCTGGCCGCCGCGCAGCCAGCGGCGAATGAACAGCGGGAAGCCGCCAGTGTGGCCGATGACCAGCGACGCCAGCAGGCGCTTGACCGCCAGCAGGTAGGCGTCCTCGCGCCCCTGCGGGTGGAGCTCGACGCGCAGTTCGCGGTCGCCGGCCAGCGCCACCACGGCGGGTCCGCGTTCGTCGATGCGCACCGCCTCGGCCTGGGTCATCAGCACGTTCAGCCGCAACCCGTCCTCCTTGGTCAGCACGTCCTCGATCGGGTTCATTCCGGCGCCCTACTGGTATTGGACCCGCAGGCCCCAAGGCACCGTCCGTGGGCCCTGCACCACCCACAACACCGGGTAGCCCGGCGGCTGGGCCGGGAACGGGCCGTCGGCGTCGGTGAAGTAGACCAGCAGGTCGGGATGCAGCCCGGCGTCGGCGACCCAGGCGAACGGTGGCTCGAACGACGTGCCGCCACCCCCGGCGAGGTCGTCCGGCAGCTGCAGCACCTCCCACGGCTCGCTGCTCCACGGCCCTTCAGGGGAGAGTTCGCGGTCGCAGGCGTGCAGCGTCACGCGGGCGTTGAGCTGGCTCTTGAGCGCATCGAGCTCGGCGACGAAGCCGCGCAGCAGCGCGTCGTCGATCGAGCCGCTGGTGTCGACCAGCGCGACCAGCTCGAGGCGGTGGCTGCGCAGCGCCGGCAGGATCGCTGCACCCTCGCGGCGCGACGGGCGCTGGTAGCTGAAGTCGTCGCGCGCGACCGTGCCGAGGTACTGCGCCAGCAGCGTGCGCCACGGCAGCTGCGGCTGCAGCAGGCGGTCGACCAGGCGCGCCATCGCGGCCGAGAGCTCGCCGTGCTGGCGCGCCGCCTGGGCGGCGCCGGCGAGGTGCTGGCGCCACTGCTGCTCGAGCCGATCGGCCTCGGCGGGCGACAGCGACGCTGGCGGCTGCACACCGTCGCTCGCACCGCTCTCGCGGCCGTCGGCGCCCTGACCCTGACCCGCCCCGCGATCGTGCGGTGCCCCGTCACGCTCGGGCTCCGGATCACGCTGGCCGCCGCCCTCGCCACCCTCGCTGTCGTAGAGATGCTGGTCGTGGGTCTCGCGCTGCTCGTCCTCGTCGAGACAGGGGTAGATCTCCTCGGCGCTCATGCCGGCGAACTCGTCGAGCAGCAGCGCGTCGGGCGGTGGTGCCAGCCCCTCACCGGCGAGCAGCGGATTGACCGCCAGGTCGCAGGCGACATCCCAGCGCTGCTTGACGCGGTGCTGGCGGCGCTGGAAGTGGCCCAGCGCGCAGTGCAGCGCCTCGTGGGCGAGCACGAACTCGACCGTGCTGCCGGGCAGCGCGGCGATGTAGTCGGGGTTGTAGTAGATCGCCCGCGCGTCGGTGGCCGTGGTGCGGCACCAGTCGGGATCGGCCGCGACCAGGGGCAGGCGCAGCGTCAGCGCGCCGAGGAACGGCCGGTCGAGCACCAGCCGCGTGCGCGCGGCGCTGAGACGGGTCGCCGGGTCGTCGGCCATCGCCTTATTCGGAGAGCATGACGTCGGCCACCTGGCCGGCCCAGGTGGCGAACTGCGGCGCCTCGCACAGCGGCTGGCCGACGGCGCGGTAGAGGTCGGCGACCAGCATCACCCCGAGTTCGCGCTGCGGCAGCTTGCCGGCGTAGGCGAGCAGGTGGCCGTAGACCGGCAAAGGATCACCGGCCTCGCGCGCCTGCAGCGCGCGGCGCACCAGCGCCGCGGCCACCGCGTACTGCAGGTCGATGCCCTCGGGCACCTCGTCGCAGGTGCCGTTGGCGATGGCGTCGATGTCGGGCAGGCGATCGAGGTGCTCGATGTAGGCCGCCGCCTCGATGCCGGCCGCCGGGCCGACGCAGCCCTGCAGTGCGGCCGAAAGCAGGGCGCGGTCGTCGCCGAACTTGGCCAGCGCCCGGTCGGAGAACTCCCAGGTGCGCGGCGACGGAAACGCGGTCGGCGTCTGCGCCGGGTCGAAATCGAACAGCAGGTCGGGGCGGAAGCGCAGGAAGCCGATCAGGCGCGGGTCGACGCCGCGCCCGTGGGCCCAGTCGACCCAGTCGTCGAGGTTCGGCTCGACCTCGAGGTGGGTGAAGCGGTTGGCCAGCGGCGACGGCATCGAGTAGACCACGCCGCGGTCGCCCTGGCGGTTGCCCGCGGCGAAGATCGCCCAGCCCTCAGGCACCCGGTACTCGCCGAGGCGGCGGTCGAGGATCAGCTGGTAGGCGGCCGCCGAGACGGTCGGTGGTGCGGCGTTGATCTCGTCGAGAAACAGGATGCCGGCCGTGCCGTGGCGCTCGGCATCGGGCAGCAGTGCCGGCACCGCCCACTCGACCAGGCCGTCGGTGCGGAACGGGATGCCACGCAGGTCGGTCGGCTCGAGTTGGGACAGCCGCAGGTCGACCACCGGCACGGCGTGGCGCTCAGCCACCTCGCGTACCAGGTCGGACTTGCCGATCCCGGGCGGGCCCCACAGCATGACCGGGGTGTGCTGTCCGGCAGCGGCGCTGGTGAACTCGCGCCCCAGGATTTGAGTGACTTGGGCCGGGCGCATTGAATCTCCTTCGATCTCCACGGGCGCGTTCCGTTCACCCGCCAACCGTTTTCATCGTTGCAGGGATGGCCGTGCGGGACCATGCGCGACGTCAACAACCGAACTGCGGGTCAGGTGACCTCGAAGACGTCGAGCATGACGCCGTCGGCGTGGCGCTCGGCGCGAGCCACCGCGACCACCCGGTTGAGCCAGGCGTAGTCCGGGTGACCGCAGCGAAAGCGTGGCGTGGTGCGGAAGGTGTAGCTCGCCGGGTCCACCGGCTCACCGGCCGCCAGGCGCGCCATGACCTCGGGAGGGCCGTGACGCAGCCCCCAGTTGTGCACCTCGATCAGCGCGCCGTCCTCGGTCTGCATGGTGTAACGCGCCTCGACCTCGGTGACGCCGTCGCGGCGCAGCACCTGCCAGTCGGCGCCACCCGCCAGCACCGTGCCGGCGAGCCGGGGGCCCTGGAAGCGGCCGCCGCGGATCGGGATCACCCGGCGCACGCCGGCGGCCAGCTCGCCGACCTCGAGCGGCGCGTCGATGCCGACCTCAGCGCGGTAGAGCAGGCGCAGCCCGGGCGCGGCCGGCACGTCAGCCATCGGAGATTGCCGCCTGGGCGCGCGCACCGCACAGGGTCTTGCCGGGGTTGCTCACGGTCACGCCCCGTTCACCAGTAGGCGAGCAGCTGCCCCTCCTCGACCTTGTGCTCGAAGCGGCGCAGCGGACGGTTGCCCTTGGCCACGCAGTCGCCGCTCTCGAGGTCGAATTCCCACTCGTGCTTCGGGCAGGTCAGGCGCACGCCGTCAATCGCCAGGTGCGGGATGTCGGTCACCTGGTGCGGGCAACGGCTGTCGTAGACGCGCAGCTCCTCACCGGTGCGGTAGACGAACACGTGACGGCCGTCGGCCTCGTACCACTCGGGCCGGCCGTCGGGAATCGCCTCGACCGCGGCGACGGTGTGCCAGGCCGGCTCGGCATCGAGGTTCTCGGGACGGAACTCCGGGATGTCCATGTCGAGCAGGATCTCGGTGGCCCAGACGATCTTCGCCAGGCCGAGCACCGGGAACGCCATCAGCAGCGCGTCGATCACCTCGTTGGGCGTCGCGCCGTTGCGGAGTGCACGGGTCAGGTACTGGCGGAACCCGCCCTCGGTCTGCACGGCGACCTTGGTGATCACCGAGATCAGGTCGCGGGTGCGGGTGTCGAGGTGATCTCCGGCCTGCTTCAGGAAGGTGAAGTAGGCGGTCATCGCCTCCGGGCGTGCCTTGACCAGGTAGTTCAGCGCGTCACTCATGGGGCCCTCCAAGCCGTTTCGTTCGGTGGCACATGAGCATAGTCGAGGCGCCGACGAGGTCCATGACAGGCCTCAGCCGGTCGGACGGCTCCAGCCGGCCAGGGCCTGTTCGGCGAGCACGCGGTGGCGCAGCGGCACCTGCAACCAGACCCGGCGCAGCGACGCCGGTGGCTCGGCCAGCAGGCCGTCGTGCAGCAAGCTCAGCGCCTCGCCCGGCGGCAGGTCACCATGCACGGCGCCGAGCAACGGCAGCGCGAGAACCCGCACGGCCTCGCGATCGCACAGCGCGGCGATGCCGGCCAGGGCCCGGGCGACCACCTCGGGATCGACCAGCCGCTCGGCATCGACGTCGACCACCACCGCGTGCCAGCGGCGTGCCTGGCGCAGGATCCGTCCCGGCTCGGCCGCATGCTCGAAGACCAGCGAGGTGTGCAGGCGCACCGGGTGCTCGGGTGGCGGTGGCCGCCACTCGGGCGCGGCGCCGACGACCCGCCAGCGGTCCTCCTCGACCACCGTGCGCTCGACGCTGAACGGAGGCCTGCCGGGTGCCGCGGCGACCACCTCGAGCCCCTCGCGACGCCAGGCCCGCGCCCGTCCGCCCTGGATCAGTTCGAGGTGCGGCGACGCGACCATCGGCATCAGCGCGAGGTGCACTCGACGTCGTAGCGACGCTGCAGCTCGCTGCGCCGCACCGGGCGCTTGGACAACTCGGCGATCTGCCGGTTGAGGTCGGCGCAGCGCGCCGCGCGCTCGGCGTCGGCCTCGGACGAACCCCCACCGGAGCTCGCACAGGAGACCAGCAGGGGGATCAACAGCAACCAGGGAATCGCTCTCACGGGGATGGGCTCCTCGACCACGCTGGGCCTCGCGCGCCACGCGACGGGCGCAGGCTCAGCGTAGCGGCTCGCCCGCCGGCGGGCTACGCCGGTGCGGCCACGAGGCGCCGCGCCGCGCGTCGGTAGAGCAGCGCCGCGCTCCACAGGTTCACGCCGAGCAGCGTGAACGAGGCCCCGAGCGCCAGCGCGAACGGGTAGAGCCAGGGCCTCGGCCAGAGCAGCGCGGCGGGCAGCAGCAGCAGCGCCGCGACGTGGGCGCGCAGCTGGCGGCGTCCCAGCCGATCGGGCAGCACCTGCTTCATGTGCGGCACCTTGGTGCCGCTGCCGAGCAGGCCGCTGTGCAGCAGGCGGTTCTGCAGGTGGAACCAGACCAGGAACGGCACGATCTTGTAGAGCATGCCGTTGACCGCCGACAGCGCGAAGCCGAAGGCCAGCCCGGCACCCAGCAGCAGCGGCGCACGCGGGTCGGCCGACCAGGCGGGTGCCGCGAGACCGACGAGCCACAGCAGCAGCGTCGCGAGCAGGCAGCCCATCGCCACGCGCCAGAAATCGAGCGTCACGTCGGGCAGGCGACGCTTGCGGCGCCGCTGCAGGTCGAGCGTGGCCAGCGCGAAGGCGGCGTTGCCGAACAGCAGCAGCGCCGTGGCGAGGTTGCCGAGCACGGCCGCGGCCGGCCACGCCATCGCCAGCGTCCACAGCACCAGGCCGGCAAACAGCAGCCACCCCAGGCCGCGCGTCATCCACTGCGGGTACTCGGGGGTCATCTGGAACATCGGCACCACCTGGAAGGCGACGCCGACGACCAGGATGCCGATCCAGCCGAGCAGGCCCCAGCCGGCGTGCAGGTCGGTCAGCACCCCGCGCTGCAGGTCGACCCCGGCCCAGCCGTGGCCGGCGAGCAGCCAGCCGCCGAGCAGCGCCGTGACCGCGAGCGCGACGATCGCCAGGCTCATGCCGAGCACCGCGGCGTGCCGTCGCGGAGCCCGTGCCAGGCTCAGCGCCGCGGCCAGCAGCAGGCCCGTGACCGCGGCCGCGAGCAGGACGACGGCCGCGCGCAGCAACCAGGGCAGGTGGAACGCGAAGCCGAGGGCCAGCGCCAGCGTGCCGGCCGCCAGCAGCGTGTGGACGACGGAGGCCACCATGAGCGGCCGCGCCACCGGCGCACCGGCGACCACCGGCAGCATCTGCAGCAACGCACCGAACATCACCATCGCCAGCACGCCGAGCGTCAGCAGGTGGGTCAGCGCGAGCATGCCCGGCGTCCAGCGTGACGCGAGCAGATCAGGCCCGCCCCACAGCAGCAACAGCGATGCAAGCACACCGAACAGCGGCGCGCTGAGGAAGAAGCGGAACGGCGCGCTGACCGGCGGCGCCTGTTCCAGCGCCAGCCCCGGATAGCTCACCTCACGCCTCCCCCGCGGCGGCCGCGGCGACCGGGTCGTCGCCGCGCCAGACCAGCACCTCGTAGGGGGTCGTCGTGCCCGGCCGGCAGCGCCACGCGCAGCCGAGCTTCTCCAGCAGCGGGTACAGCGGCAACGGCTCGCGTCGGTGCAGGACCCGCAGGTACTCACCCGGAGCGAGGTCGGCGGCGGCGGCGAGCGTGCGCTCGAGCGGCTCGCAAGGCTCGAGGCCGGAGACGTCGAGAAGTCGCTCCCCGGCCGGCATGCTCAGCCGATCGCCCCCAGCCCGCGGGCAAACGCGTCGGCGTCTGCGCCGAGCGCCTGGTCGGTCATCGGGTAGAGGATCTCTTCCTCCTTGAGGTTGTGCTGCTGCATCAGCACGTTCAGCGTCTCGGCGACGCCGAGCACCTCGTCGCCGTCCCGCGCGGCGACGGCGACGCGCAGCTCCTCGAACAGGCCGCGCATCTGCTGGTGCTCCGTGCGCATGATCCGCGTCGGGCCCATCGCCATACCGGTCAGCCGCTCGAATTCCGGGAACAGCTGCTCCTCCTCGAGTGTGAAGTGATGGCTCATCGAGTCCAGGAACGACTCGAGGCCGGCCACGGCCTGCTCCCAGTCATCCTCGCCAACCGCCGCTTCGAGCGTGGCGAAGAGCGCGTCGCAACGACGGTGGTCGCCGGTCATGAAGGTGGTTACATCGCTCATCGAGGGGCTCCAGGTTGTCCGTGGGCTGACTATCCCCGGCATGTCCGAGGGTCGCCTTGATGGGCATCAAGGGCGGTTGTCGCTGCCATGAGGGAGCGCTAAGGTGCCGGGCAGCATGGCCTCAGTTGAACTCCTCGACACGCTCCGCCGCATCCCGCTGTTCGCCTCGCTCGACGACGGTGAGCTGACCCCGGTCGCGCACGCGGTTCACCGCCACCGTCTGCAGCGTGGCGAGATCCTGTTCCAGAAGGGCGACCCGGCGCTCGGCTTCTACTACCTGGTGCAGGGCCAGGTGAAACTGGCGCTGCTCGCGCCCGACGGCCACGAGAAGGTGATCGAACTGCTCGGGGAGGGCATGACCTTCGGCGAGGCGGTGATGTTCATCGACCGCCCGTACCCCGCCTACGCCGAGGTGCTGCGCGACAGCGAGCTGCTGTTCATCCCGCGCACGCCGCTGCTCGACGCGATCCAGGGCAACCCGACCCTGGCGCTGAAGCTGCTTGCCGGGCTGAGCGTGCGCCTGCACGGCATGGTGCGCGAGATCGAGGCGCTGTCGACGCGCAACTCCACCCAGCGGGTGATCGGCTACCTGCTCGCCGACCGTGGCGACGAGGACCCGGACACCCTGTCGCTACCGGCCAGCAAGGCGCTGATCGCCTCCCAGCTCAACCTCACGCCCGAAACCTTCTCGCGCGTGCTGCACGACCTGCAGGAGCGGGGGCTGATCTCGGTCGACAGGCGCACCATCCACCTGCTCGACCGCAGTGCGCTGGCCGGACAGGAGCTGCCCGGCTGAGTTCGCGCATCGCGCGGACTACTGCAGCAGCCGGGTTGCCTCCTCGACGTCGCCGAGGTCCAGGGTCCCGACCGCCTGCTTGAGCGACAGCGTGCTCAGCACGTAACGGTGGCGGGCGATCTCGTAGTCGCGCTCGGCCAGGAACAGGTCGCGTTGGGCGTCGAGCACGTCGACGATGGTGCGGGTCCCCACCTCGAAACCGGCCTGGGTGGCGTCCAGCGCGCTCTGGGTCGAGACCACGGTCTGCTTGAGCGCCTCGACCGCGGCGATCGAGGCCAGCACCGTGCGGTAGGCGTCGCGCGTCTGCTGCTCGACCTCGCGTGTCTGCTGCTCGTAGAGCTCGCTCGCTTCCAGCAACCCCGCCTCGGCCTCGCGGGTCAGCGACTGGATCTGGCCGCCAAGATAGAGCGGCAGGTTCAACTCGAGGCCGACGCGCCCCGAGTCGCGGTCGTCGAGGCCGAAGGGGTTGCCGCCGACGTTCGAGGCGCCGTAGCTGGCGAACAGGTCGACGGTCGGGTAGTGCCCGGAGCGTTGCACCTCGATCTCCTCGCGCGCGACCTCGACCCCGTACTGCGCGGCGAGCAGCGTCAGGTTCCCTGAAGCGGCCTGGTCGACCCAGTCCTGGATGTCGGCCGGCTCGGGCGTGACCAGCGCGACCTGCTCGGCCAGCTCGGCCAGCTCGGCGTGGTACTGGCCGGTGATGACGCGCAGCAGCTCGCGCGCGCTGTCGAGCCGGTTGCGTGCGACGATCTCCTCGGAGACCACGCGGTCATAGCGTGCCTGGGCCTCGTGCACGTCGGTGATGGCGATCAGGCCGACCTCGAAGCGCTGCTTGGTCTGGTCGAGCTGGCGCGCGGTCGCCTCCTTGTCGGCGAGCACCGCGCGCAGCGAGACCGACTCGTCGAGCACCGTGAAGTAGGCGTTGGCACTGCGCAGGATCAGCGCCTGCTCGGCCGACGTGTAGCTCACCTCGGCCTGCTTGACGAGACTCGAGGCCTGGCCCTGGCGCAACCACGCGGCACGGTCGAACACCGCCTGCTGCAGGCTCAGCGTCAGGTCGTTGCTGCTGTAGTCGTCGGACGGCACACCGTTCTGATCGAGGTAGTTCTGGTAGGCGTTGGCGCCGGCCAGGATGCTCGGCAGGTAGGCCGCGCGTGCCTGGGGGATCGCCTCGCGCACCCCCTCGAGCTGAGCCGCGGCGGCGCGCAGCTGCCGATCCTCGACCTGTGCGAGGCGGTAGATGTCGAGCAGGTTCTCGGTGGCCGCATGGGCCGGGCCGACGAGCAGCGCGAACAGCGCGATGACTGCGTAGAAAGGGTTCATGGCACGTCTTGGTCCTGGGGTGTTTCGAGGAGCGGGCATCCACGCCCAAGCCTATTTTGGCGCATCCGCCTTGGGATTCCACCCCGGCACCGGGACCCGGTTGCTGTGCCGGGAATTGACCTGGGTCATGTTGCGGACCGCGATGCCGCCAATCGTGTTGACGCCCGTGACAGAGGGCTGGTTGAATATCCTACCGAAAAAGTTGGTTTTTGACCGCAACCGGAGCGTGCAGCATGCGACTTTCGACCAAGGGACGCTACGCCGTCACCGCGATGTTCGACCTGGCCCTGCACGAGCAGGACGGCCCGGTGCCGCTGACCGAGATCTCCACCTGCCAGACCATCTCGCTCTCCTACCTGGAGCAGCTGTTCGCCAAGTTGCGCAAGAAGGAACTCGTGGTCGGCGTGCGCGGGGTCGGGGGCGGCTACCGTCTCGGCCGTCCGGCGCACCAGATCTCCATCGCCGACATCCTGCGCGCGGTCGACGAGAAGGTCGATGTCTCGCGTGCCGCCGAGGACGGCGACCCGGCCCAGGCGCTGTGGATCGAGTTCAGCGAGAAGCTCTACTCCTACCTCGACGAACGCACCCTGGCCGACTGCGTCGATCGCCCCTACGTCCAGCGCATCACCGCGCGCCAGGACGACGAGCACGGCCGCGGCATCGTGGTCCGCCAGGACGCCGCCTGAGACGGATCGACCGTCCACGCGATCTCGCTGCTTACCGGTCGGCGCTCACTGCCGATCGGCCTCCATCGACACCCTGTGCCGGCCCGCGTAACCGTTGCGTGATGGCGGCCGCCATCCGGCCAGCGCCTCCGCGGACGGCCTGAGGATCTCCACGCGCAACGGGTGACAGTCCGCGGCGTCATCCGAGTGTCCCGCACCGCAATCGCCGCCCGGGCAGGCCGAGAGCGCGGCCAGCAGGTCGATCTCCGCGAACAGCTCGAGGCAGTCGCCGGGACGCACCGGGCTGGCCTTCATGAAGTAGCGGTGGGTGTCGCGTTCGAACCCGGTGCACATGAAGACGTTCAGGACGTCGTGCACGTGCGCTTCCGCCTCGTCCGGCGACAGCCCGGTGGCGGTGGCCAGGGCGCGCACCAGGTTGGAATGGCAGCAGCGATCGTAGTCGACACCGGTCAGGAGGTGGTTGGTGTAGGGATCGCAGCGCGTGCCGATGACGTCGTGCACCCCCGCACCATCTTCATCCCAGCCGTACCACGCGAGGCTGTCGTGGGTGACGGTCGCCATCGGCCTGAGTCCCGGGAGGCTGCTCCAGAGGCGATCGCCCGTGGTCACGTGGGTCGCGTGCAGCTGGCGGGTCTTGCCGCTGAAGAAGCGCTCGCCGAGGTCGTCGGCGTTCCAGAGATTCAGGTCGCCGACCTGGGGGCCATCGACGCAGACGATACGGAACAGGTGACCGGCCGGCACGCGAAACGCGCGCGCGTCGCGCGGCGGAATCTCGATGGTGTCGATCGGGCTGGGATCGGCCCGCGCGCCGGCGTAGAACGCGGCATCGAACGGTGGCAGGCGGTCGACGGTGTAGCAGACGACCGGACGCGCGGCACGGCGCGTGGCGGCATCCGCCGGCTCGGCGGTCGGTTCGGACATGGGCGGCTCGTGCGGCAGGGGACCTGCCTACGAGTTTCGGTCACCCTGGCGCGCGCCGCCAGCGATCGGGTCACGCGGCCTGCAGAGCAGGCCTGGGCGCCACCCGGGATTCAGACGCAGCCGGTCGGCTTCGGCAGGCCACCGTACTTGGTGATCGGCTTCATCGGCCCGGTCATCCAGAGATCGAACAGCGACTTGGTGTCGGCGCCGATGTATTTCGCGAACTTGCGTACGGGCGGGACCGCCGAGTAGGTCTCGTAGTACTCGCGGGCCTTGATGACCTGCTCCCAGCGGTCTTCGTCGAGATCGACACCGTCGTTCTCGGCCATCGCGTGCGCGATCGCCTCGCTCCAGTCGTTCATGTCCTCGAGGTAGCCGTCGCCATCGCGGGCCGGGATCTGGACGTCGCTCATGATCTGCTCCTGGGCTTTTGTATCCACTCGGTCGTTGTCCCTATTGGATAATGCCTGACTATTTTAGTCAACTATCCACGATGGGAGAGCCCGCCATCGGCGTGTGGTATACAAGCCGCTGTCGTTTTGCCGACCAGTCGAGGAGTCGCCCGTGATCAGGTTCGCCACCGCACTGCTCTGCCTCCTGCTGCTCGCCGGTTGCGCGGGGCTCGAGGAGAACCGCCGCAATTCCAACTTCGGCCTGCAGATGCTGTCGTTCGAGAAGGCGATGCGCTGGGGCGAATACAAGATCGCGGCGGCCTATATCAAGCCGGGACTGCTCGAGGAAGCTATCGACTTCGACGCTTTGGAGGGCCTGCAGATCACCGACTACAAGGTGCGCAACACCGTCACCAGCGCCGACGAATCGCAGACCACGCTGGACCTGCGCATCAGCTACCTGCGCAAGGGCGAGGTCACGATACGCACCCTCGACGCGACCCAGGTCTGGGAATACGACGAGGGCAACAAGCGCTGGTGGCTGATGGGGCCACTGCCCGACTTCAGGTAACCGCGTCCCGGGTTTTCCACGCCTCCAGCGCGACCTCGACCGTGGTCGCGCCGTCGCCGAGCCATGCGCTGCCCGTGTCGATGGTGCAGTCGAGCACCATCGACCGCTGCACCAGTCCAGCGAGGGCCCGCGATGCCGGCTGTGGCACGTTGGCCACCGACAGGTTGGCCAGCCCGTCGAGGAGGTCGGCGTGCCGGGACCACCACAGCTCGGCGGCGTGCCCACCGTAGGCGAAGACCGTCACCTCGCGCGCCCGGCCGCAGGCCCTTCGCAGGCGCTTGGGCTCGGGCAGCCCGACCTCGATCCACTGCGCGAGCGTGCCGTCGTCGGCATGGCGCCACAGGTCCGGCTCGTCATCGCTCGACAGGCCGCGGGTGAAGGCGAGCGCGGGATCGGCATGCAGCGCGAACGCGAGCAGGCGCACCATCATCCGCTCGTCGGTCTCCGACGGGTGGCGCGCGACGGTCAGCTCGTGCGCCGCGTAATAGTGACGGTCGAGGTCGCTGACCTGCAGCCCGACGCGGAAGATGGTCGCCTTGAGCGCCATGCCCGGGCTAGCCCGACCTCATGCCGGGTCCGCCCAGTCGGCCAGCAGGGCGTCGACCGCGCGCTTGGGGGTCCCCTCGAGCCGCTGCATCAACCCGAACGGCACCAGCGACCTTCCGGCGCGCTGCGCGACCTCGGCCAGCATGCCGAGCCACAGCTGGGCGGTCATCTCGGCATCGGCGAGCGCGCGGTGGAAGGCGCCCTGACGGGCCAGGCCACGATAGTCCACCAGGGTCGCCAGCTTGTGATTCGGTGCCTGCGGGTAGAGCCGGCGCGCGATGCGCATCGAGCAGGCGAAGGCTTCGGCATGCGGGGCCAGGCCGATGGCGTCGAGCTCGGCCTCGAGGAAACGGCGGTCGAACGCCGCGTTGTGCGCCACGAGCCTGTGGCCTTCGATGAACCCGGCGAACTCGTGCATGACCTCGGCGCACGGAGGCGCATCGCGCAGCATGGCATTGTCGATCCCGGTGTAGCTCTCGATGAACGGGGAGATCCGGAAGCCGGGATTCATCAGCCGCTGGAAGCGCGCGACGACCCTGCCCTCGACCACGCGCACGGCGCCGATCTCGATCGCCCGGTCACCCTGCCGTGGCGACAGGCCGGTGGTCTCGAAGTCGAGCACGACGACACTGTCGGTGGTATTCATCGTTCCAGCCAGCTCCCCCGCAACGCCATCGCGCATCCATCAACTATACGGGTTTGCCGCGTTCCCGCGAGCCGAAGCGGCGCCCGGTTCTTGACCTGCGCCAATGCCGTGCGTTCTGCGTGAGCACACCTGCCGGCATTGGATTAGGATGACGGCCAGCGTCGCCCACCGGGCACCATGCCACGCACCACCGCAAGAGATCCGAGACATCATGAAACAGCTCCTGACCCGATTGATGCTGCTCTCCCTCGCCGCGCTGCTCCCGGCCACCGCCACCGCGGACAGCTACGACGACGCGCACAAAATCTTCCGTGATGCCGGCGAGAGCGCGGCCTACTTCGGCAAGTCCTACGGCTATGCGCTGTTCCCGACCATCGGCAAGGGTGGCATCGGCATCGGCGGGGCCTACGGCGAGGGCCGGGTCTACGCCGGCGGGCGCCACGTCGGCAACACCAACATGGGCCAGGTGACGATCGGCTGGCAGCTCGGGGGGCAGGCCTACAGCCAGATCATCTTCTTCGAGGACGCGCGCGCGTTCCGCGAATTCACCTCGGGCAACTTCGAGTTCGGCGCACAGGCCACCGCGGTCGCGATCACCGCGGGCGTCTCCGCGGAGGCGACCACCGGCGGCGGCACCGCGGCCGGCGCCAGCGGCGGCAGCTACAACGCCACCACCGTCTCCGGCGGCTACCGCAAGGGGATGGCGGTGTTCACGGTCGCCAAGGGGGGGCTGATGTTCGAGGCCGCGATCGGTGGGCAGAAGTTCAACTACACGCCGCTGTAGCACGGCCCACCGTCCCGCGACCCCGCGGGCGCTAATCCAGATTCTCTTCGAAGATGCGCTCGAAGGCGTGCTGCTCGGCGATGAACAGCTCCAGCAGCTCGGGATCGAAGTGCCCCGGCTCGGTGCGCCCATCGCCCTCGGTCAGGATGCGCATCGTCTTCGCATGGTCGAACGGCGGCTTGTAGCAGCGCCGGCTGCGCAGCGCGTCGTACTGGTCGACGAGGTTGAGGATCCGCCCCTCGATCGAGATCCCCTCGCCGGAGATGCCGGCCGGGTAGCCGCCCCCGTCCCAGCGCTCGTGGTGGTGCAGGGCGATGCGCTCGGCGGTGACCAGCACCGGCGAGGTGCCGCCGCGCAGGATTCCGGATCCGATCTCCGGGTGGGTCTTCATGATCGCGATCTCGTCGGCGTCGAGCGGACCGGGCTTGAGCAGGATGCGGTCGGGAATGCCGATCTTGCCGATGTCATGCATCGGGCTGGCGTAGAAGATCAGCTCGACCTGTTCGTAATCGAGCCCGAGCCGTTCGGCCATCAGCCGCGAGTAGAGGCTGATGCGGCGGATGTGCGCGGCGGTGTCCTGGTCCTTGTACTCGGCGGCGAGCGTCAACCGGTAGACGGTGTCGACGTAGGCCTCGCGTAGCGCCTGCGTCTTGGCCGCCACCTGTTCGGCCAGGATCTCGTTGTGGTTCGCGAGGAAGTCGTGGAACGCCTTGACCTCGAGCAGGTTCCTCACCCGCACCGTGAGCTCGGTGCGATCGACCGGCTTGGTCAGGAAGTCGTTGGCGCCGACCTCGAGGCCGCGCACGCGCGATTCCTGGTCCTCGAGCGCGGTGACCATGATCACCGGCACCTCGCCGGCGCGGTGATCGAGGCGCAGGCGGCGGCACACCTCGAAACCGTCCATGCCCGGCATCATGATGTCGAGCAGCACCAGGTCTGGACGGAACTCGACCACCTTGTCCAGCGCCTCCTGTCCGTCCTTCGCCGACGCGAGCCGGTAGCCCTGATCGGCCAGGATCAGCGTCAGGAGCCGGATGTTGCGCTCCTCGTCGTCGACGATCAGGACGCGCCGCTCAGCCGTCGCTGTCACGTTCGATCCCCAGGTGTCTGACGATGGCCTGCTGCATCGCCTCGGTGTCGATCGGCTTACTGAGGTAGTCGACGAAACCCGCCTCGAGCAGCCGTTCGCGATCGCCCGCCATCGCGAACGAGGTCACCGCGATGACGGGGATCGACCGCGTGCGCTCCTCGGCCTTCAGCAGCCCGATCAGCTTCATGCCATCCATGTTCGGCATCTGGATATCGGTCAGGATCAGGTCCGGGAGCGCCGCCTCGATTTCGCGCAGCGCCTCCTCGCCGTCGTTCGCGAGCCGGGTCCTGCAACCCATGCTCTCGACGACAAGTTTGAAAAGCTTGCGGTTGCGCTCGTTGTCCTCGACGATCAGGACGCTCGGTTCATGCGCCACGCTCACCCCTCCTCGCCACCGCGCAACGGGATCACGAAGTGGAACGTGCTGCCCTGGCCGGGCTCGCTCTCGGCCCAGATCCGGCCGCCGTGCTGTTCGACGATGTTCCTCGACA